>Ga0209815_1002144_pt1 | contig 12257 bp, 12 predicted proteins | sample CoawatmetaG00DNA_FD_187507 | JGI IMG/M metagenome (GOLD analysis project Ga0209815, IMG submission 187507) | Marine microbial communities from the West Antarctic Peninsula - Coastal water metaG002-DNA (SPAdes) (version 2) | ecosystem: Environmental > Aquatic > Marine > Coastal ...
CATCTGTCTTTTCAGTTGCTTCTTCTTCAAAGTTTAATTCACCCTGTAAACCAGCATGTATAATCTTTTTAAAATCTCCAAATGTCAAATCTTGATCATCGAAGGGGTGCTTCATATGTCCTGCTGCACCACCCTCTAGAATTAACGCAGAGTTATTAATACCTTGTCGTGCTTTTTCTATAATAAAATTGTTGTATGATAAAATCTTTTTCATATTACTTAGACCATGGATGATTCTTATCCACTAATTTTTTAAAGTTAATTAATGTTACGGTTTGATTATCGTTTAAATCAGAATTTACTTGTTTTCTTTTAGCCATTCTTTAACTTCGTCAAGTTCCATTTTAACCCGATCTAAATCATTTCCACACATTTCTAGCTCATCTTCTTTATCTTCTAATTGTTCTTTAGCCATGTCAATCATATCTTCGTCGTCTCCGTATTTGATATCATTCTTTAGGTCAACAATCTCAGATCTTAAATCACTACAGTTATCATATAACTCTGCATAATCTTTTTGTAATTGTTTAAGTTCTTTCTTAGCTTCTCTGATTTCTTTCTTTAATGCTGCGTCAGCTTCATTTATGAATTCTTCAAGTTCAACTGATTCTCCTAAAGATGATGTTAACATTCCAACAGCTGCTCCGTAATCTCCATCACTTTTAGATAAGATACCATCAATAACTTCCTTTGCTTTAGCTTCATCAAAATCTTCTCCGAAAGCTTTCTGTAAAACAGTGTTTGCATATTCGGTGAATTCTTCGTCAGATTTAATTTCTGCTTCGTTAACTTCAACTTCTGGAGTTACATCAACTTCTTCGTTTTCTTCAACCTTGAAAGTTTTACCTTCAAATTCAAATTCTTTTTCTCCAGCTTCTTTTGCTTTTTTAACTGCATCTCCGAAAGCATTACCTTCTTCAACTTCTTCTGTTGATTCAGCATTAACTGATTCAAATGCTGGTGTTAATCCCTTTCCTTTATAAATATCTGCCATCATCCATTTCTTAGTAGCTTCATCGTATAAATATACATACTCTGCTCCACCGTCTCTATCGGCATCCTTTAAATATGCATCGATCTTGTTAGATTTTCCTGTCATAGTTGAAGATCCATCATTGTAAAAATTCATCTTGTCGATTGCACCGATACCTGAACTGTTTCCTTTAGCAACTAAATTATTAACTGCTTTTGCGTTTTTATAATGTTTCTTAATAACTGGTAATACGTTTTCTGGGTAAGAATCGTAGTGTGTATATATTGAAGTAATATTACCTTTCTTATCGATAATACCAACTTGTCCTCTTGTTCCTTCGTTTAATACTGTTTTAGTTTCTTTTAAAAGAACTGGATATTTTTTACCGTCATATTCAAATTCTTCTAAACCTTCATCTTTAGCTTTTCTAGCAGCTGCAACAAATGCTCTTCCTTCAGAAACTCTAGATTCCATAATTTGAACTGATTCAAATTGTGAATTAAATCCATTAAGTAAGTTTTCAGCTGTTTTAGTTTCTTTTAAATAGTCTAAGAACATTGCAGTTCCTTCAACGATTGTAATTCCACCCCAATCTCCAGCATTTGCTATTCTAGATGCAAGTTCTGAAATAGCTTCTCTAATTTTAGGCATTGGTAACCTTAATTCTGCACCGCCTAATTCTGTAACTTTAATAGTTACTGGTTTAATATTACCTTTAATTGTTTTCATGATAGCATAAGCTTCTCTAGAGAAGTTTGCATCTTCCATTGCATCAAAGAATAATTGTCTTAATATTCCTAATGTATGTGCTTTATCATTAGCTCCAAATGCAGGATATTCGTTCCATATTTTAACTAATTGATTAAATACTTTCTTAGCTCCTCTTTTACCTGTTATGATAATAGCTTCATTAAGTTCGTGTTGTACATTTTCTTTAATACTGAATTCCTTAGCTTCATTAACTACTGATTCATTGTAACTTACAATATCAGAATATTCAATTTCATATTCATCACCGTCTTGATCTAATGCAAAGATTGTTCTATCCTTCCACATATCATCATTATCGTCATTACCATTACCGTAAGCGTAAATAATATACTCTTCTCCATTTCCTAATTGAATCATACCGTCATCAGCTTTCATAGCTTTCATTAAAGACTTTTTGTTATATGTCTTTTCAGTAACTTCTTCGTCTTCAATTTCATCAGATACTTCAACTTCAACTTCTTCTTCAGAAACGTTTCCAAATGCCTTAGTTATAAATTCTCTTTTAGCATCTTCTGCTAAATCTTCAAATGAATTAATTTCCATTTCATCAAGCAATACTGATATTCTTGTAGATAAAACAGAACGCTTTGTAGCATTCTCTTCAGCTAATTTTGTAGCAACTTTAGTTTCTTTGATTTCCGAAAAAGTCTTAAAAGACGTTATTCTATTAATTTCTGCCATTTTATTGTATTTTTATTTAATTTATTTCTATACTTCTATATATCTCCTTCAAATCTGACTATTTTAATATTATAATCAAATTTTTCTTGTTTATATATTGATTGCCGGGCCTTGCTGTGTTTATAAAGGTAATTATCCCATTCACTTGTTCTTATATTATCTACAAAATCTACTATTAGTACCTTATCTTTGGACGAGTGCTGTCTTAATCCACGACCAATCGACTGTCTTATGATTACTTCCGATTTGAAAGATTCCGTAAAGAAGATATTGTGTATCTTTTTAATTGAGATACCTGTCGAGAAGGTACCAAACGATGCGACAATAACAACTTCTTCTCCTGCTTCCATCTTCTTTTTGTATTCTTCCCTAATATCTTTGTCAGTTCCACCATCAACATAAAATACACGCTTATTACTTTCTTGTCTAAGCTTTTCATATATTTTTTTACCATGTTCAATTCTGTGAAAAAGGACAAGGCTATTCCTGGGTATTCTGGAAATAACGCTTGTAATGAAATTAAGACGACCTTCGTTATTAATAACGAAATTCTGTTCCAATGAAAATACATCTTTGCTATCATATTTATTTTGCGCAAGCTCTTGAAATGCCTGTCTTTGTTTATCCGTTGCATAGTTCATTTCAATTACCTTAACTAAACATTGTGCAATATGTCCTTGTTCTTGTAAGAAACTTGCTTTTACTTCACTAATCACCGGTCCAGTTTGGCTCATAAGTGTTAGTTTGTCTAAAGTACCATCCTTCGGTATTGTACCTGATAGTCCGTATTTATATTGAGCACTTGTGCATTTTTGTAGGATTGTTTTAATTGAAGCACTTTTTGCTTTATGGGTTTCATCAACTATAACTGCATCAAATTGCTTAAAATATTCCTTGTCTTTTTTAACAAGAGACTGATATGTACCGATAATGACATTCTTATTACTCTTGATCTTTTTACCTGCAAATATCTGTTGTATTTTTAAATCAACCTTATTCATATAATTATAGTCATGAAAATCTTCATGTGCTTGTAATACTAAAGAAACATTAGGTACTATAAATAGTATCTTTTCTGCCTTTTTCTTTTCAAGCATATATGCTACGGTTAAAAAACTAATAAGTGTCTTTCCTGCTGATGTTGCAAGCTCAGCTAAGCACTTTCTGAATTTAAGTATATTATATGCAGTTTCTATCTGATAATCCCTTGGAGTTATCTCAGCACCATCAAAGAAAGCAAGTGCCCACTCTTCAAAGGATTCTGCATTAATATCTGGATCAATTAAACGTTTAATACCATTTAGTTGGATCTCTATTTTATAATCTTTACAAATCTGAATTACGTATCTCCACAATCCAGCTGGAATCCATTTGTCATCTTTAATATAAGAGACATATCCATCCCACACTCCTCGCTTTACTAACGGATTAAATCTCCAACTGTCGATACGTTTCGTCAGGGAGATTGTAATCTGTTCTAATTCAAGTTCAGTAGCATCATCAATTCGTAAAAATTGATTATCGTCAGTTAATGTTAGTATCAATTATCATTGAACTATTTTTTATATTCTTGACATATCGAGGCGATTCTTTATTGCAAAGCCCATATTATCAAGAGTTTTTACAGAAGCTTCAATAAAGCTTTTCTGCGTTTCTAGTAAATCATACAGTTGTTTATCATCTGCAAGATCTGATTCTAGAAATCTTTCCCTTTGTTTATCGGTTAGTTTATAATCATACTGATAATATTCTATCCACTTTTGTTTATACTTTTGATCAACTGTTCCTTTTTGCGCTCTCATCTTATTAGACATTGAAGCAAGTTGTTCTACTAATATTTGTCTATAACTTAATGTATATGCACTAACTTCCTCAAGTTCAATACCCTTCTTTAAATTAACGGTAAGTTCTTTGATTTTATCAGTCCAGTCTATTCTTTGTTTACCAAGATACTCATCTAATTTAAGGATCTTTTCTTTTAAGTCTGCCATATGTTATCTAATTAAAAAAGTTGATTGTTATTCTTATTCTTAGTTTGTTTAATATAAATACTAGTTCCTACCTTCTTTTTAAATTTAGGTTCTGACATCACTATATTCTTTTCATCATAATTTAAAACAGAGTTTCTGTTAAAGCTTAATAATAGCTTTATATTCTTTCTACTCTTTCGATCGTTTTCAAAGTCTTCAAACTCTTGATCTATCATTGCATTAATATCTATATTTTTCATAAGAAATAAGCATCCAGTTTTGAATTACTAAAATATTTTGGTAGGTGTTTCATACACCCATCTTTTAAATAATATACAACTCTAACCAAATCGTTTAAGTCGCCTATTTCCTTAGGATATTTATCTCTATTTTTTTTATCCATATTATCGAGATACTTTTCCCATTTAACATCTAACTTGGTTTCGCTAAAGAATTTACCCCACATAAATATCTCTTTATTTCTACGTAGTTTTTGCATCATCTTTTCCTTACCAGTTTTATCGTTATCAAACATGTAACGTATTGTTGGTATCTCATCAAATTCCTCTGTTGATCTACCGGCAGTTGCGAGTCCTATACTATTTTGCATAAACATAGCATCGATAGGTCCTTCGAACATTGTAACTGTTCTTTGGAAATCAACTTGTAATATACCAAACAATGTAGATATTTTCTTTAAACTAATTAACTCATCTTCAACTACATTTAACTCTTTACCTTGATCTTGATATATTCTTTCAATATCATATGTTAGATATCTTGCGCTTTTATATTTAGATAGTGCTCTAGTTTGGAATCCAATTACTTTATTATTTGGAGCCATATTTAATACAACCATTCTCTTATCTTTAGGAGAATACATAAAGTTCTCTAATTTATGTGATAGCATTCTACCTCTTAAATAAAAATAACCTGGAGTTCCTGGTTCTATTTCTACATAACCAAATGCCTTAGTAAGTTCTTCTTTGGTTGGGGCTAAATCATATATTCTTTTAAATACATCATGTTCTAAAACTTCAACTGAATTGGATTGAACTCTATGATCTTGTATAAAATCAATAACTGCAATAGAATCTTCACGATCTTTAAAACCAATATGATGATCTTTTAATAATGAATAAACATCACCGTGTTCTGAACAATTAAAACAATGAAATTGTAAACTATCCCAATAGATATTTCCTCTCTTTTTATGAGTATCTGTTGTTGAATCTCCACAATAAGGACATGCTAGTGTTAATCTACCTGGCATTTCCTTAAGCATTTGTTTATTATGATCTCGGTGTTGCGTTGTTGCAACTTGCTTCACAAGACTTCTAATCTTTGATTTTAATGCTTCATCTATTTTAGTTGGTGCGCTCATTCATGATATTTTTACTATGATTATATTTATTTAAAACAAAGAAAGGGCCCTGAGCAGGTTATATGCATAAGGGCCCTTTGTATTTTAATATATTAATTCTGTCTTAAATATCTAAGTCATTTAGAAAAGAATCTAAATCATCACCGCTGTCTACGTTTGATACAGGGGTTGGTATTGCTTCAACTGCTGTTAAACCTACGGGTGCAGCTGTCTTTTTAGGAACTGCTTTAGCGGCTGGTTTAGAAACTACTGAATCTAATGAATCTCCTGGGTTTAAGTATTGTCTAAGAATTCCATTTACGAAATCTCTTGCATCACCATCCCATGCTTTATATTGATAAGGCTCTAAAGATGGAGCATTGTCTAACTCTTCTTTAATTAATGCCATACCCTCTTTAGTTCTTTCAGCCGGTGTACCACTTAAATCGATAGCACTGTTAGATGATGAGAATTTAGCGGTATCATAGTTGTTATATTCTCCTTGACGAGTAATTACTAATTCAAAGTTCTTTCCTGCAAATAGGTCAAATACTTGAGTTGGTTCACCAAAGTTTGGCTTTAATTCTGCATCAATTTTCTCTTTGATCTTATATCCAAACTTGTAGATAAGGTATGTACCTTCTAATTCTGGATTTTGTGGATCTTTAATTACTTTAATAAGAGAGTAATATTGTTCACGTCTTTTTAGTTTTTCACTCATCTTACGATCAACTGCCGAGTCACTATTACGTAACTTGAAGAATACTTCTGCAATTGGGCACGATTCTCCAACAGAACTAGGTGAGTCAACTAATCGACCGTTACCTGATGCATCTGTTAACCAGTGTACGTACTTTTTTACTAATGAGTTTCTTGGGTTTTCTGGATTAGGAACAAAACGTACTAGCGCTTTATAGGTTCCATCTTTTCCTTGATCTGCACTTGGCTTGTATAATACATCCGTTCTTGTGCTTTTTGCTTCGTGGGTTTCAACATCGCTTACGCTTAAGTTGAAAATGTCAAATTCTGCCATTTCTTTAAATCTTTTAATTCGTTAATTTCTGTTAATTTCTGTTAAACTTTGAGTTCTTTAAGGGCCCTTTAAATAAACTTACAAGAGTTATATAGAGAAACTTTAAAAGGTTTCAATTATAACTAATTTATTTATTCTTTTTATTTTTGGAAGGTATAGATTGATCCTTGGGTGTCAACCCATTTGTCATCTTCCTTTGTTTTTGATAAACCTGCTTTATTTAATATATTAACCATCTCCGATTCTTCAATTAAGTTCATATTAGTCATCAATTGCAATGTTGTTTTAAGCTCCATGAGCCTAGAAGTTGGAATTGTTTGCATGCTTTCTTTTTTATTTATTAAATTATTTTACTATTCTTGAAACTTTATTCCCGATCTATAGTATAATTAAAGTATTTAAGGTTCCGGGTTAAATAGTGTTCTAGCTAGGTGGTTTAAGAAATAAGCATCAACCAAATCATCTAACGGCTTAGGGACTCTCGTAACTTCCCCAATATTATCTTTACAGTATTTATGTAGTTCAGAGTTTTCTAATGAAGGGTCATTTAATACGTTCTCTAAGAATTTAAGCCAAAGTTGGTCTTTCTTCATATTACCCTTACCCGCATGCTTCTTGATTGTAGATGGTGCAACTGTTAAGATATCTAAGACTTCAAGTCTAGACATTAGTTCCATCTTTAGGATAGCAGCCCCAGCCGCCATGTCTATTATATTATTAGTACCTGCAGAAGAACCATAAGAAGATCCTTCAAATGCTATAACGTATTGTTTATTAGGATCCGCTATCTTAGTAATAAAATTAATAATGTCATCAGCAGTCTTCATGTGTCGTTGAACTTTGATCATCTCACTTTTTGAGTAAGCTTCATTGTTAGTCCAATCAGGCTGATACGACATTTGAACACCATCAAGCATATTAAGCTCTTCCTGCATTCTTTGTTCTTTTTTAGTTCCAGTCTTTGGTTTTAAATAACCAATAAAATTATACTTGTTGTCCTCTGTATAAATACAGATTCCTGGTGAATTTAAAGAAAAGTCAATTGTTACGTATATCATTTACATTGATTTACCGATAGCAGCACCTAAAGCAGCACCAACTAATCGTGAAGTTAACATGTTATAAAATACTCCTTTTTCAATACCTAATACTTTAGCAATTGTTTTACCAATTGTTTTACCTAAAGCAAATCCAGTTAAACCACCAAATATAGATCCGAATAAACCTTCGTTAGTTATCTCTCCGTCAAATCTATCTATATCGAATGTACCGTCTTCATTTCTATATTCAGAAACAAATTCATCTAAGGCAACATCTACCTTTTCTTCAAGTTCTGGAGTCCATTCAGTCTGTAGTGACTCTTGTAATACTGTAAGTTCTTTGTCAGTTACATTTGCTTCCGACATGTAGTCTAAAAATGTTTTCATATAATTATATATCTTTAATCTATTTCTAACTTTAAGTTAAATTTGTTATAATAGAAGTTAAGGGTAAATGTATTAAATTCTGCAATGTTTGAACTCATGTTTAATTCAAGCTCAGTTATTGAATTCATAATTGGCTTTTCAAAAACAGCACTCATAACATGAATTCCTTCAGCATCTAATATCTGTAATTTTAAATCATCTAAAAAAGGTCTTCTAACATCCTTTGAATAATAATATAATAAAGTGTCTTGCATTATCCAATAGTTAATAAAACCATCTAACAATTGCATTTCTATTGTGAATTGTCTTTCAATAGTATTTTGAATTGGTACTGAACCTCTGTGATATGTTACAGTTCCGTCGTTTGGTGATTGTTCAATAGGATCAAATGATAATCCTGGTAGCGCAACACCTTGTATAGAATAATTAATAAAGTCGATTGGCTCAGTTATTAAATTACCTGGCATTCTATTTAAATACTTTCTATATTTGTCAGCAACTTCCTTAGGAATAAATGTCCTAGGAAACTTAAAGTTAAATAAATTATTTCTACTATTTAATATCATTATACGATTTTTACTTTTCCATAATACAACATAGATTCCGTTGCTCCATTCTTTAAATTAATATAGAATTTATCAGGATTTGTGTTAGTATCTGCTTGATCAAATCTAGCTGCAATAGCTTTAGTTACTTTAAATAATACTTCCCCATTTCCTAAATCAATATCTGGGAATGTTGGATCATGGTATACTTGTTGTTCTATTGCTCCACTCTTAATAATTAAAATAATATCTTCAGCATTAACTAAACTTATAGCTTCTAAGCTATCTCCTTTAGGTTTTGCAATACTAAATTTAATAAAGTTATCTGATACTTTAGAAAGTGTAATTTCTGCTTCTCCCTCTACTTTATAATCTATATCGTTTGTTGCTGCAACAGAAGTTGCTTCTAAAGTTATATTAGTTGAACCTGCCAATATACCATAAGTATCTAAAGCAACTGAAACATATTTTGTTTCTCCAACTACTGATTTAGATGAATTTATAAATTGATTAAGTTCTCTATTTACTGCAGTGTTTGATAGTTTGTTGTATATTAGAGTTGGTCCATAATTACCATTTAAGTTAATCTTAGACATTCTCTTTCCGTACTTCTTTGGTTTATTATAAACTAAAGAAGCATATTTTACTATTTGAGTGTTATCTGTTTCGTTATATATTCTCATAGCAACTGTTAATAAGAAGTTACTTGAAACTCCAGAATTTAAAATTACCGGTCTATATATTAATGGAACATCGAAGTTTGTAACTTGTACAAAACTTGTTGAATATGTGCTTAAATAATTTAAACCTAATTGTTCACTTACCTCAACATCATAGAATACACTGATATCATCTCCAGATTCTTGAATCATTCCGTTGATATAGTTTTCAAATCCTGCAGTTGATCCATCCTTTGTTCCGAAGAACTCAAAGAAATCACCACTTGTTGATTCTCTTAAGTTAATTGCAATATCGACAAACTCATCTTCTTGTGATAATGTTAGAGTCTTTTGATCTGCTATTTCTATATAATCATAACCATCAACAGTCTTTACTGTTTTAATTAATCCTAATTCAATTTCGTAGTTGCTTGATGTTATTAAATTATCCTGTCCTGTTCCAAAGAATGTTGTTGCAAATTCTTCATTTTTTGCAGGATCATTCATATGAACTAAAGATGGAACTTTAATTTCAATGTATTTTGAGAAAGAACTATCTGCTAGTGTGAATGGTTGAGGGTTTTGAACCTCGTAATTTGATGAATTTAAATACACTAAAGACGTAAGATATCCATATTCTCCAGATTGTCTTTTTGCCTTTACTTTAAAATTAAAACCTTCATATCCTCTTCCATTAAATGAATATCCTGTTCTTAGGTGTAATCTAATAGTGTCATACCATACTGCTTGTACTTCTCCAACCGGAACCACTGATAGTGAAGAACTATTTGTTCCTAACCATTCAGCAGAATCTAAATAACTTAAATCATTCCCTAATAAAGCAAGTGTACCTTCATCGCTTGTTGGTACTGCATAATATCTACCGCCCTCACCTGGTGCAGTTTTAATAGTATTTCCTGTTTCTTGAAGAGGTTTTGCGTATAATGAATTTGCTCTATTACCAACTACTATATTACCACCAACTATTAAATCTCCATTTAAATTAGTATATGAGTACGTATAGTTCCCGTTAGTATTAGGTGAATATGATACAATACCATTGATTTGTGTTTGTTGAACTTCATTAATATAAAATCCATTTAAATTATCAATAGAAGAATCATTAAGATCGAATTTATAAGTTAATCCGTTTTTTAATATTAATTCCCTAGACGCGAAATTGTTAATGTATACATATCCATTAGCTACATTAACATCAAAGTTGACAACATCAGATCCTAGCTCATGAATTAACATTCTAGTTTTACCGTTGTCACTAGCTACTGTGTTTAGATATTTTAATTGACTACCATTATCATCATTCTCAATCTTTACAGAGTCTACATTACTCTGATCGTGATAGATAAATTCTAATAGTACATCTTCGTCAAGTCTTGCAAATTTTGATGATAAAGCCATTTTGTTATTTATATTTTAAAATCTTAACCATTTTGGTGAATATACTAATCCAATTCCAATCGTTGGTCCTATATTTATTGTCTGTCCTTCATTTAAGCTGAATCCATATCCAACTCCTATTCCTAATGACCATCCTGATTTTCCAACTTTAGGTCTATTTAATCTTTCATTAACTAAATTGATATTTTCAATTCTTGTAAATTCTAGATTAGGGTAAGGAGAAGTAATTTTTAATATGCTTCCCTCTTTAGTATCTATTATACCAGCTGTTAAACTAATACCTTGTTTAAAATCAAATCTTGAAGATATAATCTCTAGAGTTGATTCATTATTTAATAAATCAATTGATCCACTAAACGTTCTCCAATTATATTTATCCCAATTTTTATCATCAACTATTGAGATGGTTGTAGTATCAGCAGATTGTGTAATACTTGTAACTGCGTTTATAATAGAATCTTTAATAATTAAATTAGATGCTATGATACTATTTACCTTTTCAATTTCTTTATTTATGTTTAATGATGATTTGTATTTTTTAATAAGATTTGAATTACTATCGGTTAATTCATTAACTTCAAATTCAAAAGAACGTATTTTAGATACTAACTCATTCTTAACATTCTTCTCTATTTTAATAGTATCTAAGCTTGCTTTGTAATTATTTAAATTTCTATCAGCAACCTTTTGAGTACTTTCAACCTTATATTTTAATTCTTCTATTTGATTACACTGTCTCATAAAAAATATAATAAACAAAGAAGCCCCAATGAATATTAGGGTGTTCTTATTTAGTATTTTATCTAATATGGTTTTAAGTACTATCATATTTTAATTTATTATGTTTATTACTGTATAGTAATACACTGGTTTTGCTCGGTTGTATCTCGAGTTACTGAATTTGACTGTCCACTATTAATTATGTAATCTACTCCACCTGACATTGCTCCAACAACCACACATATGTATTCAGTATCCTCAGATTGAACTGTAGTTGTAGTTGTTGAACCTCCACATTGTTTATAGCTAACTGTAGTTGGATTTGTGGTAAGGTGTGGACGTACCTTATAAGATTGGCATGCCTCAGGTTCAGTAGTTATGGTAGATGTCGAGTCACTTAAGTTATCTATTTCTATACTGAAAGTTCCTGAACCTAATCCTGTTCTTAGTGTTATATCACACATAAGATCCCCAGTTGATAGTTCTACAAAATCTTCTTTTAATGATATACTTGCACCTAGGTTTGTACTAGTTAATTGCTCTAGTTTGTATGACGGATCTTCAATCGGCTGTGTACCACTTCCAATATATGTTGTTCGTAACCTTACCTTTACTTCCCTATAAGGTAATCCGATACTCCTGAAATTTGTTTTACCTCCAAGATTTTGAAACGAGTATGTACTGCCTGAAGATCCA
>Ga0209815_1002145_pt1 | contig 12257 bp, 12 predicted proteins | sample CoawatmetaG00DNA_FD_187507 | JGI IMG/M metagenome (GOLD analysis project Ga0209815, IMG submission 187507) | Marine microbial communities from the West Antarctic Peninsula - Coastal water metaG002-DNA (SPAdes) (version 2) | ecosystem: Environmental > Aquatic > Marine > Coastal ...
GGTTAGTTTGATTTTCGATTTGGTTAGCTACTTGGTAAATACCAATATCTTGAACAGCTAATCCTGCGAATGCTAGTATTTTTATTACTAACTCTGTTTCTTCTGACTCGTGCAATTCAAAATCAACTGAATCTGCGCTGTTATATAACGCTTCTCCGAATACCATTTGGTAATTCCAGGAAACCTCAGAAGGTGTTTTTATATAATTACATGATACACCAGATGTTAATAGTGCAGAACCATACACTTTATACCCAGCATCACTAGCTACAAACACAGGTCTTGAATCGACTGGCTTAGTATATCTAGATTGATTAATGTAAAGAAATTCATTAAAGTTTATTCGTTCTGCTTCTGTAATTGTTTCGACAGCTACTCCAAATCTATCATTAACTGTAGAGGTAGAAAAAATCGTACCTATCCTGTAAAGATCTGCAGGTGCAGTCCAGTAAGGTGTTGCAAAAGTCATAACATCTGTTTTTTCAAAGATGTTTATTTTTTCATTAAGCATATTAAGCATGTCTGAAAACTCAGTATCATTACCGGGTAATCTGCTAAACTGATTAATATCATAAAAGTATTGCTCGAATATATCCAGCATTGCTTGATTGGCAAAAAGATTAAATTCTTGAGGTGTGACATATCCTCTTTGCTCCTTACTAAGGATTGCCAACACTCTTTGATAAACAGTATCTACGCTTACAGCCATAATTTGTTATTTGTTTAATATAGTTATAGGCCACCTCTCGGTAGCCTATTACCATAAAGGTGACTATTTAAGTCTCTTTTCTATTGCTTTGTAAAGTTCCATACCTTCGTCTGTTTTAAAGAACAATGATAAAGCAGAATATGGGTGCTCATCAAATGGTACAGTCATTACTTTTCGACCTCCTTTACCGTAAGTAAAAGTTCTTTGGTCTTGTGATAAATTTAATATTCCTTTTTCAACTGCGTTAGCTCCAAAACTTCTTAATAAAGTATTTTCGTCTGTTGCTAATTGCATGAATAAATTAGGATTTCTTTTAGCGAAAATTAGTATATCTCTTTTTAATTCAGATGATGATAATTCTGTTACGCTTGATCCAACTTCAACTCTTAATATAGCTTCTACTTGTTCTAAATCTAATTTTTTAGCCATGTTCAAAGCCTCTAATTCAAATTCAATCCAATCCACTTCATCGCTGGCTTGTTGAGCTGGCTTGTGTTCTGTATATATACCATCCTTTAATGCAGGGTGATATAAAGATAATAGTTTTTGTAAAGCCACTTCTTCCTTAGGAACTCTAAGTATTCCGTTTCTAAATGTAATTCTACCCATTATGCATTGTCCAACCTGTTCGTCTAAAAAGACTGATCTTTGATTTGTTGCATATCTAAGTTCTCTTTCGTAACCTAAATCTGCGTCAAAGTATAACATTCTTGAATTCCTGCTATGTTGTGTAGGTAGTGTAAATATAATTGGCGTTCCTCTTTCGGGCGCTAATTCATATAAGCGGGCTTTAATTTCCCATGCTTGTTCTTTAGTTACTTGTGCTTTTGCAGCCATAATATAATATAATATAAGTGTTAATTAATGTGACGATAGCCTGCTACTATAAGTATATATAGGCTAATGTCGTAGTTTTTAAGAGTAATAATTACCCCCGTAATTTAAACGAGGGTAACATTACAATAATATAATCTTATAATTGCTTCAACAATACAAAGTTGTTTGCTGCTTGTGTACATAAAGTTCTTTCTGATAAGAAATGAACATTCATAACATCGGCATCACTTGTATAATTTCCACCAACTGAACCAGTTACCCAAGATTTCAAACGTCTGTCATCAGCTTCAGAAGCTCTATAACGGATATGTAAGAATGGTCTTGAAATATTCTGTCCTAATTGTTGGTCATATACAGTTGAAGTTCCAGCAGGAACAATAACTCCTTTAATATCATTAATTAATCCACGAGTTGTAGAATCATTTAAGTATTTCCAGTCAGTCTTGTAGAAGTCATAAGAACCTCTTCTGAATCCAGAAAATCCTAAGTTCAAAGCCATTTCTTCAGAGTTATCAAATACACCGTAAGACGTACCTCCAGCTCCATAAGAGTTTTGGTTTGCTAACATGTTATCAATAGATAATGAAGTAGATCTGTCTAAGAACATCATGTTCTCTTCAATTGCTCCTTGCTTATCTAACTCTTCTAAAATTGCATCGAATTCATCCAATCCTTTACCTGCTGCTGTAGAACCAAAGTCTGGATTGTTATATACTAATCCTCTTTCTTCTAAAGCTCCAAATAAACCTTGCATACCTTCAATAGTAGCTCCAGCTGTATCTGTAAAAGCACTTTTAGCATTCGTTGCTTCAACCATACTCATTTCTAAGTAATCTTCAAAACGAATTCTAGATTCATGCTCTGATTTTAAATACCATAAGTATCCTCCACCACCAACTTCGGTAGTAACTTCAACCCATCCAATTTGAGCAACGTCTGAACCGTTAACCTCATATTTGTCTCTTAAGATAATTGGCTTATTACTGAAAGTAGTAAAAGATGCATCAACTGAATTACCAGCTAAACTAGATCCTTTTCCATATTCAGAACCAAAAACGAATAAGCTAAGTGGTAAAGCTGCCGTTGCACCTGTTAAAGCTGCTGGCAATTGTCCATTTGCTGTATCGTATACCTCAATGTTATAAGCTTGAATTACAGCCGCTCCAATTGGAACTAAAGACTTAATAAATGCTTTTACTGTAGTATTACCTTTTGCAATAACTACTGTCATTCCAGGTCCTAATAAAGGTACTTTTCCATCTGCTCCTGGAGAAGGTAATGAAATTGTTTTAGCTCCTGCTGCTGCAGAAGTTACAGTATCATAAGCGATATGTAATCTTCCCTGCTCAGACCAAACTACTTGATCAGATGCCATTGGCATTTCTGCTCCTACCATACGTAAAAATCCAGTGATTGTTCTGTTTCCAAAACGCTCAATTTCTTTTTCGTATACCTCTGGTAAAAATTGTTGTGTAAAATCCATATCTGCTACTGACAGATAGTTGTCTCCGAATAAACCTTTTACAGGTCTCGGTGTTAAATGTGCTAAATTCGCTAATGTAGCGGGACTTGTTGCAAATGCCATAATTTGTTATTTAATGTGTTTAAAACTTTTGATCTTTAATTTTGAATCGCTTACTCCCGAATCAACTGCTCTCACTTTCCATCCTCCTACTTGTGCAACTTCTTCATGGACACCTCTCGCGCCCATTTGCACATTTTTAGATTTTGAAATACTTGTTTTCATGGCGTCGGCTTTTCCTTGCTCATAAAAGTGTTCTGCGATTGCATCTGAATTCATAGCTGTGAATAATCCTTTGTGATAACCTTTAGCATCTGACATTTGATTATCTTTCCCCAAGAACTTCTTGATGAAATTGTTAATGTCGCTTTGGTTCTCTTTAGTGGACGCTGCATCTTTTACTTTAAAACGGAATTTCTTTTCTCCAACTTGATAATCAAAACCTTTGAAATCTTCGTTGAACACATTTTCTGTTTTATTTAAAAACGTTTGCGTTGTCTTCTCAGCTAATTGAGTCGCTTCTTCATTTTCTTTTGTATAGCGATTGAAAAAATCTACCGCTTTCTTTTGTTCGGGAGCCAACTTAGACCCTCCTTTAATTTCTTCGTAATATTTAGACTTCATACCGTCTAAATGACTTTTTGCTTTTGCAAGCTCTTCTCTCTTGGCAAGCTTTTTACGTCTTACATCTCTCTCTTCATCTATCTCTTCATCATAAGAAAAGTTATCTTCCATCATAAAATCTACATCGTCTCTATCTAAATGAGGTTTTGTATTTTCATAATACTCTCTTAGTAATTGAGTTTCGTCTAATTGACTATAGTCTTGATTAAGCTTTACATAATCTTCTAATGATCCGTTTGTTTCATTCATAAAATCTACAACTTTCTGTAAATTCTCTGGTAATGGAACTCCAAGATCTTGTTCAACAACAGCTTGCTGAATTTCTTCTGCTATTGTTTCTACTTTATCTATTACTTCTTCTTCTGTTATTTCTTCAAGAAAGGATTCAGGCTCATCTTGAACGGACTCTGGTTGTTGTGGTATTTCTTTTTCCACTTCTTGTACAGGCTCGGTTGGTTGATCTGCAACCACGTTTGTTGTTTCTTGCTCTTGATTGGCATCCTCTATTGGTTTTTCTTGGTTAGGATTTTGTAACATTCCTAAATCCATCTTAATGTCACCGTCTTCGTTGATGGACATTGGTTTTGGTTGCGCTGTAGTTTCTTCAACTATAGGCTCTTGATTTGTTTCTGGCATGATAAAATATTATAAAATTAGTATTACTTGTATTATTACCTAGGTTCGAACGCTCCTAAGTCGAATCCTCCTCCAATCACGTCGTTGCCTGACGATTCAAAGTTAGTGGCAGGTGTATCATTTTGTCTTTGCGAAATCATTTCGCTCTGTTGCGTTCCTTGTATTCTTGTTCTTTGATCTTTACGATCTTCTATTTCTTTTTCTTTGGACTTCATATTATCAACCTCGATACCTTTCAGTTTCATGTTGTATTGAAATTCAATTTCCATTAAAGCTTTTTTAGCTTCTACCTCCACACCTATTCGTCTGTTCTCAATATCACCTTTCAATGTTTCTAATTGAGACTTTGTAGCAAACAATGCTTGATCCTTTTGAATTTCAGCTTGAGCAGCTACTTGTTGAGCTTGAGCATTAGCCTGCGCCTGTGCCTGTATATTTGCTTGTTGTTCTGCTTGTAATCTTTCTTGACGTTTCTTTTGCTTTACTTTTAGCAATTGATTAGCTAACTTTAAATTATGAACTTGTCTAATATCGATTGCATCAGATAAATCTATTAATCCGCTACTTAAAGCTACTTGAATATTATTTTCTAGTACAGCTTTTTCTTCATCATCTGGTTGTAAATCTAATGATATACCAAAGTCATGAAGATGTAAGTCTTTTAATTCGTCTAAGACAGCTACATTAAATCCTCCAATTTTTTGAATAAAAGATTCTTTTGCTGGATGATACTCTAAAATATCAGATATTCTTAAAGATAAACATTCAGCTGTTTCTCTTGTTAAGTATAAACCTGAATCTAATATATGTCTTGTTGCTGTGTTTGAATTAGCAGCTGCTAGTTTTTGTACACCTACTAAAGCTCTTGAGTCTGGAGTTGAACCATCTCTAGCTTCGTTTAATCCTGTTACATCTCTTATCATTTGTAGATAATAATTGTAAGTAGAAATTAAAGTTTGTAATTTTTGACCACCACTACCAGTAGGAACTTCTTGAATAGGTACTTTACCTGGATTCATATCTCCTTCCTGAGTAAATGATCTACCTATTATAGAACCTGTCTGGAAAAACATGTTTAATGCTTCCTGAGGATTATAGTTTGTACCATTACCTAAATCAACTTCATTAATACCGTCTGCATCAAGATAAACACCATCAGGTATCATTCTTTGTAATACTTGTTGTAGCTTTAAATGAGTTAATTGAACCATGTCTGCAAATCCTGTACACTTGCTAACTAAAGATTCTATTCTACCCTGATACATTCTAGGAGCAGTTATAGCGTAATTCATTTTAACTTTAGTAGAATCGCTTTTAGGACGCATCATATTTTTAGCCATCTCCCACTTCAATAAAATATCTGTTCCTAATATTAATACACCTTCGTATAATACTTCTAAGGATCTTGATACTTTACCAAATTGCTCTTCAAACATTTCGATTGGTGGATCAAATTGATCGTCTCTTAATATAATCTTACTTGCTCCAGTAGCAGTTTCTTTTACTTTATAAACCTCATTCATGTAAGTTTTATAATTAAAATATAAAACCTGTATAACGTTAGAATCTCTATTACCTCTGTTGTTAGATAAATTACCATCAAACGATCCGTAACTTTGAGTTCCTTGTTGTTGTATGCTTGCTAATTGTTCTTCGGTTAAATCTGGAAATTGTTTTTTAAGTTCGTTTATAGGTATGAACTTTACTTCTCCCGCGTAGTATATATCTTGAAAATAAGGATCTTCTGTATAAGAATAAACTAAGTAAGCTGGATCTACGTATTCAACGGTTACACCAGTAGCTTCTGTAAAGTTGTTTTTTACAGCTCCTATACCTATTGTAGTTAAATCATAGTAAGTTCTTTTCTTAGTTAAATCATATCTGTTCTCATCAAACATAGTATTCAAAGCTTGCTCTTCAGCAATTTCAATACCTTGTTTATAACTTAGCTGCATGTGAATATCCAATTCTTCTTCTGAATCGGGTAGTTTATCAGGAGCGTTCTCAAACAAATTAATACCAAATTGCTCTTGCGCAAAGTTGTTTAATTCTTCTGTTTGTAAATCTCTTATTATAGAATCCATATAAGCAGTTCTTTTACTAACTCCATAAGGATCCTGTGAATAACAATTTATATCAAATGATCTATCGGCAACACCATTAACTACAATATCAACAAACTTAGCTAATATAGGTACTGGCTTCCAATCTAAGTTAAGGTAAGATAAATCTCCGTTTATAGAAAGTTCATCTTTATACTTCTGTACAGGTTGTTCACCTCTCGCATATAATCTTAAATTATGAAAAGTACTTTGATTACTTTGGTAACGAGATGTTCCTGAGTTGCTAGACCACCATTCGCTTTGAATGGCTCTACCCACTTGAAGTCCATAAGTACGTGACATTTTTTCAGCATCAGGTACTACTTGACTTGGGAAAAAACTATTTACTACGTTTGCCATATTATCCTTTTATTATTTTTGATGAGTTGCCCTCATGCGTATACTTAGCAAATCTTAAGCTAATTGGTTGTTTATTTAATTTTGCACTTGGTCTATATAAGTCTTTATGACATGCCATTATGGCTAGTCCTGAACTTATTGCCGCATCAAATTTAGTCCTATTGTTAATATCAAATTTAGACCAGTCATTTAATGTTTCGTTGAAATACATAGTTCCGTAATTACCTGTTTCGCTATTAAGACCAACGTGACTATCTATATACATTTCAATAGCAGCAGCGTGAGCTTGTTTAATATCTTCACTGGAATTAGGTATTCCTCCAATTTCTTTTTCGGTTATCGATAGTTTATTCCAAAGCTTGTCTGGTCTATTCATTGAGTAACCTCTGTATCCTCTTCTTTTAAAATAATATAAAAGTCTAGGCTTATTATTTTCACATAGTATAGGCATTCCATAAAATACACAAGCCATTAATACGTCTTCAAAAAACATCTCAGCTGTTTGTGGTCTTGCTACGTATTCTAAAAAGAAAGTACTCGGTGGAGCATCTTCCATACTAAACTTAGTTAAACCGTGTAACGCTCCTTTAGATCCTCTTCCATCTACAGTTCCTGATATATCATAACTGTCACATCCGAAAGCACCCATGTGTTCATTACCTGGCCATCTAACACCATTCTTTATTAATTGCTTGTTCTGTAAGTTAAAACTAGGTGTCCAAGACACTAAGAATCTTCCCTGTTCATTAGGCATAAAAATAACTTTTGTATCTTTAATACCCTGTTCCCATTGAAAACTACCTCTTGTAACTACATTACTATTAGCTAAATCTTCATTGTAATCTATTTGCTCGTATATCTTAGCTAAATTAAATATACTGTTTTTTGTTTCATCACGGAATGCATGTTCCTCTGTACGTGGAAATTGTCTGTAGAACTCGTTTAAAGCATCCTGGTCGCCTTTTAATCCTTCTACCTCATTATTCCAGTGCTCTATAACTCCGACCTCTATAACCTCTCCCTGTGGGCCCGTGGTGTCTGTTGACGGCGTATTGAATACAGGTAATCCATAAGAATCAATGAATCCCTCGTAGTTCCACTCCATAGGTATGAACAAAGAATAGAGTCCTGAACGAGTCTGCCCATTGGCGTTTCTCTTTGTAACGTCTGATCCATTATATAATTTTTTAAAATTTTCACCACCTTTATCTAAAGCATTTGATGTTGATCCCATCATACACTTTCCTATAATCCTAGAACCTAGTCTTAATGTCGTTTTCGTAACCCTCCAGTTGTTGAGGATGTTGTTCGGCCTTTCCCATTTCCCACTCTCATCGTGGACGAGGAGTTTGAGTTTCTCACCGTCGTACGCGTTATCACCGGTGTTCTTCCAGTCGATCGTGGTGTCAAGACCCGCAAGCGCGACCTGGGAGACATTCGAATCGAGTCTCCTACGGGTAAGTTTCGACGCGGGGACCCTGTATGCGAGCTCGGTCTTGGGCCTGTCCATACCGTCTTGTATTGGTTTGAAGAAAAACGGGAAGTTAACACTAATGGGTACAACCTTATCTGTGAACATTTTCTTTGCATCGGCTCCAGATTTGGACAATATCCCAAATCGTGAATCGCTTGATATGGTGGCCATGTTAACCGTCTCCCCAGACGCCATGAATGAAAATCCGCTACGTCTATTCTTGAGATATGACATACCATAACATCGTGAGTCCGCTTTACAAGCTTCCCAGAAGATATAAAATAATCTGTTTGATTCTCTAAAGTCTGGCTTCCCAACATCAATTTTGGACCACTGCAGGTACATAAAATGAGTACCAGTGATGTAAGTAGCCACGCCCTTATTATTAAACCAGTAACCTTCGTCTCTTTTAGCAAATTGTTCATCTATATAATCCCCCCACTTTGTTTTGAAACCTTCAGGATATTCTTTCCAATCAAAAATGCTTTTTATAGCTTTTAATTCTTTAGGATATTCTTCAGGTGTCCATTTGTTAGTATTCTTATTAATTTTCGAAGGAGCTAAAGGTAATGCTATTTTAAGATTTTGAATTTTATATATTTCACCTATTTTTCCTGTCTTGCTTATTACAACTACATCATGCTCTTTGTTATAGCCGTACTCCCATTTTTTTCCTTTGTTTAATCTAGATATAGTTGTTTTTTTAATGGGTTCAATAACTTGATATAAAGTCTGCTTATACATTATTTAGATCTTTTTTCAGCAAACCCACCAAACTCTTCTACAACTACTTCTTGCTTAGGTTTATTATCTAATAATCTTTGTTCTTCGTCTATGCGATTAAGTATTTCAAAAGCATCGAATATAGCTAGCTTCTTAGTTGCTGCTGCATTCTTAAGTTTGTCTGCTGTTAAATCATCATCTGAATCAACAATAGCTTCTTTAGCAACCTTTATAAGTTCTTCAACGGCTTTGTGCCCAGCTTGGATTATACTCTTCTTCGTTTCCTTTATGTCCATATTTGATTGTAATTGAAGTGGTGGGAACTCGGTATAACCTCTGCCCGTCTATAACAAATTCATACTCGCTGTTTGGTCTGAACCCAACTAAAGTATCAATCTCTATATCTTTATTTCCGTATTTGACTATACCTTTAAGAGGTTTTTCAAAATCTACAGAAAACATTTTTGTTTCTTTTATAGGCATTACAAAACAGAAACCTTCTAAAGCCATCCACTCATCCTCTCTTCGGTAAGCGTATATTTGATCGGGTTGAACTAAATAAACATCTTCGCTTAAATAGTTTTTACTGTTTTTTTCTAAACCTTTAATATCTCTAAATCTTCTAAAAATATTATGATGAACTATTACGTCATCACCTTCTTTTAGTTCTTTATATTTATTAGCCAAAGGAAGACTAAGTACAGAACCAATTCTATTTGTATATTCATGATTCTGTAAGTCTGTGTTTAGTAATAATTCTCGTCCATCGATTGTTTTCCTTCCAGTTGTTCTGCCCCCTTTCGGGGCAACTAGATAATTAAATACGCTGTGCATTTAATAAGATAAATCGTATTCTACAGATATAGACATGTTCTTGTTAAAGTCTTTCCAAGGCATTATTAAATCTTTCTTGGAAATATAAATAGAGTACTTGTCTTGCTCTTCTATGATGTGAGCTATAGTATGACCGCCATACACTTCCTGTCCAACAGCATAGTGCATAGCGTCATTCTTATAATCTTTACCTATACTTATCTTTCTAATTTGATTCTTTGACATCGCTGATTTCTCCAGTGTTTAAGTCAATGTTTACAGCTCCGTAAACTTCTTCTAAACTTTCTTGAATCGCCTTAACTGCTTCAGCTGCTTTCATAGCTTCATCTAGATAAATAATCTTTTGCATTTCAAAACCTCCTAATCTAATTTGTGCCTGATTTTGTGATGAAACACTTTGCTGCAGTGTAGAAAGTTCTTCTGCTGTGATTGATTTAACATCTTTTGACTGTACTTCTAACGTTTTTAATTTACTCATAATGATTTAATTTAATTACTGTTTATATGGAAATGCTTTATTTAACATTTCTTTTCTTTTATCACAACCACAATCTCCAGGGATTAGTTCAACTAATTTTTTAATACCCGTAATTTCGGTTATTTTTTCAACAGTATCACCTAGCCCTTTTGATTTCATTGTATTTTTATCTTTTAAAATAATTCTTTTTTAACGGAGATTTCCCTTTGAAAAAACCAGGAGCCATTGCATTAGCTGCTTTGATATCTGTTATCGTGGTATCTTCTTTTTTCTTATCAACTAGAGCTGCTGCTGCTTTTGCTCTCTTGGCTGCTGCTAATTTTACTTTTGCTTCAAGTTCCTTTTTATTATCTGATTCTTGTTTAGTTTGCGAATTATCTCCTCGGTCTTTATCTCTACCAGCACTTTTAACATTGCCAGTTTGCCCTGACAAGGCTGACTTGTTCTGATCCGCTTGCGCCTGAGCTCCTTTAGCGGAAGCTGCACCAAGTGCTGAGTTTTTATCAGCTCTAACTATTTTCGCGTCGTTTTTAACTTTGCGCATATACTTTGTACGTCCTCCAGCTTTTTCTTTTTCAGCTTTTGTCATATTTTTGTACTTGGCTCTTGCAGATTTTACTTTACCTTGGTACTCAACTCTAGTACCAACTTTTCCTCCTCTTATAGTTTGTCTACGTGACAAAGCTGTTTGAGAATCCCCCATGTCTTTAGTGCGAATAGTTTTTGTAGAGCTATTAGTTGTAGTTTCTTTTTTACCTTTTTTTACGGTATCTTTTTCGAATTTGCCAGTACCTATTTTGTTATTAGTTTTACCGTCTTTCGTTGGATTTTTAGTACCGTACTTTTTCATATTGTACGCATCTACTTTAGCTTGAGACACACCTACATCTTTTGCAGTTTTAATCCTTTGCTTTTCTTTACCTTTAACAACAATATCTTTTCCTGCAGATGATGTTTCAAGTATCGCAGTAGTTTTGACTTTTTTATCTTCTTTCTTTTGCTTAGCTGGAGACTTCGCTGCTATAGCTTTTACAATAGCTTCAGGAAGGTTTTTCTTTTGCTTAGCTGTTTGCTTTGCTGGAGAAGGAATCTTTCTAGTTTGATTATTTCCGTATACACCTGCTGGCCCTACGTTTAATAAAGGCTCTTCAACTTTATTCTTAGAATTAGTTTTAACTTCCGCTCTTTGCGTTATTGGTACATTTTTTTTTCCTGGCTTTCCCATTGTTACATTAGTTTGGTCGACATGTTAGTGTTAGCACCCATGTCAGAGTTTATTTCGATTGGTACATTTTTTTTCATCTTACTAAAATTTTAATTCTTGGTGTTCAAACTCATGTCCTAAATCAAACTCCATGTTGCTAACTTTGGCTAGTCCTGCAGCTTTTAATTCTGGTGGTGCAATTACTTTTGGTCTTGGCTCTTGGGTTTTGTCTTCGTCATTAGTTTTAAGCGATTTAAGGTCTGCTGTTTTTGGCTCAACCTCACTTTTAAAAGCTTTAGCAACTTCTAACCCAACATCTACAAACTTTTTATTTGTATCAGCAGCTCCTTGAACTAAAGAGTCATTCATTTTTAATGGACTGCTTTTGGATTTTGCTGTAATTGGATTTGCTCCTGCTCCTCCCATTTTACCACTATATCCGTCTTGAAAATAAGCTTCACCTCCGTAAAAGTTTTTCTTAATTTTCGTAGGAGATACTATATTACCAAATCTAGCCTCAGCTGCTTTTAAGTTGCCTGGCTCATCCCCTCCAATACCTTGTCTAGGTCCTGGTGCTGATTTTTCTTGAAAACCTGCTTTATTCTTTTTAAGCTCGCTAAATCTATTAGCTTGTCCTCTAAAGTTTAATCCCATAATTATGATTGTTTATACGCTTCGTCTTCCCATTCAAAATCAGGGTGACCTTCGTTCATTGTTGCTCTGTCATACTTTCTAGCAGGAGTTCTAGTATCTC
>Ga0209815_1002155_pt1 | contig 12234 bp, 8 predicted proteins | sample CoawatmetaG00DNA_FD_187507 | JGI IMG/M metagenome (GOLD analysis project Ga0209815, IMG submission 187507) | Marine microbial communities from the West Antarctic Peninsula - Coastal water metaG002-DNA (SPAdes) (version 2) | ecosystem: Environmental > Aquatic > Marine > Coastal ...
CGCCTTCACAGGTTCGAATCCTGTTCCCCCCACATAAATTAATGAAATTGCGAGAGTAGCTCAGTTGGTAGAGCGTCAGCCTTCCAAGCTGAGGGTCGCCGGTTCGAGCCCGGTCTCTCGCTCAACTTTACTAGCCGATGTAGCTCAGGGGTAGAGCGTTTCCTTGGTAAGGAAGAGGTCATGGGTTCAATTCCCATCATTGGCTCTAAAAGATAAAAGTAGTAGTACAAAAAAGTAGAATTTATAAACAAAATTATTAATAATTAAATTTAACAAAAATGGCAAAAGAAAATTTTAAACGTACTAAGCCACACTTGAATATTGGTACAATTGGTCATGTTGATCATGGAAAAACAACTTTAACGGCTGCAATTACTAAGGTATTAGCTGAGTTAAATGGTACAGAAGTTCGTGATTTCGACACGATTGATAATGCGCCAGAGGAAAAAGAAAGAGGAATTACTATTAATACATCTCATGTTGAGTATGAAACTGAAAACAGACACTATGCTCACGTAGATTGTCCAGGGCATGCTGATTACGTTAAAAACATGGTAACAGGTGCTGCTCAAATGGATGGTGCTATTTTAGTTTGTGCTGCTACAGATGGTCCTATGCCTCAAACAAGAGAGCATATTCTTTTAGCAAGACAAGTTGGAGTGCCTTCATTGGTTGTATTTATGAATAAAGTAGATATGGTTGATGATGAGGAATTATTAGAATTAGTTGATATGGAGATTAGAGAATTATTGTCATTTTATGATTATGATGGTGATAATACTCCTGTAATTGCTGGATCTGCTTTAGGTGGATTGAATGGTGATGCAGAATGGACTCCTAAAATTGTAGAGTTAATGGCGGCTGTTGATTCTTGGATTCCTGAGCCAGTAAGGGATAATGAGAAGCCATTCTTGATGCCAATTGAGGATGTGTTTACTATTACAGGTAGGGGAACTGTTGCAACTGGTAGAATTGAAACAGGTGTTGCTAATACTGGAGATACTGTTGATATTATTGGTATGGGTGCAGAAAAATTATCTTCAACTGTTACCGGTGTTGAGATGTTTAGAAAAATATTAGATAGAGGTGAGGCTGGTGATAATGTTGGTATCTTATTAAGAGGTATTGAGAAAACAGATATTAAAAGAGGAATGGTAATTTGTAAGCCAGGATCTGTTAAGCCACATCAAAAATTTGAGGCTGAGGTTTATATTTTGAAGAAAGAAGAGGGAGGTAGACATACTCCTTTCCATAATAAATACCGTCCACAGTTCTATATCAGAACAACTGATGTAACTGGTGAGATTTTCTTACCTGCTGGAACGGAGATGGTAATGCCTGGTGATAATTTAACAATTACTGTAGATTTAATTGCTGGTGTTGCTATGAGTATAGGATTAAGGTTCGCAATCCGTGAGGGTGGTAGAACTGTTGGAGCTGGACAAATTACTAAATTACTTTAGTAGTTAACTCATAAAGTTTTACAGTTAAAGGAAGATTGATTTTCAGTCTTCCTTTACTGTGTAAACGGGTGTAGCTCAATTGGTAGAGTAGTAGTCTCCAAAACTATTGGCTGGGAGTTCGAGTCTCTCCACCCGTGCGATAAAAGAATTAAGAAAATGGCAAATAAAGGAACATATATTAAGGGTTCGTATGACGAATTAATGAATAAAGTGAGTTGGCCAAGTTGGTCAGAGTTACAAAGTAGTTCAATTGTTGTTGCGATTGCAACTGTAATAATTGCTTTGATTATTTATATAATGGATTCAGCATTTAGTAATGTGATGAATCTATTTTATGGTTTATTTTCATAATATTATAGCATGGAGGAAGAAGTAATAAATATGAAATGGTACGTCCTAAGAGTGATGGGAGGTAAAGAGAATAAAACAGTAACTTTTATTGAGAAAGAAATTGATCGATTAAAGCTGCAAGATTTTGTTGCACAGATATTAGTGCCTACAGAAAAGGTTTATCAAATTAAAAATGGAAAAAAGGTAAGTAAAGATAAAAACTTTTTTCCAGGATATGTTTTAGTTGAAGCTAATTTGGTAGGTGAAGTCCCTCACATTTTAAAGAATGTTACTAATGTCTTAGGATTTTTGGGAGCCACTAAGGGTGGTGTTCCTGTTCCTATGAGGCAAAGTGAAATTAATAGAATATTAGGTAAGGTTGATGAAATGGCTCTTACTGATGAAAGTGTTAGTATTCCTTTTGTTGTTGGTGAAACTGTTAAGGTTATTGATGGGCCATTTAATAGTTTTAATGCTGAGATTGAAGGTATTGATGAACAAAAGAAGAAGTTAAAATTAATGGTAAAAATCTTTGGGAGAAAAACTCCTTTAGAATTAAATTTTATGCAAGTAGAAAAAATATAAAAGAATGGCAAAAGAAATTTCAGCACTTATTAAATTACAGATTAGAGGGGGAGCTGCAAATCCTGCACCACCAGTTGGTCCTGCATTAGGAGCAAAAGGGGTGAATATCATGGAATTCTGTAAGCAATTTAATGCAAGAACTCAAGATAAAGCAGGAGGTATCGTACCTGTTGTAATTACTGTGTTTGCAGATAAATCATTTGAATTCATCATTAAAACTGCACCTGCTGCTGCACAAATTTTAGCTGCTGCTAAAAAGAAAAGTGGATCAGGTGAACCTAATAGAGTAAAGGTTGCCACAATTACTTGGAATCAAGTAAGAGAAATTGCAGAGGATAAAATGGCTGATTTAAATGCTTTTAAAGTAGAATCAGCAATGAAGATGGTTGCTGGTACTGCAAGAAGTATGGGAGTAAATATTAAGGGAGATTTTCCTTCATAAATATAAAATATAAAATAGTTTAACTAATGGGAACTAGTAAAAACAGAAAAAATGCTTTAGAAAATGTTGATTTGAAAAAATCATATACTATTGAAGAAGCTTCAGCAATTATTAAAGATAATGCAAAATCTAAATTTGATGAGTCTGTAGAATTAGCTGTAAGATTAGGTGTTGATCCTAGACAAGCTAACCAAATGGTAAGAGGTGTAGCTTCTTTACCACATGGTACAGGTAAAAAATTGAAAGTATTAGCTTTAGTTTCAGCTGACAAGGAAGCAGAGGCTAAGGAAGCTGGTGCTGACTATGTTGGTTTAGATGAGTATATTGAAAAAATTAAAGGTGGTTGGACAGATATTGATGTTATCGTTACAATGCCTTCAATTATGGGTAAAATTGGTGCTTTAGGTAGAGTACTAGGGCCAAGAGGTTTAATGCCTAATCCTAAATCAGGAACTGTAACTATGGATGTTGCAAAAGCTGTTTCTGACGTTAAAAAAGGTAAGATTGATTTTAAGGTTGAAAAGAATGGTATAATTCACGCTTCTGTTGCTAAGGTTTCTTTTGATGCTCAAAAGATTGCTGAAAATGCAAACGAATTAATGCAGACAATCATTAAATTGAAACCTTCTGCTGCAAAAGGTATTTATGTGAAAAGTGTTTTCATGTCAAGTACTATGGGATTAGGTGTTGAAATTGATACTAACTCATTAGTTTAATAAATTAGAAAAGCGTAAGATGAATAAACAAGAAAAAAATCAAATGATTGAGGTCCTTGACGGGATGCTTAATGATAATACTAATTTTTATTTAGCAGATATCTCTGGCTTAACTGCTGAAGAAAGTAGTGCTTTAAGAAGATTATGTTTCAAAAGAGATGTTTCTTTACAAGTTGTAAAAAATACTCTTTTAAAGAAGGCTTTAGAAAAGAATGAAACTGATTTTAGTGAGTTGTATGATGTATTAGTAGGTAACACATCTATACTTCAGTCTGAAGCAGGTAACGGACCAGCTAAAGTAATTCAAGAATTTAGAAAAAAGAATGCTAAGCCAATTTTAAAAGCTGCTCACATTGAAGAGTCACTTTATATTGGAGATGAGAATTTAACAGCTCTTGCAGATCTTAAATCTAAGGACGAATTAATTGGTGATATCATCACCTTGTTACAATCTCCAGCTAAGAATGTTATCTCTGCATTGCAGTCGAGTGGTAACAAACTTTCAGGGATTTTAAAAACCTTAGAAGATAAGGCTTCATAAATAAGAAATGCTTCCAACATTTAAAATAATAAAAACAAATAAAATAAAATAAAATGGCAGATTTAAAAAAATTCGCAGAAGAACTAGTTAACCTTACAGTAAAAGATGTTAACGAATTAGCAACTATCCTTAAGGATGAATATGGTATTGAGCCTGCAGCGGCAGTAGCAGTAGCAGGTCCAGCAGCAGCAGGTGGTGGTGAAGCAGCAGAAGAGCAAACTGAATTTGATGTTATATTGAAAGAAGTAGGTGCTACTAAATTAAAAGTTGTTAAAACTGTAAAAGAATTAACAGGTTTAGGATTGAAAGAAGCTAAAGATATTGTTGATAGTGCTCCAAAAGCAGTAAAAGAAGGAGTGTCTAAAGATGAAGCTGAAGGAATTCAGAAAGCATTAGAAGAAGCTGGAGCTGTAGTTGAGCTTAAGTAATTTCTTTAAACATTTAAAAGGTTTAAATCTTATGGAAACATAAGATTTAAACCCTTTCGTTTTTTTGTAGAACCCCCTTTTTTAACTAAAACTCACCGTCTTGGCCAAACAAAATAACAACCAAAGAATAAATTTCGCATCCATAAAAAATACGGTTAATTTCCCGGATTTTTTAGATGTTCAGCTTAAAAGCTTTCAATCTTTTTTCCAAATAGGTACAACCTTAGATGAAAGAAGAAATGAAGGACTTTACAAAGCTTTTGAAGAACTTTTCCCAATTACAGATTCAAGAAACAATTTCGTTCTTGAATTTATTGATTATACAATTGACCCTCCAAGATATTCTATTAAAGAATGTATTAATAGAGGGTTAACTTTTAAAGTACCTTTAAAGGTTAAATTAAAGCTGTATTGTACTGATCCAGATCATGAAGATTTTGAAACTATCGTTCAGGATGTTTATTTCGGTAATATTCCTTTTATGACTCCTAAAGGAAGCTTTGTAGTTAATGGAGCAGAAAGAATTATCGTTTCACAATTACATAGATCACCAGGTGTGTTCTTTGGACAAAGTTTCCATTCTAATGGAACAAAATTATACTCAGCAAGAGTAATTCCTTTTAAAGGTTCTTGGATTGAGTTTACCACAGACATAAACAATGTAATGTATGCTTACATTGATAGAAAGAAAAAATTACCAGTTACTACTTTATTAAGAGCTATCGGTTACGAAAGTGATAGAGATATTCTTGAAATTTTTAACCTTGCTGATGAAGTTAAGGTTTCTAAAAGTGGATTGAAAAGAGTTGTTGGAAGAAAATTAGCTGCCAGAGTATTAAAATCTTGGGTAGATGATTTTGTAGATGAAGATACTGGTGAACTAGTACCAATTGAAAGAAATGAAGTAATTCTTGAGAGAGATACTATCATTGAAAAATCACATATTGATGAGATTGTTAATTCTGGTGTAGAAACTATTCTATTGCATAAAAATGATGGAAGTGCTTCAGACCATGCTTTAGTTTACAATACATTACAAAAGGATCCTACTAATTCTGAAGTTGAAGCAGTTCGTCATATATATAGACAATTAAGAAGTGCTGAAGCTCCTGATGATGAAACGGCAAGAGGGATTATTGATAAATTATTCTTCTCTGATCAAAGATATAGTTTAGGACATGTTGGTAGATTTAGAATTAACAGAAGGTTAAAACTGGATATTCCTGAAGATAAAATGGTATTAACTAATGAAGATATTGTATCTATCATTAGTAATCTTATTTCACTAGTTAACTCTAAAGTTGATGTTGATGATATTGATCACTTGAGTAACAGAAGAATTAGAACGGTTGGTGAACAACTTTCAAACCAATTTAATGTTGGGTTGAGTAGAATGGCACGAACTATTCGTGAAAGAATGAATGTAAGAGATAATGAGGTGTTTACACCTATTGATCTGATTAATGCTAAGACATTATCTGCAGTAATTAATTCATTCTTTGGAACTTCACAATTATCTCAATTTATGGATCAAACAAATCCATTAGCAGAGGTAACACATAAAAGAAGAATTTCAGCTCTTGGGCCTGGAGGTTTAACAAGAGAAAGAGCCGGGTTTGAGGTGAGAGATGTTCATTATACTCATTACGGAAGACTTTGTCCTATTGAAACTCCTGAGGGACCAAATATTGGACTTATTTCATCTTTAGCTGTTTTTGCTAAGATAAATTCTTTAGGATTTATTGAAACTCCTTACAGGGAAGTTAATGAAGGAAAGATTGATATCTCTAAAGCACCAGTATATAAAAGTGCTGAACAAGAGGAAGAACAAATTATTGCACAAGCAAATGCTCCTCTTACTGAAGATGGTTCTTTTCAAAATGATAGAATCCAATCAAGAAGAGAGGCAGATTATTTAATTGCTGAACCGAGTAGTGTTACTTTGATGGATGTAGCTCCTAATCAAATTGCATCTATTGCAGCATCTTTAATTCCTTTCTTGGAACATGATGATGCGAATAGAGCATTGATGGGATCGAATATGATGCGTCAAGCAGTACCTTTATTAAGAACTGATGCACCTATTGTTGGTACAGGACTTGAGCCACATGTTGCTCGTGATTCTCGTACAATGATTAATGCTGAAGGTGAAGGTAAAGTAACTTATGTTGATGCAAATACAATTAAAGTAAAATACACGAAAACTGAGGAAGAAGAATTAGTAAGCTTTGATGAGAATGAAAAAACGTATAGCTTAACTAAGTTCCAGAAAACCAATCAGAGAACATGTATTAATATTCAGCCAATTGTTAGGGTTGGAGATAAAGTAACCAAAGGTCAAGTATTGTGTGATGGTTATGCAACTGAAAATGGTGAATTAGCAATTGGACGTAACTTAAAAGTTGCCTTTATGCCTTGGAAAGGATATAACTTTGAGGATGCAATTATCTTGTCAGAAAGAGTTGTAAGAGAAGATTTATTTACATCATTACATATTGCTGAACATGTTGTTAATGTAAGAGAAACAAAAAGGGGTGCTGAGGAGTTAACAGCTGATATTCCTAATATCTCAGAAACTGCAACTAAGGATTTAGATGAATTTGGAATGGTAAGAATTGGTGCTCATGTTAAAACGGGTGATATTCTTATTGGTAAAATAACTCCTAAAGGAGAATCTGATCCAACACCTGAAGAGAAATTATTAAGAGCTATATTTGGTGAAAAAGCAGGAGATGTAAAAGATGCTTCATTAAAAACTAAACCTTCTAATCAAGGGGTAGTTATTGGTAAATCATTATTCTCTAAAACAGTAAAAGACAGAAGAGCTAAATCGGCTGATAAAGATGAGTTAGAGCGTTTAGACACTGTTTTTGAAAAAGATGCTTTTGGACTTAAAAATATTTTGGCAACTAAGCTTTACCAAATTGTTGGTGGTAAGGCATCTAAAGGTATTAAGAATATTTTAGGAGAAGAAGTAATTCCTAAGAGTGAGAAGTTTACTAAGAAAATGTTATTGGGTATTGACTTTACATTAGTTGATCCATATAAGTGGACAGGTAGTCAAGAAAATAATATTTTAGTAAATAGAACAATTCAGAATTACTTGAAAAAGTATAATGATGTCTATGGTGAGCATAGAAGAAAGCGTTTTGCGATTACTATTGGTGATGAATTGCCAAATGGAGTACTGCAATTAGCAAAAGTTCAGATTACTCAAAAGAGAAAAATTAAAGTTGGTGATAAATTAGCAGGACGTCATGGTAATAAGGGTATTGTATCTCGTATTGTAAAAGATGAGGATATGCCTTTCTTAGAAGATGGAACTCCTGTTGATATTATCTTGAATCCACTTGGGGTACCATCAAGGATGAATCTTGGTCAGATATATGAAACTATCTTAGGTTGGGCAGGAGATGAATTAGGTAAGAAATACTTTACTCCTGTATTTGATGGAGCAAGTATGGATCAAATTAATGCTGAAACTGATGAAGCTAAGTTACCAAGATTAGGGCAAACTTATCTTTATGACGGTGGTACTGGTGAGCGTTTTGAACAAACGGCAACAGTAGGTATAATTTACATGCTTAAACTTGGTCATTTAATTGATGATAAAATGCATGCTCGTTCTATTGGGCCATACTCATTAATTACTCAACAACCACTTGGAGGTAAGGCTCAGAATGGGGGACAAAGACTTGGAGAGATGGAGGTTTGGGCTTTAGAGGGTTATGGTGCTGCCAATATCTTACAAGAGATGCTTACTTTAAAATCGGATGATGTAGTCGGAAGAGCTAAAGCATTTGAGGCCATAGTAAAAGGTCACGAATTACCAATACCAGGAATTCCAGAATCGTTTAATGTATTATTACATGAATTGAATGGTTTAGGACTTAAAGTTTCACTTGAATAAAATACAAATGAGAAATACAAAAAATAACAGACAGGCTCAGGATATTAATGCGATAAAGATTTCTTTATCATCTCCTGAAGATATTTTAGGCAAATCATCTGGTGAGGTTACAAAACCGGAAACGATTAACTATAGAACATATAAGCCAGAAAGTGGTGGATTATTTTGTGAAAGAGTTTTTGGTCCTACCAAAGATTTTGAATGCCATTGTGGTAAATATAAAAGAATTCGTTACAGAGGAATTGTATGTGATAGATGTGGGGTAGAAGTAACTGAAAAGAAAGTAAGAAGAGAGCGTATAGGTCACATTAGTTTAGTTGTTCCTGTTGCTCATATCTGGTATTTCCGTACTTTACCTAACAAAATTGGATATTTATTAGGATTACCATCTAAGAAATTAGACATGATTATTTACTACGAACGTTTTGTAGTAATTAATGCTGGTGAAGGAACTATGAATTCTGAAGGTGCAGCTGTACAATATTTAGACTTCCTTACTGAGGAAGAGTACTTAGATATTTTAGATGCTCAACCATTAGAAAATCAGTATTTAAGTGATGAAGATCCTAAGAAATTTGTTGCAAAAATGGGTGCTGATGCAATTCATAACTTATTGGCAAATTTAAATTTAGATGATTTATCATATAAATTAAGAGATCAAGCTGCTAATGAAACTTCACAGCAAAGAAAAACTGAGGCATTAAAACGTTTGCAAATTGTTGAATCTATGCGTGAAGGACAATTGCATACTGAAAACAGACCTGAATGGATGACGATTAAAGTTATTCCAGTTATTCCACCAGAATTAAGACCATTAGTTCCTTTGGATGGAGGCCGTTTTGCTACTTCTGATTTAAATGATTTATATAGAAGAGTAATTATCAGAAACAATAGATTAAAAAGATTAATGGAGATTAATGCTCCTGAGATCATTTTAAGAAATGAAAAAAGAATGTTACAGGAATCTGTTGATGCTCTTTTTGATAATTCAAGAAAATCATCAGCTGTAAAGGCAGATGGTAAAAGACCTTTAAAGTCTCTTTCTGATTCCTTAAAAGGAAAGCAAGGAAGATTCCGTCAGAACTTACTAGGTAAAAGGGTAGATTATTCTGCTCGTTCGGTAATTGTTGTAGGACCAGAATTAAGTTTACACGAATGTGGAATACCTAAGGATATGGCTTCTGAACTTTATAAGCCGTTTATCATTAGAAAGCTTATTGAAAGAGGAATCGTAAAAACAGTTAAGTCTGCTAAGAAGATTATTGATAGTAAAGAACCTGTAGTTTGGGATATTTTGGAAAATGTAATGAAAGGACATCCAGTTTTATTAAACAGGGCTCCTACACTACACAGACTAGGTATACAGGCTTTCCAACCTAAAATGATTGAAGGGAAAGCAATTCAATTACATCCATTAGCTTGTGCGGCCTTTAATGCCGATTTTGATGGGGATCAAATGGCTGTACATTTACCATTAGGTGCTGCTGCAATTTTGGAAGCGCAAGTTTTAATGCTAGCGTCACACAATATCTTGAATCCTGCAAATGGAGCTCCTATTACTGTACCTTCACAGGATATGGTACTTGGTTTGTATTATATGACTAAGGAGAAGTTCTCTACTGAAGAAGAAAAAGTGAAAGGTGAAGGAATGATTTTCTATTCTTTGGATGAAGTGAAGATTGCTTATAATGAAAAGCAAGCTGATTTGCACGCAATGATTAAGATCAGAGTTACTGATACTAAAGGAAAAACTTCTTTAGTAGATACAACTATTGGTAGGGTTTTATTTAACGAATTTGTACCTGAACAGGTTGAATATGTTAATGAACTGTTAACTAAGAAAGCATTAAGAAATATTATTGGTGATATATTAGAAACTTGCGGTGTAGCTGGGACTGTTCATTTCTTAGATGCAATTAAAACTATTGGTTTTGATATGGCATTTAGAGGTGGATTATCCTTTAATCTTGGTGATGTACTTGTACCTGAAGAAAAAGAAGGATTAATTGCTGATGCTAATAAGAAGGTAGCTGAAATTAAGAATAATTACGCAATGGGTTTCATTACTAATAATGAAAGATATAACCAAGTAATTGATGTTTGGACAACTACTAATGCTCGATTGACTGATACAGTTATGAGAAATATTAGTTCGGACAAACAAGGATTTAATTCTGTATATATGATGCTTGATTCTGGTGCAAGGGGTTCTAAGGAACAAATTCGTCAGTTATCTGGTATGAGGGGGTTGATGGCTAAACCTAAAAAGTCTGGTGATCATGGAGAATCAATTATTGAGAATCCAATTACAACTAACTTTAGAGAGGGACTTTCAATTTTGGAATACTTTATTTCGACTCACGGGGCGAGAAAAGGACTAGCGGATACGGCACTTAAAACTGCAGATGCTGGTTACCTTACAAGACGATTAGTTGATGTAGCACAAGATGTTATTGTTACTGAAGAAGATTGTGAGACACTAAGAGGACTAGAAGCTTATGCTTTGAAAAATAATGATGATATTATTGAATCATTAAGTGATAGAATTTCTGGAAGAGTAAGTTTACATGATGTATATCATCCAAAAACTGAAAAGTTAATTGTTGCTTCATCTGACATGATTACTGGTCTTGTTGCTAAGGAAATTGATGCTGCTGGAATTGAAATGGTTGAAGTTCGTTCAGCATTGACTTGTGCAACTCGTAGAGGTATTTGTGTTAATTGTTATGGTAAATCATTATCAACTAATAGAATGGCGCAAGTAGGTGAGGCAGTTGGTGTTGTTGCAGCTCAATCAGTTGGAGAACCAGGTACACAGCTTACACTTAGAACCTTCCACGTTGGGGGTACTGCATCTAGGTCTGAGGTTGATTCTTCTATCACTATTAAGAAAGATGGTAGATTAGAAATTGAGGATTTAAGAACGGTTAACACGACTAATAAAGATGGTGATAAGATAGAAATCGTTATTAGTAGATCTGCTGAAACTAGAGTAATTGATGATAAGAATGGTATAATCCTTTCTTCAACAATTGTTCCTTATGGTTCTACTATATTTATTAAAGAAGGAAATGTTAAGAAAGGAGATGTTATTTGTGAGTGGGATCCGTATAATGCTGTAATTATTTCAGAAATTGCTGGTAAGGTCGAATTTGTTGATATTGAAGAAGGTGTTTCTTACCGTACTGAATCTGATGAGCAAACAGGCCATCAAGAAAAAGTAATTATCGATAGTAGAAATAGAAAAAATTCTCCAACTATTCAAATTGGTGATAAAAACTATAGTGTTCCTGTAGGCTCTCATTTAGCTGTTGATGATGGAAGTAAAATTAAGGCGGGTGCTATTTTAGCTAAGATTCCAAGGTCTGCTGGTTCATCTGGGGATATTACAGGAGGTCTTCCAAGAGTAACAGAAATGTTTGAAGCAAGAAATCCTTCTAATCCTGGAGTAGTTTCTGAAATTGATGGTTCTGTATCATTTGGAAAAATAAAAAGAGGAAACAGAGAGGTGATTATTACTTCTAAGAATGGAGAAACTAAAAAATACTTAATTAAATTGTCTAAGCATATTTTAGTTCAAGAGAATGATTATGTAAAATCAGGTGTTCCACTTTGTGATGGTGTTATTACTCCTGCTGATATTTTAGCAATTAAAGGTATGGTTTCTGTACAGCAATATATTGTAAACGAAATTCAAGATGTATATCGTTTACAAGGGGTAAAGATTAACGATAAGCACTTTGAGGTATTGGTAAGACAAATGATGCGTAAAGTGAAGATTGCTGATTCAGGGGATACCTATTTCTTAGAAAACTCATT
>Ga0209815_1002160_pt1 | contig 12184 bp, 10 predicted proteins | sample CoawatmetaG00DNA_FD_187507 | JGI IMG/M metagenome (GOLD analysis project Ga0209815, IMG submission 187507) | Marine microbial communities from the West Antarctic Peninsula - Coastal water metaG002-DNA (SPAdes) (version 2) | ecosystem: Environmental > Aquatic > Marine > Coastal ...
CGATTATCTTTGCTTTCAATTTTAAAAGGTTTAATTCCTATTGCAGCTAAACCAGCTGGATTGTTAAACAATGTCTGCGGATAAGTTAAATCTGCTATAACCATAGTTTTTGGCCGTCTAATAATTTGTGAATTGTAGTACCACATAGTTGTCTCCGTTATTGTGAATTAGAATGTTTGTGAGGTGTGTGTCCAAATGCCATGTACTGATAAGTTCTACCGCCACTGTTAGCATCTGAACCACCGCCTTGTATGTGAAAACCATTTTTAAGAAAAGCTATATTATTTGAATTATTTTCCTCTGTGTTTGCAGTTGCCCAGTCTAAATGTTTTGTTTTAGGATGACCAGCATCTCTTGCAGAATCTACAACAAACCAACTAGCAGATGTTTGCAATCTTTTTGTCATAACAAACAATGGCTCAAATCCAGTTTCAATAAAAGCCCCGTTTGTTTCTCCTGTTCCTGTGTACACTCCTATTGCAGAATAATCTGGAACTGCACGCCAAAGATATGCTATATAGTTTTCTCCATCTGCATTTACTCTATGGTTTGTGCTTACTGTAAACACAGAAGAAGTAGGACTTGTATCATTCCAAAAAGTAGCATCATCTGCTGAAGCATTACTGATACTAAGTTGCAAACCATTGGTATTATCACCATGATAAACACACCAATCATCGTCAACATCAAGATTTTTTATCATTATCATGTTAGGTGCTGTACCTAAACCATGAGCAACTGTACCATTTGCTCCTGTACCTACATATTTAACAATACTAAAGCCACCTTCAACATTAGCATTATGAGTACCACCAGGATTATCACCACTTTCGTTAAAAGTTGTATTGCCAGAGCCAGCTTTCCAACACCAAGCTATATATGTTTTTCCATTTTGATTAGTGTAAAAATTATCACTTGAGCCTGTATTAACACTAAAACCATCTGCATCAAAAGAAGTAACAGTTCCTTCAGCAGCTTCTACTGCTTCTACTACATCTTGGTCTGAATGTAATCTTTTAGTAGCACCTCTTACAGAGTCATACATCATATGGCTACCTGCGTGGCTTCTTGTTTTAGTCCAAATTAAACTTGGCGAAAAACCAACGCCTGTTAAACTTCTTGTGCTGCTGTCATCTCCACTCCATATAATAGAATTAAAATGTTTACTACCATCAATAGAAGTTTCTGGAAGATTAGATTTACATAAAGCTAAAAAACCAGCAGGTGGTTCATGTACAAAATCACCTCTTCCTTTAGAATCTTTGTTAAACTGTGGAGTTTTTCTTGAACCAAATGAAGAGTCTTGTCCAAAGTTTGCTAGAACTTTTTTCCCACCACTAGTTGATATAAATTTAATAGACGGAAATAAAGGTTGAGGTGATTGTATATTAGGATGACCTCCTAACGATACATTAATATCTGGAGATGTTATACTTGCATGTGTTATAGTTCCTAAAGATGTACCGTCTTTAAAAACTTGTAATGTTCCATTAGGTATATCAACAGCAAAACCTATTATGCCTGCACTAAAAGCAGTTTCACCAGAAAGGTTACTGCCTAAATTACCACCAATAGAAGGTTGTATTTCTCCATTACTAGCATCAGCCATTAAACCATGAGTGTGCCAAGCTGAAGCGTGACCATTTAATTTCTCTGCATTATGAGTTGATACACCAACGTGATATCCAGCACTATTTCCAAGACCTTCGTATGCTAATATTTCCCAATAATGTTTACCAGTTAATGCCATGTCTGCTCTAACAATAGTATTGCCAGAACCATAAGTAGGTTCTAATCCTACACCACCATGTTGAATAGCCATAAGGTCAGACTTATCATTAAGATTCCATTTAGCAAAATCATCTAAAGGAGTATCTTCTATTACATCCATTACATCTTGAGTTGAATTTCCAAGATTACCTTTCCAATGATTTCCTTTACCACTAACATCGTTTAAATGCCCACCAACTCTAGTGTCTGCCCAAGCTATCCAACTAGCTAATCTTGCTCTACTACCACTTATACTACTACTGTTACTTAAAACTGTAAAACCATCATTTTGCCAAGAAAGAGAATTACCATCAAAATCGTCAGCATCATAAGTATTGTGGAAATATATAGTTTCATCATTATCTTCAGCACTATAATTTAATATTCTGTTAAAACAAAACACATCACCAGTTTGACCACCTGTATGTTGTTGCGTTATCCAAATGACTGCGGGTTTAAAACCTAAATTATCTATTACTACATCATTTGAAGAACCAGTAAAACCACCAGTTTTACAATAACCACTTACTTCCGCAAAACATCTTGCAACAAACTGACAACTAGTATTAGTAAAGCCATGAATTGCATCATTATTAGTTGTGCCAAGGTGTATTAAACTAGAAGTAGGTGCTGTGTCGTTCATATAAGTTAAACCACCATCAGTATTACTCCCAAAAGTCCATGAATCGCCTGCGTTTAAATGAGAAGTTGTGCTTGGATAATTAGTACCAGTCCAATAATAACGAAGTCTTTCACCTGCATGGCCACCAGAAGATGGGCCATCTCCAGTTCCACCTATATACAAAGTTTCAATAAGAAATGGTGCAGCGTTTAAACCATGACCTACTGTACTTTGTACACCTAATGTACCTGACGATGTATATTTAACAATACTTTGTCCATAAGCAGGATTTGATAGCACACTTGAATCAATTGAACCATCTGTATTAGTAGCGTATGAACCTTGACCATAATCAAAACAAAAGCCAGCAAACTTTGTACTTACTCTATTTACTTTAACTGAAGCACCTACAGTAAAACCATCAGAATCAAATGATATAAGAGCACCAGCATCTTGTTCTTGCGGAGTAGAAGCACCACCCCTATAAGCGAATCCCACTCCATTGTCTGTTCCATAACTAAGTAATTGATACTGAGGAGTATTACCGCCTGTCAGTTGAGTAGTGTGTACAGTTCCGGGTTTAAAACCAACACCAGTAATAACTTTCCTTGCAGCCCCAGTTCCAAACCATGTAACTATGTTATAACCTTGTGCTGTCAAAGTTGTTATAAATGGTAAGTACCATCCTCTATCACCGTAAGCTAATCCTTTAATTGGTATAGATTTAAATTTAGCATGCCCATCAAAATAACCAAAAGAAGTTGGAGTTAAAGCCACACCATCTAAAAAAGCTACTTCTGTCATTAGACCATCAAGCTTGACTTCTGTGTCAGATTGACCTTTACCTAAAGTATGTGTAGTAGCACTATTAACAGTATGATTAACATTACCAACAGCAGTAGTTACAGTCGTTGCTTCTTCAATACCATTAACAAATATCTTAAATGAAGCGTTAGCAGCATCCATTTGAAATAATAAATGATACCAACCAGTATCCTCAAAAGCATTATTAGTTATTAAATCACCACTATCTGAGCCACCTACAACTGATAACATTCTTAATTTATCTGTAGTAGGGTCAAAAAGAATTTCTAGTTTATTATTAGCATCAGCATAACCAGAGAATATAAAGTTAACATTATTATTATCTCCTCTACTTGCATTATTAGATGACCTTTTAAACCAACAAGCAAATGTCCATAGTTTTTGATTGCCTGCATCTGAATATTCTCTATATAAAGATTGACCAGTAGTTGAATTAAATCTAAAAGACTGCCCAATATTATGTTCTGAGCCACTAATTAATTGAGTTGTGGAAGTAAAAGCCATTAACTACTCCTTATGAAAATGCTAATTGAGGCTGACCTAAAAGTATTCTTCCCGAAGCTGCTACAATATATGGAACAACATCTGTTGCTGAGGCTGCTGTACTTAAAGTAATTCCTGCTGCTCCTGCTGTTTCGTAGTCTGTTCCTATAGTTAACCCTCTTCCTCCAGTTCCATCTTGAATACAAACAATAAATCCAGACTGTCCTACAATTTCTGTTGAAGGATTAGTTAATACAACATCACCAGTTAAAGTTAACACAAAGTTATTATCGTTTGAAAAATTAAGTTCTATATTGCCAGTGTTTGTAGTGTCTATAAATGTTCCAGCAACCGCACTACCAGCAACTACTAAATTAGAATCTAAAGTTGCAACTCCTGTTACATCTAAAGTACCAGCAATGTCTATGTTGTCTGCTAGTTCTGCACCTGTAATAGAATTGTCAGCGTAATGAGCAGTATCAATACTTCCGTCTACATATTGGTCTGAGTCTACAGAGTTTGCAGCCATCATTCCTACAACAACTTGCACTTCACCTATAGCACCAGCACTTGCTGCACCTAATAATCTATTAGCTGCTGCTGTGTGTTGCATTTTAGCATAAGTAATTGCATCATCAGCAACTTTAGCTGTAGTTACTTGAGCATTTTGTATGTGTGCAGTTCTAACTGCATCATCAATAATAGCATCTGTGTTTACAGAGTCAGCATTTAAATGTTCAGCATCAATACTATCCGCAACTATGTGTTCTGAATTTATAACATCATCGCCTATATTATCTCCGTCTACTGCATCAGCACCTAACATTGAATGTACAATATCACCTGCTCCAATAACTAAATCTATAGTACCATCTGCATCTTGATATGTAGCTGTAATGCCTGTTTCAGTATTTGAAGTAAACATTGCACCAGCTAAGTCTTGTACATTTTCATCAGATAAACCTGCATCTGCTGCCCAAGCTATATCTGAACCATCTGATTTTAATACATAACCACTTTGGCCTAATGCTAAAGCAGAAGGGTCGCCACTTGCATCTCCTACAATTACTTTACCACGAGCAAGACCTGCCATTTTAGCTATTGATACTGCGTTATCTGCTATCTCTGCTGTATTTACTGCGTTATCAGCTAAGTGTTCATTGTCAATACTTGCTGCTGCGTAATGCTCAGAGTTTAAAACATTATCTCCAATTTTGGCTGCAGTAACACTATCTGCACCTAGTGCTGTAGCATCTACAGAACCAGCAGCATAGTGTTCAGCATCAATACTATCAGCTGCTATGTGTTGACTATTTACAACATCATTTCCTAAAGCAGTTGCATCTACAGCACCAGCTGCAAGGTGGGCTGACGTAACTGAATCATCAATAATAGCATCAGTATTAACTGAATTTGCAGCTAAATGTGCAGCTAATATGCTATCATCAATGTAAGCATCACTATTGACGGAGTTTGGTGCTAGGTGTTCAGCATCAATACTGTCTGCTGCTATGTGTTCAGAGTTAATACTATCATCTGCAATCTTTGTTCCGTCTACAATGTCAACAGCTAAATGTACTCTGTCAATACTACCGTCTACATATTGTGCAGAGTCAATACTATTCGCAGCCATTTTACCAACTGTAATATTACCGTCATTAATGTGTGCTTCATCAATACTTAAATCTGTATAGTGCTCAGAATTTATTGCATTGTCAGCAATTTTAGTACCAACAATAGCATCATTAGCAATTTTTGAAGTGATTACATTTGAATCTGCAATCTTAGCAGAGGTTACAGCATTGTCTGCAATCTCTGTTGTTCCTATATTGCCAGATGCAATGTGTTTAGTTAATACTGAATCGTCTGGTAAGACGTTAGTTATGATTACTTTTTTAGACACACCACCATCATTAATAAGCAACTCTTCATTGCCATCTGTATTGGTGAGTGCTGTTAATGCTGATATTTTTATTTGTGCCATTTATTACTCCGCTATTATGTAGTAGTTTAAATTGTTGTTGTTAGGGTCAAAAATTGTTTCAGTTACTATATAGTTTTGACTATACACGGTACTTTGTTCCGTTAAAAATTCAGTACCTAATGTAAATACAGGTGTAAATGCTGCATTATTTATTCTTCTAAATTTTAAAACCGTTAATGTTTTTTGTTGTTTCCAACTCAATCTCGATTTTGCCATTATAGTCTTACTCCGTATTGTTTATTTCTTTTGGCAACCATTTCTAATAATTTTTTATGTTCAATATCTAACAAAGATTGTAAAGTTTTAATAGTAGCATTTGAACTTTCATGGTTTTTAGATGTAGGTGTTACACCTGTTGCTACAACATAAGAAGATGATTTAGCTTTTGTTTGTGAATCACTTGGTGTTTTTGTAGAAGCATGCTCATCTTTATATGTACCTTTAGGAACTTTAGATGTATCTTTATTAGCAGATATACTAGAAGAACCATAAGTAGGTGCTTTAGCATCACTACTTATAGACTCTAATTCTTCTTGTGGCTCTAGTAAATTTGCAAATGTGTCTAATAAACTATCAATTTCATCTTCTGGTTGCTCGTCACCTGCAAACATAAGTTTGTTATGTTCTAAATAATGCTCTAAAGAAATGTAATCATCACTATCTTCATTCATTTCGTGATATTCTTTTTCGTGTGAAGCAGATAAAAGCTGAGTCCATATCTCCATTACTTTAGCTTTAATTCTATCTAGTTCTAAATTAGAAGTAGTATCATCCTCACAAGAATCTTTAAGTATATCCATTGAAATCATTTTTTCCCTTTCGTTTTTTTTCTCTCATGTTAAAAATAGTATCATCATTGCCAAAATGAGGTTGTGTTTTTCTAACACTTATTCTAAAGTTACCTTTTTGTCCACAATCTGGACATTTTTTCTTTTGTAACCTATCTTTTACAGAACACATTTCATCAAAAACATGTTTATCTTTACATTCGTATTCGTAAAAAGGCATACTTGTTCCAAATTAATTCAGAATAACCCCCTCGTGAGAAGGGGTTACAGCTTAACTAATTAAGCAGGTACAACAAATGCAACACCAGCAGTATTACGGAGTTCTGCAACACCGTAAATAGTATCTGCGGTGAACAAATCACCTAAATACTCCTGTTTGTATTGTGTCTGTGACCTAATACCCATTTGCTCTGCAAGAACTAATGCTTCTTTATGCATCATAACACCAACTCTATCTGTACCAGAGTTAGCTGCAGCAGTTGGACAATTAGTTGAAATGAATACATCCATTCCATAAATCATTCCAATTTGCCCAGTTTTTATTGCATCACCGTTACCAATATGCTGTTGCTCAGTAAATCTAGGTAGACCTAGAAGTGTACTAGCAGCAGTTGGAGGAAGAATTAAAGCACGACCATCCATTGGAACATCAGCATTATCTAATGTAAGAATCATTTTACGGATTCCTGCATCAGTAATTAAAGTTGCACTTGAGTTAGAGCTACCATCATACAATGTTACTCCATCACCACCTTTAACTGCTTTTTCAAATGAAGCATTACCAGAACCACCTAGTGTTCCACCTTGGAAACCTTCTGTTAAAGCAAACAAATCAGTATCTACTTGTTTTGCTAAAGCATAACCAGCATCATCTGTGTAAAACTTACGCATTGTACTAAGTGCTTGAACCTCTGCAATATCTTCAATCATCTTAGAATATTCGTAATGATTTCTAATACGAACTTCTACGATTGTTGATGAATCTGCTGAAATTGTTACTTGTGTACTAGCTGCTTTCACACTTGCAGTACCACGAGCAGGTGAAGGAATATTTATAGTATCGCCTTTTTTGCCTTTATGTGATAATTTTGTAACAACATTTGCTACAACTAGATTTTTTTTGTACGCACCAATAACTTCATCGCTCCACAACTCGGGGATGAAATTATTAGCTGTACCCGTATTAGCACCAGTTGCGCCTAAAATACTGGTACTATGTCTTGAGCCTAAAGCCATTTTATTTCTCCATTATAATGATTATTTTACCCTTCCTTCTGCATACGCTTCTTGAATTTCATCAGCAAGCGAAGCATAACGGTTCGGGTTTGTTATCTGTAGGTTAATTAAATCAGACCTACGATACATTTTTTTGCCACCGACAGATTGTGTGGAACGAGTTTCAGATACAGTTTGTCGTAATGCTTTATCTACTTTAGCCTTTTCACTTTTCTTCACTTCTTGAGTTTTATTGACCATATTAAGTTTATCATACGTGTCAAAAAGTTCAATTGCGTAGTCTGGCCTATAGTCTGTGTCAGCTTTACGGAAAATATCTTTTCTTATTTCACTAGAGCCTATCCATTCTTGGAATTGTTTGTCTGCGACACGCGTTTCCCAGTCTGGATATGCCTTTTCAAGTACACTCAACTTTTGTTGATTGGCTTGTTGGGCTTGTTGCTCTCTTGCTTTTAGTACATCTGGATGATTTTCTATAGCTGAGTTAACTGCTTTTGCAGGGTCAGTATAAAAAGCATCTTCAAAACTAACTGCTTCTTCTTGTGGCACTTCTATAGCATTAGATTTATTTTGTGCCTCTAGTAAACTTTGAATTAACTTTCGTTGTTCTCCAACTTCCGTTCCTTGTTTACCAAACGCTGATTCAGCGTTCTGATGCATTTCAATTACGTCTGCCATGCTCTTACCCGCATACTTAGCTGGTACATCTGCTACATTACCATCAACTTCTGTAACTTGTTCTGATTCTGCAACTGCTTGTGTTTCTTGTGTTTCTACCTGCGTTTCTGTTATGGGTTGTTCTGGCGTTGGCACACTATCTACTACTATACTCATTTTTTCTCCGCCCCTGTAGGGTTGTGAAGTTTGATTATGTTGGATTTCCGTCTTGGAGTTCTTCCAACGCTAAGTTTGTTGCAGTATCTAAACTTAATAAAAAGTTTATAATACGCAACTGACCTTTAATTATCCAAAGGTCGTGCTCAGAGTTTATATTATCTATATTAGTAATATGACCCTCTAAAATTTCTAATTCTTCTACTAAATCTAACCAGCCTTCTGTTTTAAACATATCTAATCTATCAGATATGAATTGATTATCTGTTTTTGGCATAGCTATTGTAATCTAGTATTTATATTTGATGTAGTTCCAGCTTGTCTAGCTTTTGCTAGGTTTAATATTGTTTCAGATTTAAGATGGTCTACTTCTGGTATGTTTCTAGCAGTTTCAGACCTCTGTCTTTCTGTATCAGCAGCCATTTTGTCTAAACTAAGTGCATTTTTTTGCATATTTTGCTGTTGTTCCATTGCATCCATTTCATTAGGCTGCAATGTACCAGCTTGTGCCATATGTAATTGTGCTTTAGCTTGTTCTTCTTGTGCTTCAGCTTGAGTTTTAGAAATGTTTGCTTGTGCTTGTTGCATTGTTAACTGCATACCCATTTGTTCCATCTGTTGCATTTCTGGATTTACTTCTTCACCTTGAGTTAAAGCAAATACTATCTGGTCACGGTTATGTATGCTTGAATTTTGCATCATTGCTAACAATATAACATTAAATGCTGGTGAATCTGCTGGTATAGCCTGTAACATCTGTACCATTTGTTGCATTTCTAACTCTTTAGCCATAATTCCCATAGTAGAATATGGTAAAAATTTATAATCACTTACAGGATAGCGGTCTACATCAAACTGTATTTTCCTATACATAGCTTTATGAATCATTGGTATAAGAAATGTGTTTTGAAAATTCATTAAAGTACGTTTTTGTCTTTTAATAGAAGCAGATTGTGCCATACTCATACCACTAGCAGTATCTCCACCGCCAGCAACATCCGAACTTCCTGTACCCATTTGTATCATGTTCTGTAGACTAGCAACTTGTTGAAATGTACTAGGGTCAGTCTGCCCCATGTCCAATGGCATAATAGCTTCCCTAGGATTACCATTAGTAAGTACAGTTTTACCTGTTCTAATTTCAAATTTTGTTCCACGAGGTAGTCTTGTAGCATCCGCAGCCATCATAGGCGTAGTTGTCATAGCTAATGAGTCTATTCTTGCCCTCATTTCTGCATCTAATGCTTTCTGTGGGTTATATCCTTTCTCTGCGACTCCTCTTCCCCAGAATTTATTTGGCACAATGTCGTGTTGGTAACTAACAAAAGGTCTATCTACCATCATAAACGCATTTTCTTCTACACGTAAAATGTATTCATCGTTTACTATAGTAACAACAGCCTCTACTAACTCATCTTTCTTTGAATATTCAAAGTCATCTTTGTCAGCAGCTTTTTTCATAAACCTTTTAGGTATTAAACCCCAATACTCGGTAATTTTTACATTGTCAGACTCATCTGCTTGTTTACCTTCAGAGTCATAACCCATTTGTACTGTATCGTAGTCACTATCAAGAGGTACATCACGGTAAATACCAGACTGCATACCTTGTACTACATGGTATCTAGGTTTAATAACCTCATGTGCAACACCTAATGCTTCATCAATGCTATTTGCAGCAGGGTCAATAAGAAATTCTAATGGAGATATAGGCTCAACTTTTACATCAATACCTGCAAACTCTGTAATACCTCTTATTCCTGTCATTGAACCTTCTACTGGCTCTTCTGAAGGTGCTCTTTCTACAACTTGGTTTACAACTATCTTTGCAATACCTGTTCCGTAAATAGCACCATTAAGAAAAACCTCTGCTATTGCATCTTTGCAGCCAGTTTTTTCTAAATCTTCTTGTAATAGGTTGCGTATGTATTCAGCTTCACTATTGTCTTGGTCAAGCATGTCATCTTGGATGTCAAACCACTTACCACGTCCAAATGTTGCCTCTTCTAATTCTGCAACCGAAGATTCAATTGCCTGTTGTAAGGCAGGTGCTATAATTCTTGAGCGTTCTGACCCTCTTGTTTTATCTTGTTCGTTCCAGATGCCACGCCATAAACGATAATACTCATCCCATTGGGAAGTATAGTTTTGTTCTCTGTGATTTCTCCAACTATCTAGTCTATAATTAAGCCAACTAGCTAATGCTTGATATTGTAATTCTTTCTTGTCGTACATAAACAACTATTCTCCAGAAATTGTTGGCGATTATATCACAAAAAATGCTTTCAATGTATGCTATCGCTTAAACTTTCTATTTCAATTGAGCCATCCATAATCATTTTACATATAGATAAATCTACATTTTCATCATTAGGTAATAACTTAGGGTCTAAGTCATTTGCTAAATTAGCAATAATTGACAAAGCTGCTACATACCTTAATTTGATATTAGATGTATCTGCGGAAAACGCACAAACATCATCATATTCTTGTTCTTCTAAATCATCAATATCCTGCCACTTCATCTATTGGACTCCAGTCATCTTCTAATTCTATTGTATGTGCAAAGTCTGCCACGCTCACTTGGTCTATATACGCTAACGAATCAAGCAAATCGTCATGTGCTAATCTGTTTGGAAAGTCTAGCATCTGGTTTTTAAAATGTTTCCAGTCTTTATCTGGATTAAATGTTATTTGACCATGTTCCATTCTACCTTGAAGTGACCAAGTAATTCTATCTAATTTCTTTTTACCACCATGTCGGCACTCTATAATAGATATAAACTGATTTTCTGTCCTCATTTCATCTTCAAGGTAAGGTAATATAGCATTACGCAATGCCCCAGTTTCAATACCTACTGAAGTAGACTCTACCTTCATCGCAGATGAAAGAATTTTTTTGGCTGTTTCTTTAATGTTCCAACGACCATGTAGTATGTCTTTAACCCACCACTTATCACGGTCGATTTTAACAATAGCAATAGCAGTTTCATCTAGCCTAGAGCGTTTTAAGTTCCTTTCTTTCTCACTATCTTCGTACCCAGCAGGGTCTACAGCTATTACATAGCTTCCTTCTAGTGGTTCTTCATCTACTTTAAACCATTCTTCTTTAAATATACCACCACTGAATGTTTCAAACGATGCTTCAAACTCTTGTCTAAACGACATTGAGGACATTGACTTACTGGCAGCAGCAATTTCTTTTTCTGATAAGAAAGGATTATCAATAGAGGTAAACTGAAATGTATCCCAATCTTCATCATCCTGTGCATCTTGGTACAAATCAAAGAAATGATTTTTTCCTGCGGGCGTACCTATAAAGAGTGCCCTACCCTCCACATCAGCAAGAGTCGGTCTTATTATCTGTTCCCAAACAACTGGCTTCATAGAAGCATATTCATCAAGCACAACATATGCAAGTCCTACGCCTCTTAGTGTTTCTGGTCGGTCACTTCCCTTGAGGTATATTTTCCTACCATTAATAAGTGTAAGTACCGCAGTATTCTCGTAGGCTTGCAATATTAAATCTTTACCAAGTTCTTTTAACATCGCCCACATAATATCTTTGGCTTGCTGGAATGTTGGTGCTATATAGAATACATCTTTAGAATCAGATTGTATAGCGTTGATTAATAATAACCA
>Ga0209815_1002161_pt1 | contig 12181 bp, 8 predicted proteins | sample CoawatmetaG00DNA_FD_187507 | JGI IMG/M metagenome (GOLD analysis project Ga0209815, IMG submission 187507) | Marine microbial communities from the West Antarctic Peninsula - Coastal water metaG002-DNA (SPAdes) (version 2) | ecosystem: Environmental > Aquatic > Marine > Coastal ...
ATCATAATATGGCGGACATTAAAACAGTACTTCAAGAGATGATTAACATCGGTGAAGATCCTATAAAGATACAAGAGGTGGCTGATAAATACAAAGAAGCAAATCCAGGTTGGTCTGTAACTGCTTCCATAGAAGATGATCCGATAGCAAAGAGCAAATCACAGCCGGATGTCGCTGTGACGGAAGAAAATACGGCATCCAATGGGGAGGAAAGTTCTACGGATTCACAAGATAATTCGCTAACAGACACTATTATGGGAGCATCTTACCGGGTAAGTGAGGAAGGAATAGCTAGTGGTAAAAAAAATAAAGAAGCAGCAAGAAATTTTTTCTCAACAAAAAAATCAAAGCTAGAGCAAGCCTTAGACAACGTTAATATAGAGGTACCATTAACCAAGAAGGATATTGCTAACGTGGACACCGACTTACAATTAGCGCAATCACCTAAAATAAAAGAATTAGAGGCTAAGTTAAAAGAAGCTCCATCTATGTCTCAAGAAGCCGCTGACATACTAAAAGAAATAGAAAGCATTAAAAGCGCGACTACTGAATCTAGAGTTAATCCAAGAAATAAATCGTATAAAAAAAATATTGACCTTGTTACTCAACACGAGGATAAAGTTACTGAAATAACCAATAAAGTGGTTAGTAATGGTGGGGATGAAAAGGAAGTTAAAAAACAAGTTGATTTTTATGAAAAAAACAACCCTGAGCAAACTAGGATTAATACGGCTAATTACGAGGTAGAAACAGTTAATAAAGCCTTAGACAATATATCTACAGCCAAAACTGGTGACACTTACTCTAGTTTTAGTGATACAGAAGAAGAGGCCACCGAACTAAACAACTTGGTTGAACAGCAGATAATAGAAGATCTTTCTATAAAAGACATGGGTAAGGCTGCTGAAAACAATTACACTCTTAGCGAAAAAGAAAATATAATAAGGACAGCTAAGCAAAAAGTAGTAGAGTCTGAGTATGAAAAAGCTAATAATGTGTATAGCAGCGCTATTGTTTTAGATTTTGTTAAAAAGAAAAACGACTTAGATACCCAGATCAAAGCCATGAGTAGGTATGGTGATGATGGATTATTACTGCCATTTACAACTGAAGAAGAAGCCAACAAGTATAACGGCTTAGTAGGTCAATATAATGATTTAGATAGTGAGCGTGAAAAAGTAAGTGATTTGGTTTTATCGGCTAAAGATAGATTAGAAACAACGTTTACAGAGCTAGGCTTTAATGCTGTAGATGGAACCATTAGCAACAATTTTGAAATGACTGATGATTATCAAGAGTGGAGAGATAAACATGTTAGAGAAAGAGGGTTTTGGGGAGGAACTTATGACGCTGTAGGGACTTTTGTTCAAGAAGGCGTTAATATAGCTGCTGACGCAACTGTGGGTACTAGTGTTTGGTTGGCAGGTTTAATGGACGAGACAGTTAACGAAGAAAGTCGTTATTACAATGGGCATGATGCAATACAGGATTCTTACAAAAACTTTGCAAACTTTAATTGGGCTGGAACGTCTGATTACGGCGCTGACATACTAGACAAAGATGGAAATTACACTATAAATGCTAGATCTACCACCAAAACTATAGCTAACATGCTGCCTTTTACTATAGGTGTTATTTTATCAGCTAGAAGTGGTAATTTAAAGCCAGCTAAAAGCTTGTGGAACACTGTAGGTCCAAAATTTTTAACGTCTCCTAAAGGTAGATCTACTATTAGAATGGTCGACGCTTCTTACAGAATGACTGTTAACGATAATTTTCACGAAGGAAAAGACTTAGGACTTGATGACAGCCAGTCTTACGCTTATAGTAGTATGAAGTCGTTTGGAACTGGTTTGTCTCAAATGATAATGCCTGATGCAAATTTTTTAGGCTCAACTGCTGGTAAAACAATATTAAAAGGTTTTGTTAGTAATCTAAAAAATTCAGCCACTAAAAAAGCTATCGGAGGAGCAACTAAACAATTTGTAGTTAACATGGGTAAAGAGCTTGGTGAAGAAGAACTTGAGCTTGCTTTTGGGGATATTGCTAAATATTCAGTTGGACTACAGCATTCTCCAGACATCTTAGACTTAAGAACTCAAAAAGAAACAATAGCAGCAACTCTAATGCTGTCTGGAAGTTTAGGAAGCATAGGAACTGTAAATGATATAAAGAACGCTAAAAAGCAGGTGTACCAGCAGTACAAAAACAATGGTCAAGATATTATAGATGTTTTAGATGATAACTTAAGGGTTGCGGAGGTAAAGCTTAAAAAAGCTAGAACTCAAAAGTCCAAAGATAATCACCAAGCAACTATTGATCAAATCAAAGATGCTAAAAACTATGGGCAAAGTATAATTAATGCTGTTAATTCTGCTCCAGAAAATGTTTCTGACGATCAAATAGATTTACTAATACAAAAGCAAGGGTTAGTAAAACAAAAACAAGATAAAGACAAAGCCATCTCTGTTGGTATAGATAACCAAATAAAAGAGATTGATGAAAAAATATCAAACTCTGTTATCAAGCAAGGTGAAAAAGCGCAAACTGAAAAGAATATAGCAACAGTAAAACAAGCTATTAAGAAAAGTGGTTTAGACGGTAATGTTACAGAGATGACATCTGAAGAAATATCTGAAAGCGTGTTAGCTAGAGAAGCTGAATTAAGAGCTGAAATAGAAGCTAATCAAGAGTTTTTAGGAACAGAGCAAGATGCTGTTGCTAAAGATAATATTAAAAATTTTGGTAAAGAATTAAATGATTTAAAACAAACTGGAAATCAATTTGGATTTATCACACAGCAAAAAGATGGTAGTTTTGAAATAACAATAAATAAAGACAAGCCAAACTCTGGTGTTGCTGCGCATGAGTTTTTACACGCAGTGTTATTCAAGACTATAGGTAACAACACAGAGATACAAACTAATTTAGGAGATGCGTTAGTAGAGCACACTCAAGATTTAGGTGGAGATGCTAGTGTGTTAGGTAGAAGACTATCGGCTTATGGTAATTACAACAAAAAAGATGAGTTTATAAGAGATGATAACTTTGGTGAAGAAACGATGACTATCATGTCTGAATCTATTATAAATGGTAGTTTAAAGTTTGATGAAAACTTTTTTACAAAAGTTGGTGATGTTATCAGAAGATTCTCTCAAAACTATTTAGGTAAAGAAATCACGTTTGATACTGGGAGAGATGTTTATAATTTTGTTAAAGATTATAGCGAAAGCATTAAGAGTGGTAAAATAAATAAAGCTATATTAAGAGTAGCAAAAGAAGGTGCAAAAGGTAAATTAGTTCCTAAAACTAAGGCTGATGCAAAAGCAGGTATGCAAATGTCTAAAGAAGCATCCGACAAAGTGCAGGGTATATACGAAGAGCAAGGAGAGGCTGGTGCGTTTGAAATAATAGAACAATTCAAACCTATAGTTAGCAGAATAGCCGAAAGACGTAGAGAGGCTCCTAATTTTGACAAAGAGCTTTTGATGAGTGAAATTGAAATAGGTGAAAGAGGTATATTAGATTTAATATCTAAGTATGATCCAGATTCTGGAGTACCGCTAGCGGCTTATATAAATAAATTTTTACCATCAAGAGCTATTGAAGCATCAAGAAGAGTGTTAGGTGAAGAGTTTACAGAAGATGTATCTGAAAGAGTTGATATAGCCGCAGAGGAAGTTGAGGTTGAAGTTACTACTAAACCTAAGAAAAAGAAAACTATATTATCTGATAGATTAGGTGTTAAAAATAAAGTTGATAAAGCTATCAAAGAAAAACTACCTGAACTAGATATTGAAAACTTAAACTTTAAAACTTTAAAAGATCAAACTCCAGAAATTACGGGTGAGATGTTTGGTATACCACCTAAGAAACTTATTAGTGGAGCTAATATAACTAAGAAAGAGTTACAGTCTGCCCAAATGTTTATTAGTAAAAACTCAGATGTATTATTAGCTATGCTACCAGAAGGTGCTACAACAGGTGGTACTGCGACTGGAGTTCCTAATACTTTATTAAAACCGTTTTATACTAAAACTGGTAGAGCTAAGATGGAAAAGACTGGCACAAAAGCTGGTTTAGCAGTTCAAGTTAAAAAAGAAAACATAAGTAAATCAGATTTTTTAGAAGTGTTTGGTATTGTGGATGGTGTTCCTAATCGTACAGATAGAAATACATCGGCTAGAGTTTTAGCGCTAGCTAATCAAACCGGCAAAATGATGACCAATCAAGCGGTAAGAGAACAATTGCTAAAACAAGGAAAACCACTACAGTCAATGGGTCATTTAGCAGATGGTAAATCTACTATTATGTTTAGTAAAAACGAGCGGGTAAATCAAAAATCTGTACAACTACTTGGTAATATGGATAGATCGTTAAGTCCAGAAGGTAGAACGTTATTTTGGGATGATATATCAGCTTTTGCTAACGAAAATATTTTAGATAGAAATTTAGAAAGCATTAAGATAGGATTAAAAAACGTTTATGGAAATATACCTGAGATTAACAAAAACATAGACGAGTTAGCCGTAGCTATTCACGGCGCTATAAAAAATGTTAAAGATCCTATAGTAAAAAACCCAATAAAACTTGTTGACAAGTTATTAGAAATTAACAATCGACAGCTTTCAAAGGTTAAAGAATATTTTAATAGCGACACAACCGCTGTTGATGCTTTTAAGGACCCGCAAAGAGTTAAGAACCTTGTTGCCACTACAAGTGTGTTGTCTAACAGGCTTTTTGATTCTAAAAACCCTGGAAAATCTATAGCTAAAATACTAATGATGAAAGGTCACTTGGCCTCATCAAGTAGAAACTCTTATTTAGATAGAAAACAACCGTTTCCGGGTAACTTAGAATTTTTAAAAGCAACACTTGGATCTATACCTGGTATTGAGTTTAAAACGAAAAAAAGTAAAGACGGGAAGACATTACTAGATAAAAGCAGTATAACCTACAACGGTAAACCTGTAAGTCTAGAGAGTGTTACATCCGCTCAAAGTAGTCAGAGCGCATTAAACGACACTAAAAACAAAACCAAACTCAAACAACGTGGTAAAACGGAAGACGTGGCTCAAGAGTTGTTAAATGAAATAACCGATTTTTATGCTGAATTATATAATAATGGTGAAATTGACAATGTTGATTTGCAGATGGTTTCAGCATCACTACTATCAAATATGGACGCTGTTTTAGCTAGAGCCGCTAAGTTAAAATACATATCTGACAATGCCTATGATTTTAAAAACCCGGGTAAAGAAGTTAAGTACGAGCACATGCAACCTAGGGTTGTTGTTCTTTTAAGTATGTGGGATGCTAAAATAAATGGAAATAGTAATTTTGATATTAAAGATTTTCTAAAAAACTACACTATACAGATAATTCCAACCACAATGGACGATGTTATTACAGAGTCTAATCTTGGTGAGTCTTTGTATGTAGGTCAAACTCTAGCTATGCCTTCGTGGATAAGAACTTATAATGATTCTACAAAAGATAATGACAAAGGCAGGTTAAGACCTTTGGTAGATGTTTATACTAAAGAAGTTTTAAAACCATCTGAGGCTATTGTTAAAGGCTTAAGAGTATTAAAACCACAGTTAAAAGAAAATAAAATACTAAACAAAGCTATTGCTGAAGCTAGAACTACAAGTTACTCTAAAGATTCAAAAGGTATTACAGTTCTAGATTTTGATGATACACTTGCTACGAGTAAATCTAGCGTGCTTTTTACAGCTCCAGACGGAACAACCGGCAAATTAACCGCTGAAGAGTTTGCAAAGCAAGGAGCAGACCTCCTAGCGCAAGGATACGTGTATGACTTTTCTGAATTTAACAAAGTTGTTAAAGGCAAGAAAGCGCCACTATTTGAAAAGGCTTTAAAGCTACAAAGTAAGTTTGGTCCTGAGAATATGTTTATACTAACAGCTAGGCCAGCTGAGTCAGCTGAATCTATACATGCGTTTGTAACCGCAAACGGTTTAAATATACCTTTAAAAAATATTACCGGCCTAGCAAATTCAACACCTGAGTCTAAGGCTTTGTGGATAGCTGAAAAAGTTGGTGAAGGTTATAATGACTTTTACTTTGCAGATGATGCTTTACAAAACGTGCAAGCTGTAGATAATATACTAGAACAATTTGATGTTAAGCGTAAAGTGCAACAAGCTAGAATTAAGTTTAGTAAATCAATGAGTGAAAGCTTTAACGATATACTAGAAAACGTTACAGGTATTGAGTCTGAAAAAAGATTCTCTCAAATTAAAGCTAGAAAACGTGGTGAAAGTAAGGGTAAGTTTAGATTGTTTATACCACCATCTCATGAAGATTTTGTAGGATTGTTATATAACTTCATGGGCAAAGGTAAAGAAGGTAACGCTCATAGAGATTTTTTTGAACAAGCTTTAGTTAGACCATTAAATAGAGCTTATAAAGAAATAGATACAGCTAAACAAGCTATAGCAAACGACTACAAAGCTTTAAACGAGCAGTTTCCAAAGATTAAAGACAAGCTTATAAAAACTACTCCCAATGGTGATTTTACCTTTCAAGATGCTATAAGAGTTTACCTATGGAACAAACATGGTTACAAAATACCTGGGCTTACACCGACTGATCAAGCTAGTCTTGTTAATTTAGTGATGAAAGACCCTGAACTACAAGCTTACGCTGAAACATTAAACGTTATATCAAAACAAGATAAATACGTTGATCCAGGCCAAAACTGGGAGACAGGTAATATAAGGATAGACTTGGTAGACGCCACTGGTAGAGTTGGTAGAAAAAAATATCTTACTGAGTTTCAAGAAAACGCTGACGTAATATTTTCTGAAGAAAACTTAAATAAGATTGAAGCCGCTTACGGTAAGAGCGCTAGAGAGGCTTTAGAAGACATGCTTCATAGGATAAAAACAGGGGTTAACAGGCCAAAGGGCTCAAGCGCAAAACCAAACATGTTTATGAACTGGTTAAATGCTTCTGTTTCTGGCGTTATGTTTTTTAACACTAGATCTGCCTTGCTACAGCAAATGTCTAACGTTAATTACTTAAACTTTGCTGACAACAATATATATGCAGCTGGAAAAGCCTTTGCTAACCAAAAACAATATTGGACAGATTTTGCAATGATATTTAACTCTGATATGATGAAGCAAAGGCGTGGCGGTCTTGGTACTGATATAAATGGAGCTGAACTTGCAGAGGCTATTAAAAAAGCTAGACCAGATAATATGTTTGACCAAGTGGCTATTATAGTTGGACAAGCACTTAAAGCTGGTTTTACATTAACTCAAATAGGCGATAACATTGCAATTGCAACTGGTGGATCTGCTTTTTATAGAAACAGAGTTAACAAATACATTAAAGATGGTATGTCAGTTAAAGAAGCTGAAGCAGCTGCTTTTACTGATTTTCAAGATATAACTCAATCCACTCAGCAGTCAGCAAGACCTGATATGACATCACAACAACAAGCTAGTTGGATGGGTAAATTAGTGTTAAACTTTTTAAACACGCCGTCTCAGTATAATAGAATAATTAAAAAAGCTGGATCTGATATATTTAACAGAAGGATAACACCACCAAACACAACTCAAATGCAGAGTGATATGTCTAACATGTCTAGAATTTTATATTATGGAGCTGCACAAAATTTAATATTTTACACTTTACAAACTGCACTATTTGCAGTTATGTTTAGTGATGACGAAGACGAAGAAGCTTATTTAAAGAAAAAAGAAAGAGTTATTAATGGTACAATAGATACTTTGCTAAGGGGTTCTGGTATATATGGCGTTGCCATTTCTACTTTGAAAAATATGACTATCAAGTTCATGGAGCAAAGAGAAAAAGGTTATAATAAAGATGAGTCTGCTGTGTTAATGGAAGCGTTGAATTTTTCACCGGTTGTAGGTATTAAGGCTAGAGGAATTGTTAACACTGAAAAAACCCTTAACTATAGCATGCCTGTTATAAAAGAGATGGAGCTTTTAGATATTGACAACCCTATATGGTCTGCCACCACAAATATGATTCAATCTACAACTGGCGCTCCTGCGAATAGAATATATCAAAAAACAATAAACCTTAGAAATGCCGCAGATAATCAATACACGGCTTTTCAAAGGGCTTTATTTCTTAGTGGATATACAACTTGGAGTTTAAATCTTGGGGATAACGAAAAAATGGAAGGTATTAAAAAAGATGTAAAAGTTAAAGCTAAAATTAAGTCTAAAGAAAAACAACAAATTAAAAAAGAAGAAAAGAAACAAGAGAAAGAAAGATTACTTGTTGAGGAGATTAAAGAAGAAAAGAAAAAAGAAAAAAAAGGCAAGCTAAAAGATCCTAAGTGTTCTGGAGTTAAGTCTGATGGTAGTCGATGTGGTATTTCTGTTGAAAAAGCTGGAGACAAATGTACGATACATGAAACAGCTGAACAAAATAAAACTGGTAAAAAATCTCAGTGTAAAAAAATAAAAAAAGGTGGTAAAAGATGTGGTATGCAAACCTCTAATAAAAGTGGTTTTTGTTACTACCACGATTAGGTAAACAATTCAAAAAATAAGTGATAATATAAAGATGGTGAAAAGACTAATAATATTGCTCTTGCTAGTTTCTAACATAGTGGCAGCGCAAACCTTTAATAAAGAGAGTGTTAAGAAGCTATTTAAGTTCTCTACATTTTATACAGCCGTAAATGGTGGAACTTCCTTGTCAAACGTGGAGGTTTTTTCCGTAGACAATGGCTTATCAACACAAACTATTTCAACACCTTACGATTATAATCTTGCTATAGGTTTACGTAAAATAGCTAGATTTGGTTATGAAAATAAAGCGAATACGTTTTATGATGGAACTGAAACAAATTATAGTGATGCAGCTACTGTAAGCAAGCTAAGAGGTCTTGAGTATTTGTTTGAAATGGATTTTAAAAGACAAGAGGGCGAAGAGTACCTTGATCAACACCATTTTATAAGATACGTTAGAGACAGCTATGTTGTTAAAGGTGAATACTTAGAAGATGGCTTTGCTGATATAAAGTACTTTGAAGCATCAGAAAGATATAGGTATAAGTTTACTAGAAAATTTTCTGTTAATGCTGGCGCTGTACAAAGGTTGTCAGAGCCTTATGGTTACAACCCGCTGGACGAATGGTTGTTGGCTAACGGAGATATACATTATACTTACTTGGCTTTACAAGAAGGTTATAACGTAAACGTTCCTCAGTCTGAATATATGGATCCAGATGGAAACATTGTCGCTACAAGCGTCGAGGCGTGGGATCTAATAGTTATACCAGAGGTATTAGCTAATTATTCTGAAAGAAAGAAAAGTGAAATAGATAAAAGTATATTACATTCATTTGTGGTTGGGTTTGATTTTTATCATTACAAAAAAAATTACTGGTGTCACGCATGGGGTAACTTAATGCCGTATCACTATGATGATGGTGGCAAGTACAACTACCACGAATACGCAGGTGAACAATGGATGGATTACTCTGGTGGAGTAATTCTTGGTATAAAGCTTAACAAACACTTAGGTGCGTTTGCAGAGGGTAAATACAATAAGTACTGGAACAGAGAGTGGTACGATTTTAAATTTGGTGTAAACTACGTAATATTTTAACATGGCAAAAGAATTAAACGAAGACTCTGGTTTTCAAGTTAGTATAAAAACACTAATAGGCATTGGAGCTGCAATGGCAACTGTTATAAGCATGTGGTTTATGTTACAGGCTGATATAGCAGAGGCAATGGAACTACCAGTTGCGCCACCGCCTGATGTATCACGTATGGAGTTTGACATGAAGGATAGAAATATTAGACTTTCTATAGAGAACACAGAGAAAGCTGTTGAAGAACTTAAAATTAACTTAAGACGTATGGAGGATAAAATTGACAAATTAAGATAATGTTTACTTGGAAAACATTCTGTGGCTATTTATTACTGCTATTTTTATGTTGTAAAACAGCATCGGCACAAATAGTAGTAACGCATTTTAATGCTGCCTGGAATGATCCTAACAAAGTTAAATACATTGGAGAGTTAACAGACTGCGATATCGTATACGTTGACATATCAGTAGCGCCTAAGCTGCAGGCTAAACACGAGATAGTTGTTGTACCAACTGTTGTTATATACAAAGATGGAGAAGAAATAAAAAGATTTCAAGCTGACATATCATTTAGTATGAAGGCTACTAGGAAAGATATGCAAGGAATTATAGATGAATTATTAATGAGCGACTTTTAAAAAAATAAAAATTATGCCAAGTAAATTAGGATTTGGAAACACGAGAAAAAAAGCAGCAGGAACAAAAATGAAATATGGTAGTAGCATGTACTACAAAAATCCTATGCCAATGTTAGGTGATTTAGATAAAGACGGTAAAATGTCTGGCTATGAATCAAAAAGACAAGCCGCTATAGAGAAAAACACAAAACCAGGACCACCAATGAAGTATGGAAGCCCAATGGATATGTATAATAAAAAAGGATCTATGGCTACTTTTAAATCAGACGCACAGCGCAAAGCTGCTTACGCTTCTGGTTATAAAGGTAAAGGTAAGTAAAATGCCAGGAAGCGACAAACAAAACAAGATGTTTAAAAAAACTAGAGGATACACTCAAGGTGGTAATCCTTTTCCTGTTACTAGTTGCGGTAGGCGTAGAAACGATGGCTCGCCATTAGCTTGCTATAGTACTCACAAAAGAAAACCAGGTACCGTAGAGTTTTCTAAAGGAAGTTGCATACCAAAATAAAATAATATGGCATACAATAACAAAGCAGTTGGACCACTTAAAATAACAGAAGCATCTTACAATAAGCAAAACCGTAAGATGAGAAAAGAAAATCCTACAATGGGTAGTAAGCTAACTAGTGGCACTAGCCCTAGAAGAATAAGCTTTGCTTGTAGGTTTGGTAATATGCAAGGAGATATGAAAGATAAAAATGGAACTCCAAGCAAGTTATCTAAAGCTTTGAAAAAATGGGGGTTTGGTAGCAAGGAAGCTGCTAGGAACTTTTGTAGAAAACATAAAAAATCATAATTATGAAAGGAGTAAAGCATTATACAAAAAACGGTAAAGAGTGGCAAGGCAAGTCACATAAGATGGATGATGGTTCACTGCACACCGGAACAACCCATACAAAAAGCAGTAAAGAATTAGTGCATAAAAAAGATTTAAATAGCGTGCTTAAAATGAAAACGTCTCCAGCGCTGTTAAAGCTATCTTCTTCTTGTAAGGCTGCTGCTAGAAAAAAGTTTGACGTTTACCCTAGTGCTTATGCTAATATGTGGGCTTCAAAGACACAGAAAAAAGGTAAGTGCTAAGTGGCATTTAAAATGCAATCACCGCTAACGCGTAAAGTAAAAAAAGTTAAAGCCAAAGGTGGTGGTACTAAAAAAGTATGCTTACCTAAAGCTAAGATTGCTAGTATGAGTAGTGCTGAAAGGCAGAAAGTTATAAACGCTAAAAGATCTGCAGCATCAAAAGGTAACTACAAAAGATCTAGCAAAAGCAATGTTACTGGTACTAGCAGTGGTGGTAGTTTAAAAACTTGGGTTAAACAAGACTGGAGACAAGTTGGTAATCCATCTAAAAAATGTGGAGAAAAATAAAATGAAAAAAATACTATTATTACTATTATTACCGTTAAGTATATTCGCTCAAGACTCGTGGGTTAATTTTAAAGTACAGTTTGATTTCTATGCCCAATCAGAATCTAACTTCTTTATGATTTCAGATGCCTATGGTGACACGGCTATGTTTTTTCAACCTACAGCATCTTATGAATATTTAGACACAACTATAGCTATTAATAGTGGTTCGTATTTATTATCACTTAACGATAGCTATGGTGACGGCTGGGTATCAACTAATCCTTCTTGGTTTAAAATGAGTAACGATTGCCAATTATCTATATTGGATTTTACGCCATTAACAATGGCTTTCTTTACATTGGATACCTTAGTGAATATATGGCCCTGCGCGCCACCAGCACCACCTGGTCCACCAAGTCAGTGCGTGCCAACTACAGTCGTAATAAATCTAGATCAATACCCAAGCGAAACATCGTGGGACATAAAAGACTCAACAGGTTTAATCGTTTTAAGCGGTGGACCTTATGATAACGTACCTAACTACCAGCCACAAATTATAAACAATTGCTTACTCGA
>Ga0209815_1002162_pt1 | contig 12181 bp, 14 predicted proteins | sample CoawatmetaG00DNA_FD_187507 | JGI IMG/M metagenome (GOLD analysis project Ga0209815, IMG submission 187507) | Marine microbial communities from the West Antarctic Peninsula - Coastal water metaG002-DNA (SPAdes) (version 2) | ecosystem: Environmental > Aquatic > Marine > Coastal ...
TTTCAAATGATCATTTACGACATATGGTGGGTGGACACAACAGCAGTATTGTTGAAGATGGCTCAGAGAGATTATTTAGGTGCCAATTCCCAGAGCGTCCTCGCGCCTTGCTAAATTTTTTAAATGATTTCGGCACAAAATGGAATATCTCACTTTTTCATTATCGTAATCTTGGAGCAGCTTTTGCCAACGTATTGATAGGCATAGAGGATAAGAGTAAATTCCCAACACAGCTTAATAAACATTTGAAGTCTCTTGATTACAATCTTATCGAGGAAACAGACAACGGTGCATATAAGGAGTTCTTAAAATAATGATCAAAGAATTTAAAATTTTTATTCCAGATGAAAAAATTGAGCTCTTAAATAAAAAAATCGATTTAACCCGTTGGCCTGATGAAATTGAAGATGGCAGATGGGCCCTTGGAACTGACAAAACTTTTTTGCAGGAAGCAGTTAAAACATGGCGACACGACTTTAATTGGAGAAAGCACGAAGCAAAATTAAATGAAGTGGGTAGTTTTAAATATAAAACACAGTCTGGTCTTGAGCTCCATTATTTGCACAAAAAATCTAACTCTAAAAATGCAATACCTCTTTTACTAACGCATGGTTGGCCTGGAAGTGTCCAAGAGTTTTTAAACATTATTCCACTTCTAACCAAAGGAAAGGAAGGCATAGAATTCAATGTGGTGTGCCCAGCAATTCCCGGTTATGGCTTTTCAGATAAACCAACTAAATTGGGGATGAATTCCGAAGAGGTTGCAAAGTTAGAAAATGAATTAATGTTGAGCCTAGGCTATAAAAAATATATTGCACAAGGAGGAGACTGGGGAGCCACTATCACCAAGTGGATTGCAGAATTATTTCCTGAAAACTGTATCGCCATCCATTTAAATCTAGTTCTTGCATTTCCGGGCGAGGGCGATGACCCAATGGAGGGAGTAACTCCAGAAGAAGCAAAAGGCATGGAGAATCTCCAAAAATATCAAGAAACTGGGTTTGGATATTTTGCAATTCAAAGCACTAAGCCACAAACTTTAGGCTATGGGTTAAATGATTCGCCTGTTGGATTGGCTGGATGGATCATTGAAAAATTTCATGGTTGGGCGGCGAAAGAATCCAATCAACTGGTTGTTCCTTTGGACGAAGTACTGGCTATTGTCTCTTTGTACTGGTTTACCGAGTCTATTACATCTTCTGCAAGGCTTTATTATGAGAATGGACCAATTGGCTTTAGTTTTAATAAGATTAATCAACCGATGGCAGGTGCAATTTTTGAAAATGAAATTGCTAGACCTCCAAGGGCTTGGGCAGAAAAAATTTATAATATTGAGCAGTGGAATCATTATCCAGGTGGGCACTTTGCAGCACTAGAAAATTCTGAGGTCCTTGCAAGCGATATCTTCAGCTTCGCTAAAAAATTAAAAATTCTTTAAAATTTCTCTTCACCTAACTCCGTGAAGACATGATCGAATTTCATGTCATGACTCTCGCCAAAGGCATCGTTTATTTTTTGAAAACTAAACAGCAGACCTATAAGCAAAGGTTTCTTTAAATTGCTTTTATGATCTGCAAACACTCTATCGTAATAGCCGCCACCATAACCTAGTCGGAAACCATTTTTATCGACCCCAACAGAGGGGACTATGATCAAATCATGAGAATTTACTTCTACTTCTATGCCCTCTGTCGGCTCTAAAATATTAAATTGATTCAAGGCAAACTCACAGTCAGTTTTGGGCTTAATAAACTGTAATTGTTTATCGGGCTTTACGACCGGAATCGATATTTTGTTATAGATAGAGATTTCTTTGTTAAGCAGTTCAAGGCTTACCTCATTGTTTGCAGGCATGTACAAAGCTATATTTTTTATGCCTTGAAGAGAGAATGAATTAAGAAAATTTTTCTGAATGGCTAGCGAAAGAGAGGTGTGCTCTGAATCGCTCAGAGACTTTCGTTGCTGCAGAACAGAACTTCTATATTTATTTTTCACTAACTTTAAAATTAAGAACCAATTCACCGCTACCCATCGTTACCTGAACCGAGAGGTCAGGTGGCGAAGCTCATACTGCATCAGGCTTCCCAAAAGGTAATGCACAACAGCAGCAGTGGAAATTCACCTTTTAATATATTATCGGTTCAAAGAATCTCGATAAGTTGGCAAATGAACCAGTCCGTTCAATTATAGAATATTTTTTTGCAAAAAAACGATCGGCTACTGTATTTTATGACTGCTTGGGAGACAAGCTCAGCCTTTTAAAGATTTTTCAATTTCTTGAACAGCGATTGCAATGCTTGAGCTCAACTTTGAATCTAGGACCTCACCAGAATTTTCCGTAGCATTCTTAAATGCTAAATCTAAACTTGCCAGTATCAAAGCGTTAGATTTATCTGGGATAGATTCTATTTGCTCATTCAATATCTCCGCAGCCTTAATCAAACCGTCTTTGTCTTTTGGTGGGCAGGCAATGGATATCTTTTTGCCCATGATCGTCAGATCCAGAATTTCTTTATTACTCATTGGCCTTTTGTATCTTATTCAATTTCTTTATTTCTTTCTCCAGATTTTTAATTCTGTTGGCTTGCATTAACTTGTGCTCTTTCCAAGACCTTTCTTTTTGAATGTATGCATGAATTATTCCCTTTTGCTCTTCAAAACGCTTGAGCAATTGATTTGCAACTTTAATTAGTCTGTCGATTGAATTGTTTGAATCATCGGTCATAAGAATATATTTAGTTTAAGTCTTCATATGCAAATAGGGAAGTTTGAAAAAGAAAAGAGTAGAATGAGCCCATGAAAAGTATATTTACAGAACGAAGACAAAGGCTTGGTGCCAGTCTTCCAGCGAATTCTGCAATGATTATTGCAGGAGCATCCACTCATTACAGAAATGCAGATTCCTCTTACGCATTTAGACAGGACAGTAATTTTTGGTACCTCACTGGGTTTAATGAGGCGGAATCAACCTTAGTTGTTTTAACGGATGATGCTCAAGTTACCCAATCCATAGCTTTCGTTCCAGAGAAAGATAAATTAAAGGAGATTTGGGACGGTTACAGGGCTGGTCCAGAAGGGGCAGTTAAAGATCATGGTTTTGATGGGGCTTTTAATAATTCTGAAATTAATGACAAGTTGCCTGAATTGTTAAAGGGCTTCAGTCGCGTATTCTACCCCGTAGGTAAAAATAGTGGCTTGGATCAAAATATAATTGAGTGGATCAAAGCTGCAAAGTCTAAAGATAGGCATAGTTCTGCAATTGATATTGCTGACGCATCTTCAAAAGTTGGCAATCAAAGGCTAATTAAAGACGATTACGAAATAGATTTAATGAAGAAAGCTTGCTTAATTTCTGCTGAGTCTCATGTTGAAGCCATGAAATTTGTTAAACCAGGAATGACTGAGCAAGAGATGGAAGCATTCTATTTATATGAATTTGCTAAAAGAGGTGGGCGCTTTTCTGCCTACACGCCAATTGTTGCCGGTGGAGAGAATGCTTGTGTCTTGCATTACGTTGAGAACTCCAGACTTCTTAATGAAGGTGACTTGCTTCTGGTAGACGCTGGTTGTGAATATGATTTCTATGCTTCTGATATCACTAGAACATTTCCTGTTAGCGGTAAATTTACGGATGCTCAATTAGCAATCTACGAAGTAGTTCTTGAGGCTCAAGTGAAATCCATTGAAGCGGTTTCAGTGAACAACAATGTTATGGATGCGCAAACTATTTCTGAGAAAGTTATTACGCAGGGCCTCATAGACTTAGGGATATTAACTGGTTCGATGGAAGATCTTCATGCTGCAGGAGCTTTTAAAGAGTTCTACATGCATAAAATTGGTCATTGGCTAGGCATCGATGTTCATGACGCTGGCGATTACATGGAAGACAATCAATTCATGCAATTTAAACCGGGCATGGTAACGACCATTGAGCCAGGCATATACATTCCCTCCACTGCCAACGTTGCAGATAAATGGAAAGGCATAGGCATTAGAATTGAGGATGATATTTTAGTAACTCCTGAGGGCAATCAGAATCTGACAGAGTTTGTTCCGTCTGACCCAAAAGAGATAGAAGCTTTAATGGCATAAGAATTCCATGAATCAATCTGTTTTGATATCCGGTGGGGGCATAGTAGGTGCTTTCCTTGGACTGGAATTGGCTTCACGAAACATTCCTTTTACTATCGTTGAAAAAAATCTACCGACCCCTTCTGAGTTTGATGAAATTAGGTCTTTAACTATTAATTCAACTGCGCATGAGCGCTTAAGACAATTGGGCATTGAAACTTCTCCATCGGTCATCCAATCTATGAGAGTCTTGGACGGCTTAGGCACAGGCAGTCTTGGGTTCTCAGCACAAGAGGCAAATTTAGATTATTTAGCAGCCGTTTTAAATTTTGCCGAGCTAAGAGATGCTCTTTTAGAAAAAGTATCCAGCTCTGTGATTTCAAATCAAGAAATTACCTCCTTTGATTACACACAATCAGGTCTTGCAGCTAAGATGAGTGATGGATCAGAGCTTAATGCTTCGCTGCTGGTAATTGCTGAAGGACGCAACTCTAAGCTTGCTGAGTTTATGTCTCCCGATAAGACTCAAACCGACTACGACCAAATAGCTAAAACATTTCTGGTTCGCATTCCTAAATTAAAGATCGATCAAGCGATTCAAGTCTTCCATGAAAAAGAAATTTTTGCTCTTATGCCCTTCAATAGAAATGATGATGTTGATACTTTTTCAGTTGTTTGGTCCATGCCTAAAAACAACTCAAATTCTCAATCCCAGGAAGAACTAATGCTTCACCTATCGAAGTTTGAGAAAAAATTAGCCTGCAGTATTGAACCTATCAGTGAAGTTTTATCTTTCCCTTTGTTTGCCCATCATCTCAAGCAATATTGCGATGAAGGCGTTTGTGCGATTGCTGATGCGGCCCATTCCATTCATCCCTTAGCAGGTCAGGGCATTAATTTAGGATTGGCGGATGCCAGCATTCTAGCCGAGGAGATTGAGAGAGGATTCAAAGCTGGGCAAAACATCGGCCACATATCATTCTTAAAAAAGTATGAGCTTAGAAGAAAGTCAATTAATGCTGCAATGGTGAACGGGGTAGATCTCTTGTTTAAGATCTTTCAACAAGAGAACCCTTATTTTAGAGTGCTAAGAAATCTTGGATTAAAAACCGTAGACAATTTTAGCTACTTGAAGAAACAATTTATTTTTCACGCCTCAGGCGTATATAAAATTTAAGTATCATCACGCTGCCTGCAGTTCTGATAATGTTACTTGACCCAAAAGGGTATGTTTAATTTTTTAAATAATTCGGTGACCTCATGAATAGGCAACCCAACTATGTTTGAATAGCTTCCCTGAATCTCTTTAACGAATGCCGATCCATACCCTTGAATACCATAGGCCCCAGCTTTATCAAAGGGCTCTTTGGTGGCGCAATATTTCTTACACTCAAGCATGGTTAAATGCGAGAACTCTACTTGCGATTCTACTGTTATTGAATGGAAGTTTGCCTGATCATCAGAAATGACCCCAATGGTTACACCTGACAGCACTGAATGCACTTTGCCAGAAAGCTGCATCAACATATCAATGGCGTGCTCCTCGGAGTCCGGTTTACCAAAAATTTCTGTTTCAAAAACAACCATTGTGTCTGCTGCTAATACTGGCACTACCTCCATCTGATTAGAGAGGACATGCCTTATTCCTTCTTGGCACTTTTGCACTGACAGTAATTCTACATTTTCTTTGGCAGTTAAATCGAGATCAATGGTTTCTTTTACAGCAATCTCAATCACTTTATGGTGAGCTCCTATCTGCGACAGCAGTTCTGTGCGTCGGGGAGATTTGGAGGCTAGGTAGATCATCATTTACAATTTTAACAGGAGAACATTATGACCAAAGAAAATAAAAGGGTAATTTTAGTAACCGGTGCAAGCAGGGGTGTTGGCAAGGGTATAGCAGAAGGCTTGGCGCAGCCCAACGACATAATTATTTGTGCTGCAAGAAGCCTCAAACAAGGAACCACGGTGCAGCAATTTGGTTTTGCAATTAACAGCAGTCTTGAAGATACAGTTAAGAACATCAACAAAACCGGAGCTCAAGGAGTTCCTTACTCAATAGATTTAAATAATTCTGATGAGATACTTAACCTAGCTAAATTTATTGCAGACGAATATGGTCAGCTGGATCTTTTGGTTCATGCCGCCTGCCAGATTCACGATGACCTTGTTACATCAAAGCCTTACTGGGAAAAGTCTTTAGATTTATGGTCTGTGATGGACGTTGGCATGAAATCAAATTATTTTCTTTCCCATGCTTTAACGCCGCTTATGATTGAAAGCAAAGGCAAATTGATACTACAAATCTCATCGCATGGTGCAATGTGTTACATGCACGGTCCCATTTATGGAGCGCAAAAAGCTGCGATCGATAAAATGGCTTTTGATATGGCTCACGACCTTAAGCCTTTCAATGTTTGCTCTCTCTCATTGTGGTCAGGCATCGTGAAAGATGAAAAAACTCAGAAAGTTAGCGAGCAACACGGAGAGCAGTACGCTGAATTCTTAAAAGGCGCCGCCAGCCAAGAATACGCAGGCATGGTCATTAACAACATTTATAAGGACCCTGTGATCATGAGCATGACTGGAAAAACCCTTATTGCAGCCGAAATAGGTGATCACTATGGCGTTAAAGATATTAATTCGAATAGCCCAAAAAGTGACAGAGAGACGCTTGGAGGCCCAAGAGAGTATTCAGATACAGTGATTTATTAGTTAGACTTTTTCGCCGCGAGATCTTATTTCTTTAAGAACCTCGTCTATGCCTTTTTTATCAATAATGCGCATGCCTTTGGTTGATAATTTTAGACTAACGAATCTATTTTCAGTTTCTACCCAAAATCTGTGGGTATGCAAATTAGGAAAGAACTTCCTTTTTACTCTGTTATTCGCATGGGAGACGTTATTACCACTTTGTGGCATCTTCCCTGTTACTTGGCATACTTTACTCATAGAAACGCGATTTTATAGGACATATAGTCTCTTAGCAAGATAGAATTACCAAGAATGAAAAATTTATTTTTACTTCGCCATGCTAAGTCGAGCTGGAGCGATCCTGGAGCAGGAGATTTTCATCGCCCACTTTCTAAAAGGGGCATTTCTAATGCCCACTCATTATCAAAGTTTATTTCAAATCATCAGATTATTTTTGATTTAATCTTGTCGAGTCCCAGCGAAAGAACTCAGGGAACTTTAGATTTAGTTATTGCAGATAATACTAATATAAAAACTGAATTTCATGAATCGATCTATCACGCAGAGGTTTCAACTCTTATTAGGCTGCTAAGAGCTCAAGATGATTCTGATAAGAATATTTTAGTTCTAGGTCACAATCCAGGGTTGCACCTCCTCACAGAGCATCTAACTCAAACAGACATTGAGAAATTTCCAACGTGCAGCTTCGTAAAATTATCAAATTTTGATAGCTGGAAGGACCTTGATGCGAATATACTGAACTTTGAATTCTTTGTTACCCCTAAGGACCTCTTCAATGATTGATCTAAAAGTAAAAATTCTTAATCCTCTGATTGGTTCATCTATTCCTCTACCAGAATACTCAACGGAGGGATCTGCTGGACTGGATTTAAGAGCATGCTTGGAAGAAGATTTATTGCTAAAGCCACAAGAATGCCAATTAATTCCATTGGGCTTTTCTATATACATAGAAGATCCGGAGCTATCTGCTCTGGTTATACCAAGGTCTGGACTGGGCTCGAAGTATGGAATAGTGATGGGAAATTTAGTGGGACTGATAGATTCTGATTATCAAGGAGAGCTAAAAGTGCCTCTATGGAACAGATCCGCCGATGAATTTTTAGTTGCTGCCGGAGATCGGATTGCTCAGATGATCTTAGTTCCTGTAAAGCAAGCTAAGCTTAGAGTGGTCGAGGATTTTTCTGAGAGCACAAGAGGGACCAAAGGTTTTGGCAGCTCTGGCGTAGAATAAATGTGGGGTTTGAGAGCTTAGTTTTAGTCTTTAGCTTCTTCTGAGCTACTTTCTTCTTCAGCTTGCTCAGGCTCAGCAGGAGCATCTTCATTTGTTGCTTCTTCAGATACAGCTTCTTCCACTACCTCTTCAGTTAGCGCTTCCTCAGCAGGAGCTTCTTCTGTTACAACTTCTTCAACAATTTCAGTTACGACCTCTAGAGTTTCTTCTGTAGAATCTTCCACAGCCACTTCTTCAACTTTAGGTTCATCTTTCTTGGCCGTAGGCTTTGAAGCACCAGATGCACCAAATCTATCTTGGAACTTCTTAACTCTTCCACCAGAATCAAGCATTTTTTGCTTGCCGGTATAGAATGGGTGACACTTAGAGCAAACATCTAATGACAAGCCATCTTTTAAGGTGCTCATAACTGGAAGCACGTTGCCACAGCTGCAGGTAGTAGATATTTCTTGATAATTGGGATGTATGTCTGTTTTCATAATAAAATCAAATTTGGTTGTGCACTATAACAAATACGGATGGGTTTACAAATACAAATGAATAAATTCTTTTACAACGTTTCTATTGCAATTCCACTAAGACAAACCTTTACCTATCACTCAACACAGAAAATTATTTCAGGTACCAGGGTTGCGGTTAAGTTTGGTTCAAAATTAAAACTTGGCATTGTTATCGAAGAGATAGATGCAACAAATATTCAGACCAAATTGATTTATCAAGTTTTAGACAATGAACCTGTATTTTCTGACGTTGAGCTCAAGATATTAACCTGGGCATCGGATTATTATCATCATCCTATTGGCGAGGTTATGGGCACATTTTTGCCAACGAACTTGAGAAATGTCAAAAAAGTTATGGATGTTCAAGAATCTTTTTCAGGCCATGCAACACCAGATAATTCTTTTGTCAAAAACTTAACTCAACAGCAAACCGAAGCGGTAGACATTCTATCTAAGCTCAAGGGTTTTCAACCGACGTTGCTCTATGGCGTAACAGGCTCAGGCAAAACTGAAGTTTATATTAGATGCATTCAGGAACAGTTGTTGCAACAAAAATCAGTGCTTCTGCTTGCCCCAGAAATTGCTTTAACGCCTCAACTTGAGCAAAGAGTGGCAGAGCAATTTGGTCCTTCTGTGGGGATGTACCATTCAAAAATGACTCCCGCAAAAAGATATAAAGTTTGGAAGAAGTTTAGAACTGGCGAGATTAATATCTTAATCGGAACAAGATCTGCTGCGATGATGTCGGCTCCAAAATTAGGATTAATCATTGTTGATGAAGAGCATGATGCCTCTTACAAACAGCACGAGGGTTTCAAATTCTCTGCAAGAGATGTTGCAATTAAAAGAGCGCAGGTACTTAAAATTCCAATTATCCTAGGATCTGCAACTCCCTCTTTAAGAACATTGCGTTTGGTTGACGATAAAAAATTTGGCTTAGTAAAATTAACCAAGAGAATTACCAAACAAAATCCTCCCAAGTTCTCTATTTTGGATATAAATGAAACAACCCTGACAAGTGGCTTGGCGCCTCAGGCGATTGAAGCCATTGATGCAACTCTAAAGCAAAAAAAACAAGCCATGATTTTTATCAATCGACGCGGTTTTGCTCCACAATTCATTTGCTCAAACTGTGAATGGCGTGCTGCATGTAACAGCTGTGAATCAAGCTTGGTTTTACACCATCATTCAGAACGGCTGATTTGTCATAGGTGTGATTCTGCATTTGGTGTCCCGTCTCATTGTCCCGCTTGCAACACAGAACAATTGGCAGTTGTTGGAACTGGAACTGAGCAGCTAGAAATAACCCTGCAAGAACTCTTTCCACAAATTCCAATCTTTCGAATGGACAAAGACTCTACAAAAAAAGCCAACTCAATGGAATCATTGCTTGCTGCAATTCATGATTCTAAAAGCAGTATTTTGATTGGCACCCAAATGCTTATTAAAGGACATGATTTTCCAAATTTAGAGCTGGTTGTTGCGATAGACGTTGATCAGGGAGTTACCAGCTTGCATCCAGCAGCCATTGAAGAAATGGGCCAGCAATTAATTCAAGTGGCAGGCAGGGCAGGTCGATCAGACGGCAATGCTTTAGTTTTAGTGCAGTCAAGATACGCCCAAGATAAAAACCTGCTGCAACTTAAAAAAGGCAATTACATTAATTTTGCAAAATCGATCTTAGCTGAACGCAAAGCTTTAAATCAACCGCCTTATTCATTTGAAGCAATAATCAAAGCAGCTTCTCCAAAAACTCAGACCAACATTGATTTTCTTGAACAGCTGAGAAAAACAATTGATTTAAAACGCTGCATTGTAGTGGGACCAATCCCAGCAATGCAGGCAAAACTTCGAGGCTCTTATCAGCATCATTTGGTTATTCAAGCACCAACGCGAACCCAGCTGAATGGGATGCTGCAAGATTTAATCAGCGTCTTATCTAAAAGTAAAAACTCTAATAAAGTTCGTTGGTCGGTGGATGTGGATCCAGTAGAGTTTTAAATAAAACTACAAAGAGAATTTTTCATTAACCAATTGCTCTGAGAGATCCCATAATTTTTGAGCTTCTTGGAGGTTTTGAGAATAGGACGATGATTTGGCTTGCTTGCAATCAACAAAATACTCTCCGGTGATGCCATCATCATTTTTAGTGGCCAGATAAACAATGCTAGACGCACCTTTTAAGGGAGATCGGAAGAACGGCTTTAACATCGCCTTTAAAATTTTTCCAAAAAGCGCTTTATTTTGATTACCAAGCGCAGTATTTACTCCGCCAGGATGTATGGCGTTAACCGATACATTGTCGGTAGAAAGCTTGATGGCCAAGTGTCTTGTAAATAGAAGATTTGCTAGTTTTGATTGCCCATAGACATGAAGACCCTGCCCAAAATCATTCTTAAAATTGATGTTCTCCCAATTCATATCTTTAACGAATGAATGAGCGGCAGAAGAAACATTAATAATTCTACTTTCCTCTGATCCTTTCATTGCGCCTAGAAGCAAATTGGTTAATAAGAAGTAGCCAAGATGGTTAACCGCAAAAGTGTTCTCAATGCCTTCAGATGTTTCATGATATGCGGTGTTAACCACTCCAGCGTTGTTTACCAAGACATCAATCTTACCCTGGAGGGAAAGGATCTCTTTTGCACAGTCTCTTATAGACACTTGCTCTGAAAAATCACAGTAAATGAGTTCCACGGATATATTTGGAGTTATCGCCTTCAGCTCTGCAACAAGCCCATCTGCAAGGTCTTTATTTCTGTATGTTAGCAACAGTTTTGGTTGATGAACTGCTATCTCTAATGCCGCAGCTTTGCCGATGCCATTCGTTGCACCAGTAATTACAACAACTTTATCTTTTAAATCCCACATTAAATTATAATTTTTATTTTTTGCCCTGGATAAATGCTTTTATTGCTCAGATCATTCCATTGAATTATTTCATTGATAGTAACACCAAAACGAATTGCTATTTCTGAAATAACATCTCCCTTTTGTATTTCATACTCAATGCTTTTTGGGGCTGAAGTCATAAAGGTATTGGGCTTAGGCTTCTCTTTAAAATAATTGTGTATGCCTAAAAAAATACTTCTTGCAATCATTCTTCTGCCAGCTTTTCCTTCCAATCTTTTCGCATCATCTGGGTTGGATATAAAACCTGACTCGATAAGAACCGATGGGATATCAATTGATTTGAGAACTCGAAAATCTGCAAATTCCACATTTGGTTTATGCATTTTAGTAAAAGGATCACGCTTTAATTGTGCAAGAATCTTTTCGGCCAAGATAATACTGTTTTCAATTTTTGCCTCGTATGCAATTTGAAATATGGTTCGAGCAGCGTCTTCATCAAAATCTCTTATGTCCAGCTTACCAATTTTAGATTTTACAGCTGGATTCCTAGATAGCTCCGACTTAGATAAATTAGCAGCAGTTATCGAAGAGGCCTCTTCGGACCAAACATAAACAGAAGCTCCCTTAACAGAAGACAGTCTAAAGGCGTCTGCATGAATGGATACAAACAAATCAGCCCCTAGCTTTCGTGCATTTTGATATCGATCATTCAAATCAACAAAATTATCGCCTTGCCTAATCATTACTGGACGGTACCCTGCTGTATTTTTTAATGTTCTCTCTAACTCCTTGGCAATCAGGAGGGTCACAT
>Ga0209815_1002169_pt1 | contig 12138 bp, 9 predicted proteins | sample CoawatmetaG00DNA_FD_187507 | JGI IMG/M metagenome (GOLD analysis project Ga0209815, IMG submission 187507) | Marine microbial communities from the West Antarctic Peninsula - Coastal water metaG002-DNA (SPAdes) (version 2) | ecosystem: Environmental > Aquatic > Marine > Coastal ...
ATTCTGTAGCCGCGGGAGCTGATGAAATTGATATTGTTATTAGTCGTCGGCACGTTTTGGAAGGCAATTGGCAAGCCTTGTACGATGAAGTTAAAGCTTTCCGTAAAGCCTGTGGTTCAGCCCATTTAAAAACCATTTTAGCCACCGGTGAGTTAGGCCATTTGGCCAACGTTGCCAAGGCTTCAATGGTTTGTATGATGGCTGGGGCAGACTTTATTAAAACCTCTACAGGTAAAGAACCTGAAAATGCGACGTTACCGGTTAGTCTGGTGATGGTGCGTATGATTCGAGAATACCATCAGCTCACGGGCTTTTATATTGGTTTTAAGCCAGCAGGTGGGGTGAGCGACAGCAAAACTGCGCTGCTCTATATGACGATGATGCAAGAAGAGTTGGGTCGTCGCTGGTTAGAAGCTGATTTATTCCGCTTTGGTGCCTCAAGTTTGTTGGGTGATATAGAACGCCAGCTAGATCATTATGACAGTGGCTATTACTCAGCAGCTTATCGACACGCCTTGGCGTAAATGAGGCATAGGATTTTCACCATGACCACGATGACAAAAATGACATTAATAAAAGAATTTGAACAACTGAATTATAGCCAAGCGCTTGAAAGTGATAGCCAAGCACAGGCATGGCTGCAGCAAAGTGAACGTCGCTTTGGCCATTACATTGATGGGGCTTTTGTTAGTCAGAAGGATGCAGCGCTGGTTGAAGTATTGAACCCAGCCACCTCAGAAGTGCTGGCGCATATAGAAGTGGCTAATAAGCAACAGATAGATAAAGCCATTGCCAGTGCGCGCGCGGCGCAGCCAGCTTGGTGGGCCTTGGGAGGCTTTGGTCGAGCGAAGGTGCTTTATGCCTTGGCGCGTAATTTGCAAAAATACGCTCGCCTAGCCGCTGTATTAGAAACCTTGGACAATGGTAAGCCTATCCGAGAGAGCCGAGATGCCGATATTCCCTTAGCCATTCGTCATTTTTATCACCATGCGGGTTGGGCTAAATTACAAGGTCAGGAGTTTCCAAATCATGGCCCAGTGGGTGTGGCCGCGCAAATTATTCCTTGGAACTTCCCTTTACTCATGTTGGCATGGAAGGTAGCGCCTGCCATTGCCATGGGCAATACCATTGTTATTAAACCTGCTGAACAAACGCCCCTAACGGCGATGCTGTTTGCCCAACTCTGCCACGAGTCTGGCGTACCTAACGGGGTGGTGAATATTATTAATGGTGCCGGCGAAACAGGTGCCATGCTGGCCGCCCATGAAGGTGTTAATAAGGTGGCCTTTACTGGATCAACTGCCGTAGGCCGAGCGATTCGTTTGGCAACAGCTGGCCAAGGTAAAAAACTAACCTTAGAACTGGGTGGAAAGTCGGCTTTTATAGTGTTTGAAGATGCCGATCTAGACGCTGTTGTAGAAGGCCTTGTTGACTCAATTTGGTTTAATCAGGGTGAAGTCTGTTGTGCAGGCTCACGCTTATTGGTGCAAGCGCCCATAGCGCAGCAATTACACGTTAAATTAAAACAGCGCATGCAGCAGTTGCGCACTGGTTCGCCGTTGGACAAATCTATCGATGTGGGTAGCCTTGTGAGCCAAGAGCAATTTAACCGCGTTAATCTATTGGTGAACCAAGGTTTACAAGCCGGTGGTGAGCTATTTCAAGCCCAACATCAAGACGCATCGACTAATTATTACCCACCTACATTAATTACCGACGTTGACACTAGTCATCCGTTGGTGCAAGAAGAAATATTCGGCCCAGTGCTGGTGTCGATGACCTTTCGTACCCAAGCTGAGGCCGTGTCTTTAGCTAACAATAGTCGCTATGGTTTATCGGCCAGTGTGTGGAGTGAAAACATCAACCGCGCCATGGATGTTGCGCCCAAGCTAAAAGCTGGAGTGGTGTGGATAAATAATCATAATCAATTTGATGCGGCCTGTGGTTTTGGTGGGGTTAAAGAATCTGGTTTTGGGCGAGAAGGCGGTAAAGAAGGTTTATACGAATACTTAACGCCTACTGGCTTAACCGCAATGGCGGCGCCCAAGACTAAGGAAAATGCCTCCATGACTCCTAGCCCGGCCAAAGCCTGTGCTATTGATAGAACCTTAAAATTCTATGTGGCAGGTAAACAAGTGCGGCCAGATTCTGGTCACAGTCAAGCATGCCACAACCATGATGGGAGTGTTGCGGCACTGGTTGGTGTGGGTGGCCGTAAGGATGTTCGCAATGCGGTATCGGCTGCTTTAAAGGCATCGGCATGGACTCAGCAAACAGCCCATGGGCGTGCACAGGTGATGTACTTTTTGGCAGAAAACCTCGCTCAACGCGAAGATGAGTGGCTTGAAAGGTTACAGCAAGTCTGTGGCTATAGTAAAAAACAAGCCCAAACAGAATTTAATGCGTCTATTGAGTGCCTCTTTACTTATGCTGCATGGGCAGACAAATACGACGGTGCAGTGCACAATGCACCCTATCGTGGTGTGACCTTGGCTTTGCCTGAAGCGGTGGGAGTGATAGGATTAATTACACCGAAAAATCAACCGCTTATTTCCACCATTGCCATTATGGCGCCGGCCATAGCGATGGGTAATCGGGTGGTGTTAATTGCCAGTGAACGTTATCCAAGCATTGCCCTAGAACTGGTGCAAGTATTGGAAACTTCTGACGTTCCTGCAGGTGTGGTGAACATTGTGGCGGGTCCAAAAGCAGACTTAGCCGGCCACTTAGCTGGCCATGGTGAAGTAGAAGCCATGTGGTGCTGGGCAGATGAGCGTATTAATAAACAGGCCGAACAGGCCAGTGCAACAGATTTAAAGCGCATGTGGACTCACTCAGAAACAGATCGAGATTGGCTTGATCCGATACAGAGTGAGGGCTTGGAGTTTTTGCGCCAAGCCACACAAGTGAAAAATATTTGGACGCCATACGGCGACTAATTTAAAAGAAGAAAACGGCTTAAGCCGATTTAAGTAAAACTAGGAGAACCTAATGAAGTTAAATAAAATCACCATGGCGATCGCGGCTGGTACAGTTGCACTCACCGTAACCGCTGCTCAAGCAGACATTAAGCCAGCCGTTGTTTATGACAAAGCGGGTAAGTTCGACAAGTCATTTAACGAAGCCGTTTTTAATGGCGTTAAACGTTTTACTGCCGACACGGGTATCAGTGTTCGTGAAGTAGAACCGACCAACGAAGCTCAAGTAGAGCAGGGTCTTAAGAAGCTTGCTAAGCGTGGTAACAGTCCTATCGTTGCGGTAGGTTTTTCTCAAGCTAACGCTGTAAGTGCTGCAGCTCAAGCCTACCCTGACACTAAGTTCACCTTAATTGATATGGTGGTTCCAGAAGCTAATGTTCAAAACGTAGTGTTTAAAGAGCACGAAGGTTCTTTCTTAGTGGGTGCTTTGGCAGCGCTGAAGTCTGAAACAGGCACGATTGGTTTTGTCGGTGGTATGGACATTCCTCTAATCAGCCGTTTTGGTTGTGGTTACGAGCAGGGTGCTAAGCACATCAATGCAAGCATTAATGTGATTCATAACATGACAGGCTCTACTCCAGCTGCATTTGGCAACCCTTCTAAGGGCGGCGAATTGACGCGTAGTCAAATAGAAGCGGGCGCCGACGTGGTATTTGCTGCCGCTGGTGGCACCGGCTTTGGTGTTTACCAAGCTGCTGCTGATGCAGGTAAGTGGGCTATCGGTGTGGATTCTAACCAGAACCACCTACAACCAGGCACTATGCTAACGTCTATGGTTAAGCGTGTTGGTGAAGCTGCATATAAGAGCTACGCATCGGCTAACGATGGCACTTGGACCGCTGGTGTAAGCGTTATGGGCCTTGCTGAAGGTGGTGTTGATTGGGCTCTTGACGAGCACAACCGTGCTTTAGTTACGGCAGATATGGAAGCTAAGGTGAATGCAATTAAGGCGTCTATCATTGCTGGCGATATCGCAGTACATGACTATATGTCAGATAACACCTGTAACTATTAATTAATTAATAGTTTGCGATGGGGCGGTTTTATAACAAACTGCCCCGTCGTTATTCTTGTCCGCAGACCCACCACCAAAGACTGATGACTATGACCGATAATTTCGCTATTGAATTAACTAATATTGATAAGCGCTTTGGTGCTGTGCATGCAAACGATAAAGTCTGCTTGCAAGTTAAGCGTGGCAATATACACGGCATCGTTGGTGAAAATGGTGCGGGTAAGTCCACACTAATGAGTATTCTGTATGGCTTTTATCAAGCCGATGCAGGGCAAATTAATGTACTAGGTCAGGCCTATACATTTACAGATTCCCATCAAGCCATTGCCGCAGGCATTGGTATGGTACATCAGCATTTTATGTTGGTAGAAAACTTCACCGTATTAGAAAATGTTATCTTAGGCAGTGAGGGCGGTGCTTTGTTAGCTAATGGTTTAGCTGCGGCTCGCAAAGAGCTCACACGTTTAGGTGATGAATATGGCCTTAGGGTAGACCTAGATGCCACCATTGATACCCTGTCTGTGGGTTTACAGCAACGGGTAGAAATACTAAAAGCGCTGTATAAAGGCGCCAAAATATTGATTTTGGATGAGCCAACGGGTGTGTTAACACCCCAGGAAACAGAAGAACTGTTCCGTATTTTTGAAGCCCTTAAACAACAGGGCGTCACCATTATGTTAATTACCCACAAATTACGCGAAATCATGTCCATTACAGACCAAGTGTCGGTCATGCGCGCAGGCAAAATGGTAGCCCACAGAGAAACACAAGCCACCAGTAGAGAAGAATTGGCTGAATTAATGGTCGGTCGTAAGGTGCTGTTGCAGGTGCATAAAAACCCAGCTAATGTGCGCCAACCGATGATGAAGGTTAAGCGCTTAACGGTGATGGATCGTCAGGGTGTTGAACGTTTAAAAGAGGTCACTTTTGAGCTGCGTGCCGGCGAAGTATTGGGCGTGGCAGGCGTCTCTGGTAACGGTCAAACGGAACTGCTCGAAGCATTATCGGGCATCGTGCCTATTACCAGTGGCAGTATTGAAGTGTTAGGTTTTGAAATGGATGCTAAGCACCCATTGACCCCAGATAGGTTGCGCGAGCTTGGTTTGGCTCATGTGCCTGAAGACCGCCATCGTATGGGCTTAATTACCGACTTTAGTGCCAGTGAATCGGCCTTGTTAGGCTATCACACAGACCCTCAAATCAACTCAGGTATTTGGCTTAGTCACACTAAAGTGAAGGCCAACTGCCAAGCGCTAATGAAGGCTTTCGACGTGCGCCCAGCGGATCCTCAGTTAAAATCGGCTAATTTTTCTGGCGGTAATCAGCAAAAGCTTATACTGGCGCGTGAAATGGAACGTAATCCCGACGTATTACTCATTGGCCAACCGACCCGTGGTGTCGACATTGGCGCCATTGAATTTATTCATCAGCGTATTATCGACATGCGTGATGCAGGTAAAGCCGTGTTATTGGTGTCTGTAGAGTTAGATGAAATCATGTCTGTCAGTGATCGTATTATTGTCCTATGTGATGGTGAGATAACGGGCCGTATTGATGCGGATAAAGCCGATGAGCGAACCTTAGGCATGATGATGGCCAATGCCATAGACATATTAGACCCGTTACACCACATGGATGACCAACAGGCTGCCTCTAAACTGGCCTCTAGTCAGGAAACTCAAGTATGAACCGCGATACCCGAATTGCTTGGATCAACCGGCTACTGCTGCCGCTGCTTAATATATTGACCGCCTTTGCCGTCACGGCGGTGGTATTTTGGCTCATCGATGTGAACCCAATAGAAGCGGCTGAAGTGTTGCTTTATGGCGCCTTTGGTTACGAAGAAGGTATTGGCTATACCATTTATTACACCACCAACTTTATCTTCACCGGTTTAGCTGTGGCGGTGGCGTTTCATGCAGGCCTGTTCAATATTGGTGGCGAAGGTCAAGCCTATGTGGGTGGCCTGGGTGCTGGCTTAGCCATCCTGGTGCTAGACCCTACGCTTAGCGCGTGGGTATTTATCCCTGCCAGTATTATGGGTGCATTGTTATTTGGCGGGCTTTGGGCCTTAATTCCGGCTTATTTACAGGCCTATCGTGGCAGTCATATAGTCATCACCACCATTATGTTTAATTTTTTGGCGGCTTCACTGATGGTGTACATCATGGTGCATGTGTTACGCGAAACTGGACAAATGACGCCCCAAAGTGAACTTTTTCCGACTAATGCGTGGATGCCGTTTGTGCATGACGTGGCTGCAGCTTTAGGCTACAGCATTGAAGCTTCGCCACTCAATTTGTCGGTGCTATTGGCTCTTGTTTGTGCGGTATTGGTGTGGTTTTTCTTATGGCAAACCCGCTGGGGTTATGCCATTCGTGCGACGGGTAAAAATGGTTCTGCGGCGGTTTATGCGGGCATTAAACCTAAGCGCATTATTATTGTGGTGATGTGCATTTCTGGGGCTTTAGCAGGTTTGGTGAGTGTCAACGAACTGGTTGGGTATCAGCACCGGTTGATTATGGATTTTCACGTAGGTTACGGTTTTGGTGGCATTGCTGTGGCACTAATGGGCCGCAATCATCCCCTAGGTATTATTGTAGCAGCCTTATTGTTTGGAACCTTATACCAAGGTGGTGCTGAATTGGCTTTTGAAATGAGTAATATTTCCCGTGACATTGTAGTAATGATGCAAGGCCTAGTGATTTTGTTCTGCGGGGCTTTAGAATACATGTACAGGCCTTGGCTCATAAGACACTTAGCCCCAGTTAAACAGCATGATGAGCGAGTAGGGGTGAGCGCATGAGCGACGTATTTTTAATGGTGCTGTTAACCTTAGACGCGACCTTTCGAGTTTCTGCTCCCCTTATTTTGGCGGCGATGGCGGGTTTGTTTGCAGAGCGCTCTGGAGTAGTAGACATCGGTCTAGAAGGCAAGATGTTGGCGTCTGCCTTTGCTGCGGCCAGCGTTGCTGCAGTGGTTGGGTCTGCGTGGGTGGGCTTAGGTGCTGCTATTGTTGTGTCTTGTAGTTTAGCCATGTTGCATGGCTTCGCCACCATTACTCATCGAGGTGACCAAATTGTAAGTGGCGTGGCGATTAATATTTTGGTGTCTGGTTTGACTATTATTTTAGGTTTAGCATGGTTCCACCAAGGGGGGTTAACCCCTGCGCTGCAAAATGAAGCCCGTTTTCTTTCACTCACCCTACCCTTTGTTGATCAACTGGCATTGATTCCGGTGTTGGGCCCTATTTATAAAGAACTCATTAGCGGTCATACCATATTGGTGTACCTCGCCTTCGCCGTGGTACCAGTGGTTTGGTGGGTAGTGTTTCGGACGCGTTTTGGTTTGCGTTTGCGGGCCGTGGGTGAAAACCCCACAGCGGTTGATACCGCTGGCTTATCGGTGATTAAACTACGTTACAAAGCACTGTTTATTGGTGGTGTGTTGTGTGGTATTGCAGGGGCTTATATTAGCACCGCTCACAATGCGCAGTTCACCCGAGACATGACAGCAGGCCAAGGCTATATCGCTTTAGCGGCACTTATTTTTGGCAAATGGCGTCCATTAACGGTGATGTTAGCCTGTTTATTGTTTGGTTTTTTAGATGCCCTAGCGGTGCGTCTTCAAAGCGTGGTGATTCCCGGTATTGGAGAAATTCCTGTGCAATTTATTGAAGCCACGCCTTATTTACTGACTGTGATTCTTTTAGCAGGCTTTATTGGTCGTGCTATTCCCCCTAAAGCTGCCGGTATGGCCTACGTCAAGGAGCGATGACTCTGTCTTCTCTATCCCCTGAAATTGCATATATAAAAGCGACAAAGCAAGCCATGGCTCAGGCCTATGCGCCCTACTCAAATTACCCTGTGGGCGCTTTAGTCGTGACTGAAGATGGCCAAACCTTTGCCGGCTGTAATGTAGAGAATGCCAGTTACCCAGAAGGTAACTGTGCAGAAATGGCAGCCATTGCAGCCATGGTGGTGGCAGGCCAACAACGCATAAAAACCATTTATATCATGAGTCAGGATGCTCAAGGCGCCACGCCTTGTGGTGGCTGTCGTCAGCGTATTCGTGAATTTTCCGACAACAACACCCCGATTGTTTTGTGTTCGCCCACGGGCGTTCAGCAACGTTTATCTATGGCACAATTATTACCCCATGCATTTGGGCCGGAGTTTTTAGTATGAGTCAGGTAGACACTTGTTTAGCAGTGATTAAGCAAGCCTCAAACGGTTTTGTCCCGCAAGTGGGTATGGTGTTAGGTTCTGGTTTAGGTTCTTTTGCCGACCAAGTGAATGCAGTTGCAAGTATTGGTTTTGACGATCTACCAGGTTTTCCTCAAGCGGGTGTGGGTGGCCATGCAGGACGTTTAGTACTGGGTCATGTGGGTGATACTCGGGTTGCCGTATTACAGGGCCGAGCCCATTATTATGAACACGGCAAAGCCGATGTAATGGCTGTAGCTATTCAAACCTTTAAAGCCATGGGCTGCGAAGCGCTGATCCTTACTAACGCAGCAGGCAGCATGGTTACTGACGCAGGGCCAGGTAGTGTGATGTTGATTACTGATCACATCAATATGACCGGCGTATCTCCATTGTTTGGAGCCCAAGGCAATCAACGCTTTGTAGATATGACACAGGCATACCATCAGGGCATGAACGACGCCATGCGCAGCGTGGCTAAGGCCCATGATGTGATCCTGCATGAAGGTGTTTATGCTTGGATGTGCGGTCCTCATTTTGAAACGCCAGCAGAAATTAGGGCTCTTAAAATACTGGGTGCCCAAGCCGTTGGCATGTCGACCGTGCCAGAAGTTATTTTAGCCCGGCACCAAGGACTCCCTTTGTGTGCCTTATCGATTGTTACCAACTACGCGGCGGGCATGAGCCCAACCCCGTTAAGTCATGAGCAAACCATGGAATATGCCAAGCTCGCAACCGATGGCGTAGAGCGTCTGCTCAAGGCCTTTTTGCACAGTTATAGGACACCAGTATGAGCTTCGCTTATTTGCCACAGGAACTAATCCGTAAAAAGCGTGACGGCCTAGTGCTGAACGAGGCCGAAATCACTTTTATGGTGCAGGGTATTACCAGTGGGCAATTGAGTGATGCTCAGTTAGGCGCATTTGCTATGGCGGTGTTTCAACGGGGCATGAGCATGGCTGAGCGGATCACCTTGACGCAACAAATGATGTGCTCTGGTAAAGTATTAAACTGGCAGCAGTTGCATCTAGATGGCCCCGTTGTTGATAAACACTCCACCGGTGGAGTGGGGGATAAGGTGAGTTTGATGCTGGGGCCTATTGTGGCGGCGTGTGGTGCTTATGTACCCATGATTTCTGGCCGAGGCCTTGGCCACACGGGCGGTACGCTAGATAAGTTTGACAGTATTCCAGGCTACAATGCTTACCCCGATGAAGACTTATTTAAGTCTCTCGTAAAGCGCGTGGGTTGTGCCATTATTGGTCAAACGGCTGAGTTAGCGCCGGCTGATCAGCGTCTCTATGCAACCCGTGACGTAACCGCGACCGTGGAATCTATTGATTTAATTACCGCGTCTATATTATCTAAAAAGCTGGCCGCAAGCCTAGATGCATTAGTCATGGATGTTAAAACCGGTAACGGTGCTTTTGCTGCAGAAATGAGTATGGCGCAAGAACTAAGCCAGAGTATCTCGCAAGTGGCTACTGGTGCAGGCGTACCTACACGATGCCTTATTACCGACATGAATCAGGTGTTAGGCCGCAATGTGGGTAATGCAGTAGAGATGGCTGAATGCATCGACTTTTTGCTTAACCCAGCCCAAGCAGACCCGCGTTTACTCGACCTCACCATTGAGTTGGCAGCTCACATGTTAGATATTAGTGGTACAGCAGGTAGCTTAGATGCTGCAAGAGACAAAGCCCTAGCTGCGCTTCATCAAGGTCGTGCAGCGCAGATATTTGCAGACATGGTAACAGGCCTGGGCGGGCCTGCAGACTTGCTCGAAAAACCGCAGCATTATTTACCTCAAGCACCGTTAGTTAACGCCATTGTGGCGCCCCAGGCAGGCTATGTCTGTGCCATGGATGTGCGCGGCATTGGTTTGTCATTGGTGAGCCTCAAAGCTGGGCGCAGTAAAGCCGACGACCCCATTGATTACGCAGTAGGCCTAAGTGCTATGGTGCAAATTGGCGACTATGTTGAGCAGGGCCAGCCTTTAGCCATGGCTCATGTACGCAACGATGATCAGCTTGCTTTGGTCAACCAGCAGTTACTCAAGGCAATTCAATTGGCACCCGATGTGTGTGTGGCTCAGCCACTCATTAAAGAAATTTACCAAGCTTAATTATTATACTGTGTCCCTAATAGCGTGGGACTAAACCATAAAGACAAAATCATGAACAGAGCCATTATTATAATTTTAGATTCATTGGGCCTAGGTGCTAGCGCAGATGCGCCCCAATATGGTGACCAAGATTCTGATACCTTTGGTCATATCGTGGAAGCGTGTGAGGCTGGATTAGCCAATAATGCGCAACGCCATGGGCCCCTTAAAATTCCTAATTTGTTGCGTTGGGGCTTAGGAGCAGCAGCGGTTGGCAGCCGCAAAAGCAGCCTGCCTCTAGCAACTCATGTAAATGTGCAAGCTGCTTATGGCCATGCGGTAGAAGTGAGTAGTGGTAAAGACACGCCCAGCGGCCATTGGGAAATCTGTGGATTACCGGTACCGTTTGAGTGGGGCACCTTTCCGCAACAAGAGAATTGTTTCCCAGCTCAGCTCATGCAAGACTTATTGGCCCAGGGCAATATCCAAGGCACCTTGGCAAATAAGCATGCTTCTGGCACCGATGTGCTGGTTGAATTCGGTGAAGAGCATCTACGTAGCGGCTACCCTATTTGCTACACCTCTGCCGACTCTGTATTTCAAATTGCCGCCCACGAAGACGCGTTTGGTCTAGAAAGGCTATATGCTTTGTGCGACATCGCCAAAAAACTGGTAGACCCGCTCAACGTGACACGTGTTATTGCACGCCCTTTTAAGGGAACCTGTGCTGCCGACTTTGAGCGCACCTCTAATCGCAGAGATTTAACCACTCCTCCAGTAGGCCCTACTTTATTGGATCATATTCAAGCTCAGCAGGGCACAGTGGTATCGGTAGGAAAAATTGGCGACATATTTGCTCATAAGGGTGTTAGTTATACTGTAAAAGCGGCTGATAACATGGGCTTAGTAGATCAGATGTTAGACCAGATGGCTAAGGTGAAAGAAGGATTGATATTTGTAAATTTAGTCGACTTTGATAGCAAATACGGCCATCGGCGCAACGTTGCTGGCTATGCCAATGCCTTAGAAGAATTTGATGCTCGATTACCCGAATTAGAATCTAAGCTAGAGCCGCAAGATTTAGTATTACTCAGCGCAGACCACGGTTGTGACCCTACATGGCCTGGCTCTCACCACACCCGGGAGCATGTACCAGTAATTTTTTATGGCCAATACTGTGGCGCGCCTGTGCAAGCTTTTGACTTAGGTGAGAGAGCAAGCTTTGCTGATATGGGGCAAACTGTGGCTTCTCATTTAGCGCTCGTGCCCTTAGCCCATGGCACCAGCTGCAAACTCAATTAATTGTCACTGTAACGAGTATTTCATGTCTGAACCATTAGCCATTCAAATTCAAAAGCTACCCAAGGTAGAGCTTCATAGCCATTTAGAGGGTTGTATCCAACCCGACCTAGTGCGCACGATTGCAGCACGCAATAACATCAGCCTAAAAGCAGATCTGTTTACCACGGATGACGTGTTCGCATGGAGTAACTTCGTTGAATTTTTGCAGTCCTATGACGCAGCCAGCTTTTGCCTACGTAAGGCGCAAGACTACCGCGACATTATGTACACCTACATGGAGCTGTGTGCGGCAGAAGGTACCATTTATGCCGAAACCTTTATTTCTCCAGATCATGCAGCCGCGGTAGGCATGAGCTATGACGACATGCTATCGGGCTGTGTTGAGGGCATTAATGATGCCGAACGAGATTTTGGTATTGTGGGCCGTTTAATCGTTTCTTGCATACGCCACTTAGGCCCAGAACAGGCGGTTGTGGTAGCGCAACAGCTTGCAGACAATCCTCATCCTTATATTGTGGGTTTCGGCATGGGGGG
>Ga0209815_1002170_pt1 | contig 12136 bp, 5 predicted proteins | sample CoawatmetaG00DNA_FD_187507 | JGI IMG/M metagenome (GOLD analysis project Ga0209815, IMG submission 187507) | Marine microbial communities from the West Antarctic Peninsula - Coastal water metaG002-DNA (SPAdes) (version 2) | ecosystem: Environmental > Aquatic > Marine > Coastal ...
GTTATACTACCGTCTACAATCCCTTCTCTATTATCGTTTGCTGCCCAAAATATTTTATCTGTTAACCCTGCATCATCATCAATCCCTAATACTTTTAGAGCTGTACTCATCTCACTTTGTCTATCCCATAGATTTTCACCTCTATCTTCATTGTCAACAAACCAGTTATCATCTTTCATTTTACATAATATCTGTGTAGCTTTAAAGAATATAGTTTTAGCGATAGATGGTTTGTAATATTTTTTGTCTCCGACGTTATAGTTGGTTCCTATGTATGAACTGGGTGGTACGTTTCCTGGACTATTATCACTGATTGGGTTGTCCCAACCTCCTTGTTCGTGTGGTTGTGGATGAACCTCTGCACTGTTTAAGTCCTCTTCTTCTCTTAATATTTTTTTAATTAACTCTTTCACTATTGTCTGGATTTTAAATAATCTGCAATAGTTTCTACCATCGCAGCGTCAAAGAATCTACTGTCAAATTCTGCTATCATTTCATACTCATCTTTATCTTCCAATTGTACATCATAATATAACACGTACCTTGGATAATCATGCCCTTCATTATATTCCATCACAATTTCACCATCTTTATAGTCTTTACGAGATAGTTCATCTATCTTAAATTCTTGTAATAATTGTTTTATTCTTTTTCTCATCTTTACATGGTTTGTGTTATGGGTTCAGTGTTAAAAACCATATATTCTCTACCATTTTCAACTACCGGTTTTTCCCCATTATTTGTGAATACTATCATTTCGTCTCTACCACTCGTATTGAAGATGTAGTAGTGTACTGTTTTTTCATCATAGGGGTAAAGTCCTCTTGATTGTATTTTCCACCTACCATCATTTAACTCCTCTACACCCACTAAAGGTTTTGCTTGGTATCCGTGTTCTTCTCCTGTATTTTTATTAATCATAATCATATCCACTCCGGTTAAAGCATCACTAAACATTCCTGGTTCTCCCGACCATTCTGTGCCCCATTCCTCACCATAAAAATTATTTAAATGTCTAACCGCTTCTCCTTCATTTTTAGTTCCTCGATTCCATGTTCTATGGTTTAAAGCTGCTAATTTTTTTACCATTGGTGTGTCTTTTCCAAATAGTGTATATCTTTCCTCGTGTATCCAATTTAAGAAATTTCTTATTTTAAATTCACATAGTTTGTTGTTGTTGGTTAACCATATAGAGTATTCATCTATCAATGCGTTTCTAACATCTCTATGAGCATTAAAAAAGTTAAGTATCGACCACCCAAAGGTACTTCCCTGTGCTACTTCATAACCAACAACACCACCACTACTCATATGTTTATCTGTTGGTTTGCCCCACATGTCAGAATATACATCACGCAAAGACCTATTAATGGTTATAATCATACCTTTTCTCCACCCACTACCTTTGCCCCAATATTTAATATTCTTGGACCAGTTAAATGAACATTGTGTTTGTTCTCTTAAGATATGTTTAATTAAACTCTTCATTTATATTAGGTCATTTTTGCCCAAGTATCTGCTCCAACTACCCCATCCACATCTAATTTATTCTTCTTTTGGTATTTCTTAACGGCTAATTCGGTGGTGTCACCAAACACTCCGTCTACTTTTATCCCTAATAGTTTTTGTAGTTTCTTAACTCTCTCTGTATCTTTACTCCATAATTTTAATTCACCTACTTTCTTCTTTGTTACTTTTTTCTTTGTTGCTTTTTTCTTTTTTAATTCTATTTGTGCTTCGAGAAAATCCTTTAGTTGTGGGTATTTCTTTGTATCAACCGAACCATCATTATAAAGTTTTGTAGCTGCTTCTTCCTCATGTGGAAGTAATCCGTGATGTAATAATCTTTCACCTGATTTTTGGGTAAGTTGTGTTATTACTTTTGGTGGTTTGGCCATATGAGAAAAGAATTTTTTAAGTTGGTTGACAAACCCACTCAAAGTTGTGACTATACTTGGCGGTAGCCCTACCCAACCATAAGACCAATCTAGAATCGTCTTGTTTATCGCGGGAATATTTACCTTACCTAGGAAAGTGGCTATGTTACTAGCTCCTGCTTTTATTGCATCAAGTATTGGTTTCAATACCGCTCTTATTGTTTTATTAGCACTTTTAAATAAGTTAAAGAAAGATGCTGCTGCACCTTTTCCGTTTTTAGTTAATTGTTTAAATATTTTAATTAATGGTGGTGCAATTGCATCGAAACCCTTCTGAAGTACCTTAGAGATTCCATTTCCAACAACAGGTATAATTGCTACAATTGAGAACATACCATCCCAAAATTTATCTCTAATAAAATATATTAAAGCATTAATCGCGTCAATCGCGTCACCTACTACAGGAATAAATCCTGCCCAACCCAATACAGCTTGGATTGTGTCTATGGTACTTTCTTCGGTGAGTAATTGTCTACCGTTAGGTCCATATACCTCCATAAGTTGGTTATTTCTATACCCTCTCCGTGGCACATATGTCATTCCTTCAAATAGTATACCTTCTTGGTATGATGTTTCTTCTCTTATTATTTGTAAAATTCTTTTGTTAGTCATAATGTATTATATTAAACTTTTTTTATTTCTTGTTCCCCTTTTGGTGTAATTGCTGCTTGTAAATCTTTTAGATGGGGGTTATTAAGTAATAGGTCTTTTATTTCCTTATCAACATCTTCACCTTTTTTCTTTTTTTGGAACAGCATCATCAATTGTTTATTAGCGTCTTCCTTTTCTTGTTCTAGGATTACCCTTTCTACTATCCTGTTTAGTGTTTCTTCTGTTAATTTAATTTTATTTTTCATAATTGTATTTTAATATAAATATTAGTTTAAGTACTCTTTCTCTTGGTTCATCATTAAAGACACCCAATCTGTTATTGCTGTTATTGCTTTTTGTATATCTTGTTCTTTAAAATCACCAGATTCTACCCCATAAGCAACAAATTCTATCACACCTTGTATTAATTCTGACATATTGACATGTTGGTCTTGTTTTGTGTCATATATATCATAATAGTTATCGTCATTGTCTTTTATTTCACTATAATCTGTAGGTGTAAGTATGAATGTATTAGATAATATCCTAAATATGTCCGATTTTAACCTATCACCCTTATCTACAACTACTTGTTCGTTTATAGTGTTATTACTGATAAAATCATACATATCATCACCTACCATTTTACCGAACGCTGAATCACTAGGGTAGTGAACTTTTGCCATATTTCTACTAAAAGCAATATCGTCTCCTATCTGCATAAGTTCCTTTATATACTCAGGATATAGGTCGGATAAGTACCGTGCTACAAATCTACCTTGGGTTGCGTGACCAGATGGGTAGGAGGGAGATGAACTGGATTGTAAAGTCTCTGAATTTAACTCTAACCCTTTTGCTTGTGCAATTTGCCAAGGTCTAGGTCTATTATAATAATATTTTAATATCAATATAATTGCTTTTACTCCTTGCATTGCTTCTTTCATTTCTTGTTTAGGGTATTCTAACCCTTTAGGTGAAAGGAATCGTTGAAAGTGTTTACGTATTTCATCAGCACTATCTACCAGATTTTTATCTACTGGTATACCTTCTAAATACTCTATCTCATCTTCAGTCGTGTCCGACTCATTTTCTGGTGGTGGCATATTTTTATACTTATCTAGTGGAAACCCTACTAAACTACCTAAACCTCTACCCATTCTTCTTATATGTTTCTCTCTTGGTTCGTCTATATAAACCATATCATCAATATATCCATCATCATCTTCTGTAATCATCTCTACCTCATTTTCTTTAACATAGACCTCAAAAGTTCCTGGTTCACTCATATCAAGATAATCTAAATTCATATCTACTGGTAAATCTTTTAACAAAACATTACTAATATCATCACTAATTGTACTTCTAACTTCTTCATACGCATCGTCATACTGGTAGCCATCTTCAGCTGAGGATTTATTAATATCCCATAATGACATATCTATAACCTCACCTGATTCCTGGGAGATTGGCATCATTGCATCACCATTTACAAGTACATTCACATCTATGTCACCAGTTGAATCCATGCTCCAACTAGTAACAATGTATTCGTAATTCCAACTATCATGTAAACCCTCTAACCTCTCGTGTATAATCTCAGTTAATTCTTGGTCACCATAATATTCTTGTAAGTTATCCCAAACCACACCCCTTTCATCATAAGATTTCATATCAAACCCCAATAACTTTAACTTATCACTATCTAGTGTTGGTCCATGTTTTATCCAGTAGTTGAATAGTAGGTCTTGTATTTTTTGTTTGTCCATAGATAAGAATAGGGGGTCATCAAAGTTATCTGAAACTCTTGTGTTCTCACGTAATACTCTACCTAATCCTTCATCCATCCTAAGAAACTCTGAGTTGGTTATCTCTGAGTCATATGATTCATAATCACCATAATCATTAGTTTCCATTTCTCCACCCCAATCCCAAAAGTTATAATCTCCTCTTTCTGACGCATCATCTTCATCAAAACCTAAAACCTCAGTACTACCAACTTTGTATTCTACCTGGGAACCAGTTTCTTCTCTATCTATCTGATACCATTTGAGTGGTACTTTAATTGGGTCTTCTATATTACCATAATCACCTTCTTTTGTCCAGTTATCTAATGCCCATTTTGCATATTTACTATTCCGTGTATCCTTCTCTTCATTTGAGGAATTTATTCCAAACAATTTCATTATGTCCCAAAATTTTACACCTGGTTCACCATAGCGTGCTGGTGTTTCATTACTTAGTTTTTGTAAGTCACTCCTAGTTAAATGTTTATGTAATGTTTTTAATATTTTTACTTCCATTGATGTGAATGGGGTCATGTCTATATGTTCGTTGTCTATCTCTCTCTTTTCCTCGTCACTAAAGTCGTCGTAAGTCCTTCTTTTTTCTAACTCCTCATCACTGAACTCATCGTCACCACGTATAATTTCACCACCTTGTGTGTCTATTTGTTCACCTAACCTTCTAGATATAATATTCCTACCACTATCATCATATTCTTTTTGTTGTGCTTCTATATCACCTGGAATATTCGAGTTGTGTTTCTTTACTGTCATCCAGGTATCCTTTTCTGTCAGGATTGGTTGATGTAAATCTTTCCTGTCCTCGATTTTACCATCCTTATCAACTGGCCATATCATCCAGTAAGGGTTTAGATAGTCTCTATCCTTTGGTCTATACGTACTCTTAGACGTGACCATATAAAGCTTCATTGGTCTTGGGTAGGTATCTTCACCATGTACTTGTTCTCTACGGTGGTTTGTCCTAAGGCTATTCCCTGAAGCGTTACCTGTATCATAACCATATGTAGGTTGTTCGTATGTACTCTCTTTATCTACATCTACCACCCTAATTATATCACCCATCGTTAATCGTTGGTTGAATTCTTCTTTATGTTCACTAATTGTTTTTCTATCTACATCAGCATAAATCCATGTATCTCCCCTATATAAAGTTCTTCCATACTCATTCCAAGGATGCGGACTTGGGTAAGGTACTATATCATAATAAAACTCTTGAGTGGCATTATCTTGTTTAGCGTCTTGTACTTTATAGGTCCCAAATCTTTCAGGCATACGTGCGTGTTCACCATCAACATCAATTACTCTTATAACGTCACCTACTTCTAAGTCAGGACTTAATTCAGGTTGATTGTGTTCACTAATGGTTAACCTATCTACCTTATTTTCCGGTGGTGCGTCAGCATAAATCCATGTATCTCCATTGTATATGGTGTATGTTCTGTTTTGTGACCAACTACGCTGTTCTCCCTTAAGTTTTATTAAATTATATCGCTGCCTGACTCCATCATCACCTCCACCACCTTTTCCTACAACTCTATAAACATCAAATATTTCTGGTCTTTTCTCCCCCAGAAAACCATCTTCAACTTCAATCAATGTTATAATGTCATCTATTTCTAACTCAGGATTTATTTTTGTTTGTTCATGTTCACTAAGTGTTAATCTATCTACCTTATTTGCCGTTGGTGCGTCAGCATAAATCCATTCGTATATCCAAGGGTATAATAGTTTTTCATAACCTTCGTAATTTCCGTACCCACGGTCCAAACTTTCTTCATATTCATCTACTTGACCTTCTGGAACAAGTGTGTATCTGAAAGGCCACTTTGATTGGTGCCCATTGGATTCTTTATCTACAACTGTGTATGGTACGTATTTTTCTGGTCTCATCTCTTCACCAGGAGTATTATACGTTGTTTTACTATTCTCCCTTTCTCTATCTATGTCTACTACAAGTATAGTATCACCATATGTTAATTCAGGACTTAGTCCTGGTTGGTCATGTTCATTTAATTCTCCCCTTAAAAATCCAGGTCTTAGTATCCATTGGTCACTACCACCATGCCCATCTTCTGGTGAAAAAATGTACATTGGTTTCATACGTCCTCCACCAGCTAACATAGCACCTGTTCTATCTTCATCTGTCATACCTAAAGGTTCTATTTGGTAAAACGGTTTGTTGTAAGAGATGGATGCGTGACCGTATTTAATCCCTACAACCACATAAGGTTTATATAATTCTGGTGACCCAAAATCATGAATCCCTTCAGTAGAGACAACCATAATTTCATCTCCCATCATTAACTGTGGATTTAATTTATTTTTTCCCATAATCTATACTTGGATTGCCCAAATCTTAACTAGGTCTTGAGCTAGTGGTCTTATTTCTCTGTTCATATTATCTAAATCAGGTGTCTTACCTTCTCTATCAGCTCTATCCATTAGAAGTATCACCAACACATCTCTCATTCTGTCAGCATTATCTAAAAGATATTGTATATTTTCATCTGGGTCTTCTAATCTTTCTGGGTGTTTGAAGTCTAAGAATTTTGTTAACCATTGTTTTCCTGACCATAAGAAGTCTGTTGCTTGGAACATATTTACAAGTCCACTCTCTCTTAGGTTTTCTAAAAATCTAAATACTTCTCCTCTTCCACCACCTAAGCCACCTTTTGTGTTCTTTGCTAGTTTTAATAATTCATACCTATCAAAGTCCATTTCTCTTAACATACCTGTGTGGTATAACAAACCTTCCATTCTTGCTTCTGTTATTGTTGAGTGGTATTGAACAGTGTCAACCTCTAATTCATGGTCATCAGTATCTCCTTGGTCACCATATTCCATATCTACATCCCACTCCCACCACGCTTCATTTGCTTTATCTTCTACGTTTTGTTGACTATATCCAGCAACATACGTTGACCCGTATCTATATTCTTTTGCCCAATATGATTCCGTAGCTTCCACCTCATATTGGTGTGGCCATTCTTTAACTGGATTGGTCACTGTACCAAAATCTAAGTCGTATGTAATTTGAGGGTCAAAATCATCACCTAATGATATCTCTTTTATTCTTTCAACTTCATCCCAGTTATCATCTGCCCATTTTGCAAATCTTGTAGACCTTACAAAACTAAATTCCTTGTTGTTAGTTTCACCATATAACTTCATAATACCTTCATATTTCTGTTCTGTACTTCCTGGTAGCATGGACTCGTCTTGTTCCCAAATAGTGGTAAGTGTCTCTCTGTCAAACATTTTAACTAAACGATTTAATATTTTTACATCTAAGTTAGTAAAAGGAGTTTCATCTAATTTTGGACCTGTTTCTGCTGCGTCTTTTTGGGGTGCATCTTCTGGTGTTACCCAACCTTCTTCATCTTGTTCTTGTATTGGTTCACTTACTTCTTCTGGTTCGTATGTTAATTCACCTAATCTATCTGCTAAGCTTTCATTAATATCAATATCTGGCATCCAGTAACCCTCAAAGAATTTCTGTTCTGTTAGAAGACATTCCCCTCTTTTACCTTCACAATAATCCCAGAATCTATATTCTTCATCCATTAGTAATTGAAATATAACATCTGGTTTCATGTAGTCTTTTCCTAAGTCTAGTATTACATCTTCTAAAGTTTGGTTCATGTATTCTTGATGGTATTCAAATACATCTTCGGTATTATCCCATTTGTCATTTACATAATCTTTTAAATCTCCGTCAATTATATAATTAAATGAACCCATATCATCTCTCATTAATCTACCTATACCATCAAAATGGTCTTCTATTTTCTCCCTTATATCCTTAGCCATAGCGTTTTTGGTTGTATATTCTGTTTCATCACTATTTGCCCACACTATAAGGTTTTGAATCTCATCTATTTCTTCATCATATTTTTCTATTAGTTCTTCTTCCTCTTCGTTTTGTGCTTGTTCAGATAGCATGTGTTCCGCAACTTCCTGAGATACACCACCAAAAATACCACTAATCGTTTTCCAATTCTTTTCATCAATCGCATCTGTCATATAACTCTCCCATTCATAATTGTACCAATCTTCAGGGTCCCAAAATGAGTCCTGCCCACATAGATATTCCTTAACATATTCCATCTCATAATCTTGACTATTTGTGTTAAATAAATCTGTTAACTCGTCACAATCCAACGTATAGGATACTGGAATTGGTGTATTTGTGAATTGTAAATATCTTTTCAATAGCATGGTTTGTAACAATGCAAATCCCTTATCGATACCTAACAGTTTTAATATACTAAAGTCTATACCTTTTTTATCCCATATTTTAAAAATCTTTGTAACTATAGGTTCTGGTAATGCATGTTCCACATATTTCATATCCGTTTCCTCTAAACCACTTACGGGAAAATTCCATTGGCCGGTTGTAAACATCTTAAGTTGTTCTCCTTCTTGTTCTTGTAAATTTTTAGGTATATTATAAAATTGTTGGTTTATCTTAGACATCATCCAAGCAGTATCTAAATCTTCAGTTTGGATATGTTCAACCTCACCTTCTCGACGGTCGTCAAAATACTCCCAGCTCTCCTGTTCGTCATAATTATCTTCCCAATGCTCGTCCTCCGTTACTAACCCACCCCAATCACCTAGTTCCCCTACTATCGTATGATAAGTGTCATTTTGGTTGGACTTACGACTATGTTCATCCTGTAAGTCGTCATGACTTATAATTGTAGCTTGTCTAATAGGGTAATAATATTTTTTAGTATACATAGTTTCCCAGTCGTCACACTCACACTCATCAGCAGTATCATAACCATACTTCTCTAAGGTGGCCTTCGTGGCTTCCCAACACGGTACCCACTCTTCTGATTTATCACCATCTTTATCTGTAGTTGTCTCTTCTAACTCTTCAAACTCTAAACACTCACAAGCCTCTCCACTCTCTTCCCCATACCCATCCACACAGTCTTCTTCCATCTCATCTTCATTATAATCATCTAAATATTCTATTTGAGTTTCCCATAGGGTTGGTACTTTTATTTCATCATAATTTACGTTTAATAACGATGATGTGGTTACCTCTAACCGTGTTGCGTTTGCAGTTACTACTAACCATAAAAATTGTGAATCGGTTTCACTAATTGTAAAATATCTTCTTAATGCATCTTGGAACATCGTAGAACCATCACTTACTTTAAGTGCCATCTGGACAATCTTCCATACCTTTGGTGTCATTTCTGATAACTCTTCCTCTGGTAGGTTTTGTTCCTTGATTAGACCTTCTCTTATTCTTCCTTTCATTTGTAAGTCAAACTTACTATTTTTTTCAAACTTGATTAGGTCACCTAAACTAACTTTGTCTCCTTCTTTAAATGGTACTTCTCTATTAGACATACCAATATTAAGTGATACACCTTTAACTCTCCCAGATGGTGTTATGTAAACAACAAATCTTTTTGGTGATTGTCCCCATCCCCCTGAATAATTGAAATGAGCTCTAACCATTAGGTTACCAAACCTTTCATACTCAAAGTCTGTTTGGTCTTCTTCATCATTACTCATAATATTTTCCGTTAATGGGTTAACTTTTCTCCAATAGTCAGCACCTTTTATTAATGGTAAGTTTCTAAATTCTTCTTCACCTTCTTTTGTTTTTATAATCCACCTAACTAAAACTTTTTCACCCATAGAGCCCATAGATTCAAACCCCACCACAACACCTTTTGTCATTGGTGATATTCCCCAAGGGTCGTCCATATAAATCAATTCAACAACATCCCCCACCTCAACATCTGGATTATGTTTATTAGTTTCACTCTGTTCATTTATTGTTTCAGTGGTTTCCTCCATATATACTATATCATCTTTCTTATTAATATAGAATTTAGGGTCTACTTCTTTTATTATGTTTTCCAACCAATCATTATATGTAAATGGGAATGGTTTTTCTAGTATATCTACAATGGGATAATCGTTTCTCCTTCTCTCACTAGGAACACCAGTGTGTATATTCCCATCTCTACTTGTGGTAACAAACCCCATTTTAACTATTTCTCGGTCTAACTCTTGTAATCTATCAATTAGTTCTTCACTACATTCCTCACAGTATTGGTTGGCTACCTCCTCAGTGTTATCTGGATTTAAATTTTCCAAGTCCTCATCCCAAGTTTCATAGCAGTTATACGCTATACACTTTAGTGATGGTGTAAGTTCTTTTATTAATCGTTCTCTATGGAATTTATCTAGATAATTTACAAGTGTCGCTGGTGGAATTTGTAATTTATCATCATTTACTCTATCTCTATGTAAAATTCTAAAAGAGTCTGGTGAACCTGGATAGTTTGGTGTTCTATCTTCGTCTATTTGGAAATTTACATTCTCAACCGTACCTTTCATTTTTAAATGTATAGTATAATGTAGATATTGTTCTATAGCGTGTGTTTTACCACTTCCAAAAATTTTGGCAATTTCTCTTATAATTAGTCTTGGACTTAGTACTTCCCCACTTCGTTTGGATTCGAACCTAATTGCTTCTTTGTTTGGGTACCCTCTTAGTTTTACCTCATATTCACTATCCAAATAGTTATTAATTGTTTGTTGTATCCTAGCTTCAGCCTTTAAACCAGATTCTGAAAATTTGTCTATTGTTTCTACAACCCCACCTTTAGAGTGTTCTGTCGGTTCTGGCACAAATTCTCTATGCCTTGCCAATCTATGTTTTCCTAATGGTTTGGTGAAGTCATCTCCAGGTTGTTCAAAAGTACTAGAGTCTGTTTTAGATTCCCCTTCTCCTTGTCCGTCTCTTTCCGGATGACGGTCATCTATATCCATTTCAGATAACTCTTTTCTATCTACATCTGTTTTTATAGGTAATGGTGGGTCTAATAAGAACTTTTGATTTAGGTAATCTCTTAATAGGTTTTCTACAAACCATTCTGGGACTGGTTCATTGTCACCCATTACAGCTGCGACATCCGCTACATATCTTGCAAACTTAAGTTTATATTTATCTCTAATCATCTGGAGTAGTCCGTCCGAAATAAAGAATATCTTACTTAGTGGGTCATCCCCTATTGCCACATCAGGAATATAATCCCCCTCTGCTACATCCATAGCTTTTAATACTGCTTTCCCCCACCAAGATTTATACCCTCTAGTATCTTTAAGTGCTGGAGTTACAATTTTATTAATTGCTCTGGTTACTGTAATACCTACCGCTGCTAATAATACTTGTGGTATGAAAAATGGAATAATTCTCCATAAAGTCTTAAACACACCTCTTCCCATATCACCCCTTATCCTACTCTTAGTAGCCTCTTCAACTAATGACTTAAGTTGTCCAAAGGTAATCGGTCCTTGTGCGTTACATATACCTTCTACATTACATATGTTATCAGTAACTTCACTTGATGGTGCTACAAACCCTTTTTCTGCGTCTGTCTTTCCTCCTCTATATTGGTACTCTGGTTCGTCAGTAAATTCATCGTTTTCAACATCACTAACTAAATCTTCCCATTCATCATCGTCACCATCAAATTCTTCTGGGTCAATAGGGTCTAACAATCCTTGACCGAAAATATTACTATCTTCAGTTATTCTTTCACTAGAACCTACACGTTTAATAAGACTAACTATTCTCTTATACTCATCTGACTTTCTTAAAGAATCTAAACTACCATAATAGTATAGTAACTCTTCTAGGGTTGAGGGGAAGTCCCGTAATAGGCCTTGTAAAACATAGAGGTATTCTCTATTTGTATTGTCTATGAACTTTTTAATTTCTTCATGAGTAATACCACCTAACTTATTACTTAAAACATATAACTTATTATC
>Ga0209815_1002171_pt1 | contig 12134 bp, 8 predicted proteins | sample CoawatmetaG00DNA_FD_187507 | JGI IMG/M metagenome (GOLD analysis project Ga0209815, IMG submission 187507) | Marine microbial communities from the West Antarctic Peninsula - Coastal water metaG002-DNA (SPAdes) (version 2) | ecosystem: Environmental > Aquatic > Marine > Coastal ...
GACATAAGCGCATCTTCGAGGGCACGCAGGGTTTCAACGTCCAAATCGTTTGTTGGCTCGTCGAGGAGCAGAACGTTTCCGCCTGATTTCAGCAATTTCGCCATGTGGACACGGTTGCGTTCACCACCCGAAAGCAGACCAACCTTTTTCTGCTGATCGCCGCCTTTGAAGTTAAACGCGGAACAATAGGCTCGCGAATTCATCGACGCATCACCAAGCTGAATGATTTCGGCTCCGCCAGTAATTTCTTCCCAAACTGTGGTGTCAGCATTCAAGGCGTCACGGCTTTGGTCGACATAAGACAGCTGCACTGTGTCGCCAAATTCAACGGTTCCCTCGTCGGGTTGGTTTTGGCCGGTCAGCATGGAAAACAGCGTAGATTTACCAGCGCCGTTTGGACCGATGACGCCAACAATGCCGCCCGGTGGTAAGTCAAACGACAGGCCTTCGACCAGCAATTTATCGCCCATGGCTTTTTTCAGGTCAGTGACCTCGATCACCTTGGAGCCCAAGCGTGGACCATTGGGAATGATAATCTGTGCACGGCCCATTTTTTCACGTTCAGACTGGTTGGCCAAATCGTTGTAGGCGCTGATCCGCGCCTTTGATTTGGCTTGGCGTGCTTTGGCCCCTTGGCGCATCCATTCAAGTTCACGCTCTAACGTGCGCTGCTTGGATTTGTCGTCTTTTGATTCGCGCTCTAGTCGTTTTGCCTTGGCTTCAAGCCAGCTAGAATAGTTGCCTTCGTGTGGAATACCTGCACCACGGTCCAATTCGAGAATCCAACCCGTGATCGCATCTAGGAAATACCGATCGTGCGTGACAATCAAAATTGTCCCTTTGTAATCAACAAGGTGCTGTTGCAGCCAAGCGATTGTTTCGGCGTCAAGGTGGTTGGTCGGCTCGTCAAGCAGCAGCATGTCAGGGGCTTCAAGCAAGAGTTTGCACAATGCTACACGACGCTGTTCACCACCTGAAAGCGAATCGACATTTGCGTCGTCAGGCGGGCAGCGCAGGGCCTCCATGCTCACGTCGATCTGGCTGTCCAAATCCCAAAGGTTGGCTGCATCGATTTCGTCTTGCAGTTGGGCCATCTCATCAGCAGTTTCGTCAGAGTAATTCATCGCCAGTTCGTTATAGCGATCCAACACGGCCTTTTTATCCGCGACACCGAGCATCACGTTTTCGCGGACCGTCAGGCTTTCGTCCAGCTTTGGTTCCTGCGGGAGATATCCGACGCGCGCGCCTTCGGCGGCCCAAGCTTCACCAACAAAGTCTTTGTCTTGACCCGCCATGATCCGCATCAGGGTGGATTTGCCCGTGCCGTTGACGCCTACGACACCAATTTTCACGCCGGGCAAGAAGTTCAAACGGATCTTTTCAAAGACCTTTTTGCCGCCGGGGTAAGTCTTCGATACGCCGTCCATGAAGTAGACGAATTTATTGCTGGCCATTTTGAGGACGCTCCGCTGGGGATTACGAGTTAGCTTCTAGATAGCGGTCGTTGGTGACGGGGGCAATCGCCGAACGCATGCGTTTTGATGCGGGCTAAAACTAGTGCTTTCCGTTCAGATTTGAAGATTTGACACTACCTGCGCAGAATGGTTCCTTTCAACAAAGTTTTAGGAGAGTGCAAATGTATCAAGCAGCCGCCAACCGATATGACCAAATGAAGTACCGTAGGTGCGGCAAGTCCGGTATGAAACTGCCAGCGGTGTCGCTGGGGCTTTGGCATAACTTTGGACATGATACGCCGCATGAAACAAAAGTGGATATCTGCCGAACGGCGTTTGATCATGGCATCACGCATTTTGATTTGGCAAATAATTATGGACCACCTCCAGGGGCCGCCGAACATGCGTTTGGGTCCATTTTGGCTGATGATTTTAAGGCGCACCGTGACGAGTTGATCATCAGTTCCAAGGCAGGCTACGAGATGTGGGATGGTCCCTACGGTGAATGGGGCAGTCGAAAATCGTTAATTTCGTCTTGCGATCAATCGCTCAAGCGGATGGGGCTTGATTATGTTGATATCTTTTACTCACACAGGTTTGACCCATATACGCCGCTCGAGGAAACGATGGGCGCGCTTGATTATATTGTGCGATCTGGCCGTGCGCTTTATGCGGGGATTTCGTCGTATAACACGGAACGGACTCGCGAGGCGGTTGCTATTCTCAAGGACCTCGGGACGCCCTGCCTGATCCACCAGCCTAGCTATAACATGCTGAACCGCTGGGTTGAACGCGACGGACTTAAGGAGACGCTGCAAGACCTTGGCGTTGGTTCAATTGCGTTTACACCGTTGGCTCAAGGCATGCTGACGAAGAAATACTTGGGGGGTATTCCTGAAGGAAGCCGCGCGTCGCAGGGGAAGTCGTTGTTTCCGTCCATGCTGACGGACAATGCGGTTGAGAATATCAAAAAGCTGAACGAGATCGCGATCGGCCGTGATCAGACGTTGGCGCAGATGGCGATCGCTTGGGTGCTGCGCGATGGAGGCATTACGACCGCATTGATTGGTGCGTCAAAAGCATCTCAGGTCATTGATTGCGTTGGTGCCGTTAATAATCTTGAATTTACGACAGATGAACTGGCACAGATTGATAAATATGCGGATGAAGAGCAGATCAACCTTTGGGCTGCATCGGCAGAACAAGACGCATGATCATCAATCCTATCTTACCAGGATTCAATCCTGACCCATCGTTTTGCCGCGTGGGTCAGGATTACTATATCGCGACATCGACGTTTGAATGGTATCCGGGTGTTCAAATCCATCACAGTCGAGACCTTGCGAACTGGACGTTGGTATCGCGCCCTTTGAACCGTAAATCTTTGCTGGATATGCGTGGAAATCCCGACAGTGGGGGCGTGTGGGCGCCATGCCTATCGTTCGCTGATGGACAGTTTTGGCTGGTCTACACGGACGTAAAGCGGCTGGATGGCCCGTTCAAAGATGCTCACAACTATATCACAACATGCGCGACAATCGACGGCGACTGGTCTGATCCGTGGTTTGTGAATTCGCATGGTTTTGATCCGACGTTGTTCCATGATGACGACAGAAAGTACGTGGCCAACGTGCAATGGAACCATCGCGGCAATGGGACGGGCGTGAACCCAGCACATGACGCGTTTGACGGAATTTTGCTGCAAGAATGGTCACCCGAAAATGGCTTGGTTGGTCCGGTCAAGAACATCTATGTGGGCACGTCCCGAGGCCTGACCGAGGCGCCACATATGTTCAAGCGCAACGGGTATTACTATCTGACCACAGCCGAAGGAGGCACGGGATACCAGCATGCGGTCACCTTGTCGCGATCCCGTGATATTTGGGGACCGTACGAGGATCATCCTGAACTGCACGTCATTTGTGCCGACGGGACGGACAGCCCAATTCAACGGACAGGCCATGGCCAATATGTCGAAACACACTGGGGCGAGTGTTATCACACGTTCCTGATGGGTCGGCCGATTTCGGGACAAGATGAAGGCAGCTTTTGTCCGCTGGGGCGTGAAAGTGGTATCGACCGTGTCGTATGGCGCGATGACTGGATGTACCTAGAGAGGGGCGGGATGGTCGCAGGTGTGACTGTTGCGGCACCCGATGATGCGACCGCAAGCGGACCGCAGGCTGTACGCCGCAAGTTGGGTGGCGGGTTGGCACCTGAATTCCAATGGCTCCGGACCCCAGAGCCAGCCCGCATTTTTCGCGAGGATGCTGATTGCCTCATGCTTATTGGGCGTGAAGGTGTAGGGAGCTGGTTTGAGCAAGCGCTTGTTGCACGTCGGCAGGAACATCATGCTTATGTGGCTGAAACAACGATGGACTTTTCCCCTGCAACGTACCAGCAGGCCGCGGGTCTAACGACGTACTATAACGCACATAAGTACCACGCGGTTGTTGTGACGCATGATGCCGAACTTGGGCGGGTATTGACGATTTTGTCATGCCCTGGTGATTGGCCAGATGCGGCAGTGCAATTCCCGATGGAGCCAGTTCCGCTGATGGATGGTCCTGTAACCGTGCGTGTCGCCGTCGACAAAGCAAAACAACAGTTTTGGTATCAGCAAGGTGAGATTTGGAAAAAAGCAGGCCCCGTTTTGGATGCATCTGTCATTTCGGACGAAGGCGGCAAAGGCGAACACGGATCATTCACTGGTGCATTCGTTGGCATGATTGCGTTCGATGTAACGGGGCAGGGCGCAGAAGCGAGATTTACCCAGTTTGATTATGTCCCCCAAGGGGCTGCCAATGATATCTGAGCTGTGCATTTGCGACCTTGCCGGGAACGTATCGGTGGTGATGCGCCACGCAGGCCATATTGAGGCACCCAATTGGCATCAAGATGGGTATTTGATTGTGAACGGCGGCGGACGGTTGTTTCGCGTTGCGTTGGATCATCCGATTTTAGAACCAATCGACACCGACTTTGCCACTAAATGTAATAACGATCATGGGATTTCACCTGATGGGACGATGCTCGTCATTTCTGATAAGTCTAGGACGGCTGAATCTTGTATCTACACGATGCCTATAACGGGTGGGAAACCTACGCGGATAACGCCCAATGTTCCAAGCTGGTGGCATGGTTGGTCGCCTGATGGGACGACACTGGTATATGTTGGTGCGCGTGGTGATCGAGTTATTCGGCTTTATACAACGGACCTACTAACCCGAACCGAAATGTTGGTTTGCGACGGATTTGACCATGTCGATGGGCCGGATTACAGTCCTGATGGTCAGTGGATATGGTTCAACGGCGAACGTGCAGGCCGTGTTGATTTGTGGCGTGTCCGACTGGATGGGACCGATCTGGAACGGATGACGGATGATGATCTGGTCAATTGGTTTCCACATCCAAGCCCTGATGGAGAGCACGTGCTTTTCCTTGCGTATCCAGCGGAGACCAAAGGGCATCCTGCTGATTTGGACGTCTCACTACGTTTGATGCCTATGTCTGGCGGACCTCCGTGCGATATTGCTGAAGTGTTCGGTGGACAGGGCACAATCAACGTGCCGTGCTGGGCGCCCGACGCAAAGCGCTTTGCGTTTATGCGCTATGTTGCGTAACCAAAGGCAGGTTTAGCACGAGGGGGTGGCGATGCAGGGCGATCCAATCGCAAAAGTGGGACAAGTTGTGGGTCTTTTGGGGGGGTCGTTTAACCCTGCTCATGATGGACACGTGCATATCACCAAAACTGCGCTCAAGCGATTTGGGTTGGACCGTGTGTGGTGGTTGGTCAGCCCTGGCAATCCGCTCAAGTCCGAAGGGCCGGCACCTATGGCAGACCGGATGGCCCAAGCGGCCCGCGTGATGGATCATCCAAAAGTGGAAGTCACCGATATCGAATGTAGGTTGGGGACGAGATTTACCGCCCAAACGATTGCTGGATTGCAAAGCCTTTACCCCGGGGTTCGGTTCATTTGGCTGATGGGGGCAGACAATCTGGCGCAATTCCACCGCTGGCAAGACTGGCAGTGGATCATGGAAAGCGTGCCTGTCGGCGTTGTTGCCCGCCCGAGTGACAGGGTTTCGGCTCGTCTGTCCAAAGCAGCGACTATATATCGGGGCGCAATGTTGCATGCGCGCGCATCCTCGTCACTTGCGAACGGTCCCGCACCGCGCTGGTGTTTCATCAATTTGCCGATGTCGGACCAATCATCGACGATAATTCGTGAACAGGGCGGTTGGGGTTGAGCGTTGCGCGCGCAACCGGCACAGTTAAGATGTCAGAATGAAACGTAATTATTCCAGACGGGCAGTCGTTGTCGCGCTCTTTGGGTCTGTTGCAACCGGCGTTTTTGCAGATGCACCTTTGACGTCGTTGCGCCCGATGGGCCGACCGCAAAAGGCGGGGGCGATTACGCCGGAAATGCGGGTTCCTTTGATTGACGTGATACGAGCGTCGGGTGTTACGGGGCGGGTGAGTGCAGTCTTGGCTGACGCCACGACCGGTGAGATCATCGACAGTAGCGATGGCAATGAACCACTGCCACCTGCGAGCGTCACAAAAGTGGTAACGGCGCTTTATGCGCTAGAATTTTTAGGGCCAGATTTTCAATTTGAGACACGTGTTTTTGCTGACAGCCCAATCTTAGACGGAATTTTGGATGGTAATTTGATTCTCGCGGGTGGCGGGAACCCCAATTTGGTCACGGATGATTTGGCCCAATTGGCGACGCGCCTGAAGGACAGCGGCCTGACCGCAGTGCGTGGTAAGTTTTATGTCTATGATGGCGCGCTTCCCAATCTTGATGAGATCGACGAAAGCCAATTAGACCAATCGGGATATAACCCTGCGATCTCTGGGTTGAACCTAAACTTCAATCGCGTGCATTTCGAATGGCAGCGCGAAGGCGGGGCATATACCGTCATGTTGGATGCCCGAAGCATAAATTTTCGACCCGCAGTGACTGTCGCCAAAATGCGGATCGTTGACCGTTCGGTGCCTGTCTATACCTACCGTGACGGCGGAGGGTTGGATGAATGGACCGTCGCACGTGGTGCGCTGGGCAGTGGCGGGTCGCGTTGGTTGCCCGTCAGATACCCCGCGCTTTATGCTGGCGAAGTTTTTGCCGGCTTTGCACGTGGGCACGACATAGCTTTGACATCAGCGTCCGAGATTGCGTTGCCACCACAAGCTGCGCCAATTGCGATCCACAAAAGCGTGTCGCTCCACCGTATGATGCAAGAAATGTTGCGGTTTTCCACGAATATAACAGCCGAAGCCGCCGGTATGTCTGCGACCAAAGAGCGAACGGGCCAGATGCGCGGGCTGCGCACGTCGGCGCTCGGCATGAGCCGGTGGGCAAAAGAGCGGGCGGGCATCGCGCCGTCATTTGCTGATCATTCAGGTCTTGGCGATACGTCGCGATTGTCTGCGGCGGATATGGTGACTTTGCTGAACGCGGACGGTGTGGAGGCGGTACTGAACCCGATCCTTAAGGTGATCCCAATGCGCGACGCTGACTGGCGCGTGATGACCGACCATCCGGCCCGCGTTGTGGCCAAGACCGGGACGCTGAATTTCGTGTCCGCACTTGCCGGATATATCCGTACAGCGAGCGGTCGCAAATTGACGTTCGCAATTTTTGCGGCTGATCTGGAGGCACGTGAGATTGGTAAAGCGTCAAATGAAGAACGACCAACGGGGTCGGTTACCTTCAACACGAACGCGAAAAGGTTGCAAAATCAATTGCTGCTGCGCTGGGCCGCACTGAACGAATAAAAGGTTAAATGATTAGAGCGTCATGTGCCGTGCGCGTGATCCACGCTCAATTGCGGCGGCGTGCAGGCGGTCAATTTCGAGTTCATAACGAATCTCTTCGAGCATGCGGGCCTCTGCGTTGTCGATTTCACCATCGGCTGCGGCCACGTCACATGACAATGCATAGGCGGTCTCGAACAGCTTTTCTGGCAGGGCGTCGCGGATCAGGCCAAATAGCGCCTCGAGCCCGTCTTCTTGTTCTAATAGCTCGAATACCATTTTGGACACGCGCGGAAGTCGTTCTGCGTCGTAGCCTGCAAAAACTGGCAGATTATTGATTGCGTTGGACATTTTCACCAGTTCGGCGGTGCGAATGGTTTCGTCACTGGCGGAAACGGCGACCATAAGTGCGGCAAGCGCGTCTTGGGCTGTCAGTGGTGCATCAGGTGTCATATCCGCGTCCTTTTCATATGTTACCCCTACCGATTTATTGACGCCTTGCCCTGTGCGCAATAGGGAGTGCGCGACGGGGCGTCATTGGGACGCCCATTCAACCACTTTGAGAGATATCATGACCAATTTGCGTGACGCTGCGATGAATTCCAAGGCTTGGCCCTTCGAAGAAGCACGACGCCTGCTGAAACGGTATGAAAAGAAGGCCCCCGAGAAGGGATATGTGTTGTTCGAGACAGGTTATGGTCCGTCCGGCTTACCCCACATTGGTACCTTCGGTGAGGTAAGCCGCACCACGATGGTCCGCCGCGCGTTTGAAATTATTTCTGACATTCCCACCAAGTTGGTGTGTTTTTCCGACGATATGGACGGTATGCGCAAGATTCCGGGCAATGTGCCGGACCCAAAGACACTCGAAGCGTATATGCAGCAGCCGCTGACGGCCGTGCCTGATCCGTTTGGCACTCATGACAGCTTTGGAGCGCATATGAATGCCAAGCTGAACAGTTTTCTGGATACGTTCGGATTTGAGTACGAGTTCATCAGTGCCACTGATTATTATAAGTCTGGCAAGATGGATGCGATCCTGCTTAATGCCGCGGAAAAATACGATGACATCATGGCGATTATGCTGAAGTCATTGCGCGAAGAACGCCGCGAAACCTATTCCATCTTTTTGCCGCTGAGCCCGACAACCGGTCAGGTGCTTTATGTACCGATGAAAAATGTCACCCGTGATGGTATGATCACGTTTGATGATATTGATGGCACGGAGGTCACCGCGCCGGTGACGGGCGGGAACTGTAAATTGCAGTGGAAGCCGGATTTTGGAGCACGCTGGGCCGCACTTGGCGTGGATTTTGAGATGTACGGCAAGGACCATGCCACCAATACTGCGATCTACGACGGCATCTGCCGTGTATTGGGTGGCAAAGCGCCAGAGCATTTCACATACGAATTGTTCTTGGATGCTGAAGGTCATAAGATTTCGAAAACGTCAGGCAATGGCCTGACGATTGATGAATGGCTGACCTACGCGTCGACAGAATCGTTGTCGTATTTCATGTACCTGAAGCCCAAAACTGCTAAGCGGATGCATTTTGACGTGATCCCCAAGGCAGTGGATGAGTATCATCAGCAATTGCGCGCCTACGCGACCCAAGATGATGCGGGCAAGCTGAACAACCCGGTGTTTCACATTCACGGACACAACGTGCCTGCCTCCGATATGGTTGTGCCATTCGCGATGTTGTTGAACCTCGCGTCTGTATCTGGGGCCGAGGACAAGGATACCCTGTGGGGCTTCATCCAGCGGTATGCGCCAGAGGCGTCTGCAGCGACACATCCGCAAATGGATCAAGCTGCAGGGTTTGCAGTGCGATATTATAATGATTTCGTGAAGCCGACCAAGGTATTCCGTGCGCCCAATGATCAGGAGCGTGCTGCGATTGAAGACCTCGTGGTGCGCCTGAAGGCGTGGGATGGCGGTTTGGACGCAGAAGAATTGCAGTCAATGGTGTTTGCCGTTGGCAAATCGCATGAATTTGACCCACTGCGCAATTGGTTCACGGCGCTATACGAAGTGTTGCTTGGAGCGTCGCAGGGTCCACGGTTTGGCGGGTTCATTGCGCTTTACGGTGTGGATGAAACCATCGCGATGATCGAATCTCAATTGGCGAGCTAAAATTTATTTGAAACTAAACCGTGCCTTTAGTCGTATCTAATATGATGTTAGACGGATCGGAGGCACGAATGAGATATCTAATTGCAGGTGTTTTGGCCCTTGGGTTAAACGCGAGCGCGGCATTGGCTGAAACGATTGAAGACGTCATCGGCCAACAGTTAAACGCATTTAACGAACGCGACATGCCAAAGGCGTTCGATTTTGCCAGCCCGATGATCAAACGGCTTTTCGGAAATGCTAGCAACTTTGGGTCGATGGTATCTCGGGCTTATCCGATGGTTTGGAACAACAGCGACGTCCGGTTTTTGGGCGCGCGTGAGATGGGTGGGTCACGGATTCAAAAAGTGTTGGTCAGAGACGCGGATGGCGGGCTGCATATGCTGGAATACAAAATGATACCTGTGCAAGACGGCTGGCAGATTGACGGCGTGCAGCTGTTGCCCGCCCCTGAATTCGGCGCCTGACCCCACCGTCACGGTGGTCCAAGCCCTCATTTACCCTTGAAGACTAATCCTTTGTGCGACGCTCCGGCAGATATCCGGCGCCTCTTGTGCAAAGATTTTTCGAAAAGGGTTATCCATGAACAAAGCAATTACCGACGGGGTCGTACTGATGCCACTGCCGTTTGCGGCTGGTCTTGGTGTATGGTCAAGTGGCGACGGAACGCCCGGGTCCGATACGTATGCAATTAGCGGGAGCGGGGTTTTTGTATCCGCTGGCCAGGATTTCGGCGGTTGCCTTGAAGTGCTGAAAGATACGGCAACGACCTACGTACGGTATATGGGCGAGACGCCAGTTTTATCAGGGTGTTATCTGCAGGTCCGTGCGACTGTTAAAGCTGTTGCAGGCCCTTTGCCTGCTGTGCGTATTTCGGGTTGGGCTGGCAAAGCTGGCGGGAGTGCCGCGACAGGACTAACCACAGTTGGTCCAAGCACGCAGTTGACGACTTATGGTGACGTCGTAGAAATCACTGCTATCATCGCAATCGCTGATAAAACCGGCGTCGATATGGTGTGGGACGGCGCGTCCTACGGCCATCTTGGGATCGACCTGACGGGCGCAAGCGGTGGTTTGGTCCGCATCGATGATATCGTTGTTGAAGATGTGACAAGCTATTTCGCCCGCGATATGATGTCTGTTGTAGATGTGCGTGATTATGGCGCAAAGGGCGATGGAACTACTGACGACACAGCTGCTTTTGAAGCAGCAGACGCTGCGGCGAATGGCCGGACGATTTTGGTGTCAGAAGGGGTCTTTGAACTTAGTCAAGACGTGACGCTAGATAGCAAGGTGAAGTTTGAGGGCACGATCACACAGCCTGATGATAAGCGATTTATCTTGCAAAAAGGATATAATTTTGAATCTTACCTCGACGCGTTTGGCGACGAGGAAAGAGCATTTAAGAAGGCCTACCAAGCGCTTTTGAACTTTGCAGACCATGAGTCGCTTGATTTATGCGGCCGCCGAATTTCACTTAGCGCGCCTATGGACATGCAAGCGGCAGATCCAAACCGAACGACCTTCGCCACTCGGCGAGTCATTCGGAATGGCCAATTTGAAGCCATGGGCACGAGTGGCTGGTATACACAAAGTGTCACATCTGCAGGTACCTACAACACTGCGAATACGACGCGTCTGACCAATGTGACGAATGTGGCAAACGTGCAGATCGGATCGCTTGTTTTGGGGACTGGGGTTGGTCGAGAAGTCTATGTTACTGGCAGGAGCATCGGCGCAAAGATCGTGTATATTAGCCAACCACTTTATGATGCGGCGGGCACCCAGACCTATACATTCAAGCGATTTAAGTACCTGTTGGATTTTTCTGGCTACGACAGTTTAAGCCAATTCGTGTTGGATGACATTGAGTTTCAGTGCAACGGGAAAGCCAGCGGGATCATGTTGGCCCCAGATGGCCTGACGTTTCATGTCCGCGATTGCTTTATCACGAAGCCGCTGGACCGTGGGATCACTTCGATTGGCACCGGGTGTCAGGGGATGATGATCGACCGGTGCCAATTCAATTCCAACGAGACAGCTTTGGACGTGCAAGATCGCGTGTCGATTGCGTTGAATACCAATGCCAATGACGTCAAGATTCGTGATAATCGAAGCATGATGTTCAGGCATTTTGCCGTGCTTGGTGGAGCCACAATGTTGTTGACTGGGAATCATTGGTTCCAAGGGGATACTCAGCAAGACGGCGTACGCATGGCCGGTGTTGTGGTTACGACGCCGAACCCGTCTGCATCGATAAACAACAACTACATCGACAATGCGATTTTGGAATGGACTAACGAGCATTCGGCCGAACCCGCGCTGGGCACCCAGTTTTCGTTTGGCGGAATGAATGTCACAAATAACATGTTCTTTGCGTCTAATGTCGCGACATCGTTTAAGTTCATTGTGATCAAACCTTATGGACCAGGGCATTTCATTCACGGGTTCTCAGTGACTGGAAATACGTTCAGGGTGATCAACGGCTACATTGACCGAGTTGAAAATGTCGACACCACGTTTGCTGATCTGGAATTCAGCAGAATGCGGACTGTCGATTTTACCGCGAACGCATTCCATGGCGTGACGAATGAAGTGTTCAATCCGGCATACTTGACCCACACGCAATCAACTGCGTCGTCCACTTGGACATTGGATACCGAACCGCATTTGCCTTTCGAGGGACGTGCCCGGTTGGTCGATTCAGTTGTTGCATCGGGCACGTTACGCAACAGCGGCAATTCAGCCATTTACGTCACTCCATCTGTTGCAACAGGCCAAGGAT
>Ga0209815_1002174_pt1 | contig 12126 bp, 13 predicted proteins | sample CoawatmetaG00DNA_FD_187507 | JGI IMG/M metagenome (GOLD analysis project Ga0209815, IMG submission 187507) | Marine microbial communities from the West Antarctic Peninsula - Coastal water metaG002-DNA (SPAdes) (version 2) | ecosystem: Environmental > Aquatic > Marine > Coastal ...
GAAGTAATCTTATCTAATAAATCAGTTACCCGAGAAGTACGTTCATCGCTTGTATTTTTAAATTGTTCTATAGTATTTGACCCACTATTTTCATATTTGTGTTCGTTGGTGTTCTCTTGTGGTCTTATTTTTACAGTTTTTCTAATACTTGGGATTCTTTTTTTATTAGATGGTTCGTCGTTCGTCCATGATGATGCTGTTGCTACTAAAGACATAATTATATTTATTCGTATTTAAAAAATAAGTAGATATTAATTTGATAATCTAGAACCAAAATACAATATAAAAGAAAATATATGGTCTATTTATATAATGAAACTTACTAATACTGTTGCTCAGTTTATACCTATCGTTGTCATATTCTTATTGTTGTCACAATATCAGGGATGTGTTAAATTTAGTCATACAATTTTAGGGAAGATAATGGCGGCATTTGTAATACTGTTTTACACATCAATTGATAAAGTTCTCGGATTATTTGTTTGTGCGTTGATCATTTTATTCTATCAAATGGATTGTAGAGAAAATATGCTAAACATTGAATCATTCGATACAATCGAAGAAGAAGAAGATGAGGAAGAAGACGAACTCGAATATAATGAAACAAAACCCGCTAAATCTTGCAACGCTTGTGGTGTAAAAGGCATTGAAACGTTTGAAAACTATGACTCCAGCAATGAAAAAGTCGTAGATAATGGTGCCGCTCAAGATGAATTTAGAAGAGAACATTGTCAAAAAGGTGTTTTAAAACATAAGGATATGAATGTGAGAGACGAGATGGCACAACACGTATATCCCGAACTAAAATTCAAAAATGATTACTGTAATGCGTGTTCTCCTACGTGCAAGTTCTCTATTGTTGAATCTAAATTAAAAACCGAAACGAAATTACTACCAAAGTTCTCAAAGGAAAATCTAAACATAATGTAAATAACACGATGGTAAAATCTGATGTAAAGAGTATGTTTGACTATTTACATTCAAATATTCAACGAATCAATGACAGTAAAGTATTCGCTGGGTTAATGATAATAACATTAAATATAGTATCTAAATATGTTAATATAGGTCTAAGCAAATCAATGGAATCTTATTTGAAATATACCTTTAGTAGGCAATTGTTAGTGTTCTCTATTGCTTGGATGGGTACTCGTGACATATACATAGCTTTATTTATTACATTTATGTTCACGTTATGTGCCGAATATTTATTTAATGACGATAGCGTATTTTGTATTCTATCTGAAGATTTTCAGGATTATCACTCAACATTAACAGAGAACGATGTAGCAAATACAGATAAAGTGACAGATGACGATATTCAGAAAGCAAAGAATGTTTTAGAAAAAGCAAAAACCCAAAATAAACTTACCGATGATAATTTCGAAGGATTTTCTATGAAATAAACGTGACATTATGCGAATATTATATTTGCATAATATAATTAGTATACATCAAAATGAATTTAGACGTTCAAAAATTAAAAATAACGTTAAATACAAACGTAAAAAATAGCAAACCGATTGAATTTACAAAAGATGTGCTATATCATCCAGAACATAAATCCTTTTCTGATATTGAAAAATACCCATATATAACAACAAGACAATTATACCCAGAAGATTACTTATCAAAATTAGATTATGACAAAATCGTAAATATTTTCTTTAACAAAACAAATTTTGAAGATATGTTAAATGAACATAAACAAAAAAACAATGTAAATGATACTGATTATATCTCAAATAAAAATGTGATGATAATGCTTAGGTTACTGTTCTCAACAAAGTATTTTATAGTAAATAACATCCATCAATCAATAGACATACTAAACAAAAACGACTCCGCAAATTCTATATTTTATAATCCATTTAATACAAAGTTTTCATATGTGAAAATAAATGGAAAACCTCATACCATAACAAAAGCAGTATGGTTGAATGATACAGTTAACCATCCTAAGTATAATGAATTAGTGAATGTCGTTGGAACAGTTATCGAGAATTATAAGGAAAAATACCCAGATAACCCTGAAAAATTAATTGCCGAAAGAAATCGTTTGGAAAATAGCAGTGTGAAATTCAGTGAATTATCATATAATTTAAGAACACGTATATTGCCGAAATTACGATTTCCTTATAGAGAATCTTCAAATTCAGAAATTCAAAAATGTATCAATATGAAATCAATCAGCACACCTGCAACAAACCTGGATAAAATGACAAAAAAACAATTATATCAGTTTCTAACTGACAAAGTGTTATCCCCCGCACAAAAAGAAGACCTGAAAGACGAATTATTAGTCCTAGAAAAAAAAATATTCAGCTCGTCTAATAAAGATGAATATATACAACTTATAAATCAATACAATAATTATACCAATAAATTTTACGATACATTTGAAAAGTTATATAATCGCTATGTGTTAAACAAAAAAGATGTAACCTTAGACAAAAAATTAATTGATATAGGCATTGATAACATTAATGTAGGATATAGTGAAGGCTACCCAAAAAAAGAGATTTTTGTCTTGTTAGATTTAATAGATGGACAAGTTACCGATGAAAACAAAAAGGACGTATACTGCCCGTACACGAATGAATACTTAGGAGATTTATTGAATAATCTTGTGTATAATACCGAATCATCAAAAATAGTAAAACCTACAAAATCTATATATTCAGTTGATGCTAGAACAAGTCAAAAATCCAATAATACATCTACAAATAAACCCACTAATACATCTACAAATAAACCCACTAATCAAATTAATAATAATACATCCACAAATAAACCCATCGAACAATCCAATAATAACACTGTAGATACAGAGTTATTTTATTCTCAAGTTTTCAACAAGGATGAAAATAAACAAATATTAGATAAAATAAGACCATTTTTGATTGATGATAATATAATCGATTTTATAAAGAAGAACCAAGACTTATATGAGATAGTTGGTAAATCACTATCAACTACATCAAAGAAAAGGTCTTTTATAGACCAAATCAATAGATTAAATGGTAGATATAAAACTGAAATAGACATTTTAAATCAAAATAAGAAGGAACCATCACAATTACCCGTTAACAATAAAAATATTGATAATGATATATTAAAGTATGAATTTTACTCAACCATATTAGATAAGGTAATGTCATATGAAAATACAAAACCTATTGCTATAGGCGGAAAGAATACAAAATCAAGAAAGTCTACATCAAAAAATACAACAAAGAAAATTAGGTAATTTGAATAAAAAATATAATACAATATATATTTTTTATTATGTGATATGGTGTGTTTTAATTATGTGATATGGTGTGTTTTAATTATGTGATATGGTGTGTTTTAATTATGTGATACATTTATTTTTTAGTTTTCTTGTAGAAGGTGGGCTTTCCTGTCTTGAATTCACCAATTTGGTCGCCTATATCCTCATCATCTGTAATAGCGTAAATTGGTCCATCAGTTTCATTTGAGGTGTAGTATGACTTATTTTTAATAGTAATTTCGTAAACTTCCTCCTCTTCCTCTTCGGATTCCTCAACTTCAACCTCTTCCTCCTCCTCTTCCGCAGATTCCTCAACTTCAACCTCTTCCTCCTCCTCTTCCGCAGATTCCTCAACTTCAACCTCCTCTTCTTCCTCTTCCTCCTGTGCTTGTCGCAACTCCTCCCGTCGCTCCTCCTCCCACCCCTGTCGCAACTCCTCCCGTCGCTCCTCTGGAAACCCCTGTATAAGTCTCTCCTCCTCCTGTCGCTCCTCCTCCCACCCCTGTCGCAACTCCTCCTCTTCTTCTACCTCTTCCTCTTCAGCAGATTCCTCAACCTCTTCAATAATATATGGAATATGTTTATTGTCAGCATCCTCAGACAACTCATATACAATATTTTCATCAACCTGAGGTGAAGTGTTTTGTGACATATCAACAACTATTTTTTCTTTTTTAATTTGAATGTCTGGAATTGGACGGTTTGAATTACTACAGCCACAACAACAAGTCTTTGTAGATACGGATTGTCTGTCAAACAATGTGTCAATTATTTTTTTTAACATAGCATTTTCCTTAACAAGTGCCTTATTTTCTTTGGTTAACCTACTAACACACTTAAGTGTTTGCTTAACTATAGGTATTTGAGAAATAGCCTTGTAATTATCGTTAAGTTCAGTGTTGGATACCATGGTTATAATGTATTATATTTTAGTATTAACATCTTATTATATCATTTTCAATTTTATATTTACCAATATACATTTACCCATTCCGTAGGGAATAAATCGGTAGTATTATGCGTTAGCGATTTACCAAACCATTTATTCGGATAATACACAATTTTCTTATCATTTGAGTTGAAATACGCACCCCACCAACTATATGTGCTATTTGCAATAATGTTATGTGAACATACGCTCATAATAAGCATTTGTTTCCAATCACAGATTGAATCGTCAACTTTAACAAATTCTATATTTCGAAACATACCTGATAGACGGTTAATTATCAAAGATACTTTTACATTATCTGTATCTTGGCAAAAATACAAAACACGGTAATGTTTATCTTTATGCATAATCAAATTACAAATAGCATTGTAATAATAACTAAATGGCATAATTGGGTGACAATCTTGAATATTAACGTAATCTCCTAGTCTAAAATGCATACTAACCGTTTCTTTGTCAGAGAATAAATCAGTATATTCATTTTTAATCGCGGTCTGTTGTTCTTCCAGCTGTATCATTGTTTTAATTGTATTCCAATTTTTATTAAAATACTTATAACTTTGATAATACCCGTGTAGTAACATTTTGGGACCTTTTGGTTTTGGTATTTTTTTATATTTGAACATCTTCTCATTATATACGGGCATTGACATTAATGATTCATTAGTCTCTTTATACAATGGGTTGTATGTTGTCATATTTCTCAACCCAATTAAAAATGAATTCCAATATGTGTTACGTACAGTTCCTGTATGTAATTGTTCTGTATATGGTAATATAATATCACACGTATTTTCTAATCCATATGATATAGTAGTAAATATTTGAAAAAGTTGATTTCCAAGCCCACCCATAGGTTTAATAGATACTGTATTTGTCATTATACAGTATCTATGATAATCCATTTATATCATTTCTTACAATTTTACGAAAATTATAGACCAAAAGTTTCTTTGATAAGTTCACTCTTGCTTGGGCCTTTCTTTTTCTCGCTTTGTTTTTTTACTTTATATACCCCTGTATTATTAGCTGTTCCAGCAGAATAATTATTCATAAAGTCTTCGTTTTCCTCGTGCAGTTCAGGTAATATTCGCGTCATAGGCTTATCAATAACCAATAACATATGGTCTGATTTTAACAGTTTTCTATATTCTTGTATTGATAAATTGCCGTAAAACTTATCCAATAAGTAGTATGGATTAGGAGCAGGCTTAATATTCTTTTTGAAATTGTAAACTTTCCCATATATTTGATTTAACAAATGATATCTTTCAAACTTAACAGAGTCGTCTATATTTTCTTTCATTAAATATGCTGCGGCACATTCTGGGCGACAAAATGAACCATACCCCTGCATTTGATTATCTAAATTATGTTTTGGAATATAACACGACGGATTATCATATTCATATGTGCACCAAAAACAAGCGGAATTCTTGTCGGGATAATCTGATTTATATAATTGTAATTTAATTTCTTTCAATTTCATATTAATATCTTTCATACTTATATTATCAGTATCAGTATCAGTTACCCCCTGTGGAACGGGGTCATTGTCAATTAGTCCTTTACATAGACTACACGTAGTATCTTCAGTTACACATACCTCATTATGTTCGGTGGCGGGAAATACCGTAGTTGGGTCGGTTGAATCATATACAGAAAAATGATTAGTAATATTAGTATCATAACTAGTCACTGTTGGTGGTGCCAATGGATTATATTGTAATGGGTCATTTACATAATGAGAGATATTGGTATTATGTGAAGACATATCATCCATAGAACATTTCAAATGTAGAATTATATTAGTAATAGTATTGGTTTCGTCGTTTATATCATCTGGTTTTATTATCAACTTTCCTCCTTTGGGTTTTCGTCCTCGTTTCTTAGGTACTTTTTCTTCTACTGGGGTATCTATACTATCGGTTGTTTCAGACTTTTTTTTACGCCCTCTCTTTTTTTTAATAGGTTCTTCAGGTGGTAAATCCATATGACGTTTTATATAATAATTAATTCAAATAACTTTATATTGTTTATTAAATGTATTTGACGTAATATACGTAAGAAAAGGGTTTATATTTTATGTAATAATATTTTTAGTTAGAATAACATTCGCGGCACATGGGAGCATAATTACTAGAACCAATAACGACTTGTTGTTCTTCAGTAGATAATCTCTTTGAAAATATTGCGTGCCCTTTGCACTTAACACATTTCGCTTTTAATTTTATAATATTATCGCATAAAGGTATCAAGTCTAATAGTTTACCAAATTTATTACGCTGAAAATCTCCATCTAACCCGCATATATATACCTTTTTTTTGTATTTTTCAACAAGTTCATATACAGTCTCATACAAGTCTGGAAAGAACTGACCTTCATTAATAAGTATAATATCGGAATTTTGTATCATATTTTCTTGACACACTTCTTTGATGGTGTTTGAAAATACACATGGTATCATAACCTGGTCGTGTGTAGATAACATAGAGTCGTGATACCGCGTATCAGCACTAAAATTAATGACCTTAATATTTACATTGTTAGCATATTCTGTATTATATACGTCTATCAACCGAGTAGTTTTGCCTGAAAACATAGGTCCAATGATTAATTCTAAATATCCGCTTGTTCTGTTAGACATCCCTTTCTTATATTGTCTTGTAGATTATTACTATATGATTTTTATAAAATATAAACCAACCTACTAAAAATCAATTTTTAGATATTCTGGTTGAACTGACATAAATGGGAAATTGTATATAATCTATATATGACAAGTGTTACACAAAGCGTTCCTTGGGTTGAGAAATATAGACCTAGTGAATTTTCAAATATTGTTTTAGACCCAACAAACCGAACTATATTTAAAAATATAATTAATAAAGATTATTTCCCAAATTTATTATTCTATGGTCCTCCCGGGACTGGAAAAACAACCACCATTATTAATTTAATAAATGAACATCAACGAAAACATAGTAAGATAAATAAAGAAAATGTCATACATTTAAACGCGTCAGATGAACGTGGCATTGATATTATTCGTAATCAAATTCAGCAATTTGTAAGATCAAATAGTTTTTTTGAAGTAGGTATTAAATTTGTAATATTAGATGAAGCTGATTATATGACAAAAAACGCACAACAAGCATTAAAGTATTTAATGCAGTCAACGAATTATAATGTTCGTTTTTGTTTAATATGTAATTATATAAGCAAATTAGTGACATCATTACAAAGTGAATTTATATGTGTACGATTCGACCAACTACCTGAACCTGAAATTTACAAATTTATAAAGAATGTCTCCAATCATGAGAAATTACAATTATCTGATATTGATATACAAACTATTCAAAAAACATACAGGTCAGATATTCGTAGTATGATAAATTTCATACAATTAAATCAAAATTTATCAGAATGGAGTGGCAGTATTATTACTAATGATAGTTGGAACCAAATATATGAGCTTCATCGATTCGAAAAAGTAACAGAATTAAAAGAGTTGATTCAATATATTAGTATAAAATATAACATAGACAAGAAAGGAATAATGATAAAGTATTTCAATTACATTATTCGTAATAAGATTCATAATACAACCCCATTATTCTTAGATAATATAGAGGTAATAACACATTCAGATAATGCTGACTTAAATTCAATTGTAGACTACTTTTGTGTAAATTTTACGGGTAGCTACATATAAAATTGAAACAATATAAACGTATCTATATTGTTTTAATAGTAAATATAAATGGATAATATGATTGATGATGAATGGAATAATTTCATATCAGGCCAAGATACGAACGAGTACGATTTTACATCACTCACTATGCCAACAACAAATAAGAAGGAAGATAGCAGTTATAATAAGGTACACAATACTATTGTAGACGAAATTACCGGAGATGTCCCTAAGTGTGAAGATTTGTACATATCAACAACCACTAAGGTATTGTTTTTAAACCAACCTATAGATATTCAAACCATATTTTGGGAACTTCCAATAATTGATTATTGGAAACCAGAGGAAGGGGTTCTAAAAAAACAAATAAAAATAGTTTCAAAAACGCCAGAAGAATTAGATTGTTATAACCGTAAATTGGAGAATATAAATTATTATAATGAAGTGATTATTAAACAGATAAATACACCAGACGCAAGGCGAATCAAATTCAAAGACGAACGTAAAATCACAATAGGAATGTCTAAAAAGGACATAATGACGTGTCGAGGTAAGGTCAAAAATGCGTTTTACAATTGCTTTGCTCTAATTTTGAGATTCAAATTTAAAGAACAATATCGTGAGATCCACGTGAAAGTGTTTAATACTGGTAAACTAGAAATACCCGGAGTATTAAACCCACAAATGTTAAATATTGTAAAAGTCATGATTCTAGAACTATTGACACCATATATTATCGATATCCCGTTAGAATTTTTACCACACGATATAGAAAGTAATGTTTTAATAAATTCAAATTTCAACTGTGGATTTTATATTGATCGTGATAGGCTACATAATATATTACGTAGTTCCACATATAATATTGAAACTGCGTATGACCCGTGTAGTTATCCAGGAGTAAAATGTAAATTCTATTTCAATCATGAACTTGGGTTTGATACGACCCAGCAACACGGAAAACTGATACGTTCGGACAGAACTATGAAAATGAGTGAGCTTGACAGCGCAAAGAAATATTCAGAGATTTCATTTATGATTTTTCGTACAGGGAGTTGTCTTATTGTAGGTAATTGTACGGAACGTATATTAAGATTTGTTTATGATTCCATAAAACAAATCCTACACGACGAATATTATAATATCGCAGTAAAAAATGTGACTTCTGAACCAAAGATAAAAAAAGAAAAGATTAGAAAAAAGATAATTACATTAACCCGTGAATACTTAGATGAAATAATGAAATAACCTTTCTGGTTTTAATCATATAACCAAGTTATAAACTCATCTGTGCTAAGTGTATTAAATTTTTGTTTAAATATAGTATTCCCCACTGATATTTTTTTAAAGACAACTTCATTTTTTTCTTGTTCGGTAATTGAACCACTACGTATACGTTTATTTTTTTCACTTTTAGATAACATTTTACTCAAGAAATCAATATACTTTTCTTGAGTGACTGGAAAATGTTGATGTATATATTCTAGATAATATGTAGTAAAGTCTAAACGTTCAATATTCACCAAATACATTTTAAAAAAACGGTCGCATATTTCAAGCCTAAAATTAAAATCATACAAGTAATTATTCCAACATAATACCGTATTTATAAACTTTGATATACGTATAAATAGGGTTCTCCATTCTTTATCGTTAATATTAACTGGTTCGGAAGAGTGTGACATAATGTTAATTAGGGCATTTGTCTTTTCACTTTCATTTCCATCGTGAATATCAAAAATCGCTTTTTTATAAACGAACATAATCGCATCTTTATGATTTAATCCATTCATAACGTGAGATTTATTTACTTGCTCTATATATTCTATAAAATAATGATATGTCTGCTGTGCTTGATAATACGCCTTATCTAATTGTTTTGTTTTTAATAATGTGTATTCAAATACACGATGAATTGCATTTATACCTACAGATAAACTTTGGTTAGAGTGTTTTGAAGTGATTATTATCTCGGATGATTTTATTTTATCGATAAAATCCTTTAAAACATCATAATAAGTTTCTATAATCTGCTGCTTATTTGTTTTATACCCGCTCATCAAGAGTTACATAATATGTATATTTAAGATTCAAGAATTACACGTAAATTAACACTAAACATACAAATATAATATACTTAATAATTTAACTATTTAAAGTGATAGTCAGAGTAATACTCTATATTATAAAATGCAAGATAATTCTACTTCACCTACACCCGCTAGTAATCATAGATTACCCGAAAATGCAACATTGCAGCATGTTGCCAAGCTATCAATTATTGATGATAAGCCAATCATGATGGATTATTGGACTTCCTCACTTGAGAAGGAGTCATTAATCGGCGTTAAGGAAACCCAAGAGAAATTACTAGTCAAGAGTGAAGATGAGTACACCAGTCCAATAACAAAGATTTTTAAATCTGGTTCAGAATTCATTGTTGTAACCGAAAATTCTATTTATTTGGTTGATAAAGATATTCCTACTAAGCGAATTTCAGCTTAAGTCAAGTGTAAAATATTCGTTCTACAAAGAATATTTTATGGTAATCCTTCTAATATATGTGCTCGTTGTGCGTCTGTTAATTCGCTAGGGAACTTAACCCGAAATGTATATATCAGATTTCCAACACGACCATTTTGCTTCATTCCAAGTTCTTTAAAAACCTGACATTGTCCTTCTTTTATTATGGTAATAGGATGATTATTATTAATAGACAGTTTTTTTCCATTTAAATGGGTAAATTCAAAAGAAAATCCACATAATGCTTCTTTCAATGACAGTTCTTTATCACAAAATAAATCCAAATTTTGTCTTTTAAAATTAGTAGTATTATTTATGTTAATAACCAGTTTTATATCTCCCTTACCATATTGGTTCTGATTACCAATTCCCTTTAATAGTATTGTTTGATTATTGTTAACTCCTTCCGGTATTTCAACCATTATTTTTTCCACTTCTGGTTTCTTATTATTATCTTGTTGAATCCATCGTTCAATTTCTATCGGAATAGAACAACCAGAATATGATTGTTCGAAAGTTATTCCAACGTTCTTTGTCATCATAGGAGGAGGTCCCATACTTGAATTGCTAGTAAAAACGTGTGTGTTAGAGTTTCCATCTCGAAATACTTGAAAATTTTGCATACCTGGATGGGCTTGTCTACCATTAAACATCATATTAAATATATTATCTATGTCTCCAAACCCGTGATTAAAATTTGTATTCATATGTTGAAGTGGATTCGCCCTTACTCCGTTTAATTCATTATCATAATTTTGTTTTTTATCTTTGTCACTTAGTATTTCATATGCTTCATTTATCTCTTGAATCTTGGTTACTGCGTCTTTACTCGAATTTCGGTCGGGATGATATTTTAACGAAGCACTACGATACGCTTTTTTGATTTCAATCTCGGACGCGTTTTTAGCTACTCCTAATATTTCATAATGAGAAGGCATTTACATTAATACCACAATATGTCTTTATAATATTTTAAATATAAATGATATAAATTCATAAAAATATGTTATACACCATAGAATATGAAATCAACAATAGACAGCACATTTATCAATAAATACAAACCATACTATATAAATGATTTTTACATAAGTGATAAGCTTAAAGCCACGTTACATACACTCATTGAGATAGACAATTTAAATTTGTTATTTGTAGGTAATGCGTGTTCGGGAAAGACCACGTTATTGTATGCTATTATACGTGAATATTATGGATTATCTAAAAACGATTCATTCCCAGAATATAATACATTGTTTATCAATAATCTAAAAGAACAAGGGATACAGTATTTTAGAACTGAAATGAAAACTTTTTGTCAATCAAGAAGTTCTATTCACGGTAAGAAAAAAATGGTTATTATAGATGATATCGACAGCATCAACGAACAGAGTCAACAAGTATTTAGAAATTATATCGACAAATACAAGAACAATATTCATTTTATTTCAGTATGTGGTAATCTCCAAAAAGTGATAGAGAGTATTCAATCAAGAACCCATATTATTCGGATAGATCAACCTACTCAAACAGATATTACACGTGTTATGAATAAAATTATAGAAACTGAGAAAATCATTATAGATGAAGAGTCGAAAGAATACCTATTGAAAATAGCAGATAATTCGATTCGTCTAATGATTAATTATATTGAAAAGGTATACATATTAGACACG
>Ga0209815_1002176_pt1 | contig 12125 bp, 10 predicted proteins | sample CoawatmetaG00DNA_FD_187507 | JGI IMG/M metagenome (GOLD analysis project Ga0209815, IMG submission 187507) | Marine microbial communities from the West Antarctic Peninsula - Coastal water metaG002-DNA (SPAdes) (version 2) | ecosystem: Environmental > Aquatic > Marine > Coastal ...
CCTTGTTGCGGTTCATGTCCTGGCGGCTATGCAACGCCGAAGCCGCGATCAAGTTTTCGTCGGGCGTGAGATGTTCGAACACCCGGCGCCCTTCGAGCACGTGGGCGATCCCCAGCTTGACGCGGTCCTGCGGCATCAGGCCGCCAATGCTTTGGCCGCGGAACTGCAATTCGCCCCGCCGCACCTCACCCCGCTCGGCCGTGAGCAAACCGCTGATCGATTTCAGCGTCGTACTCTTTCCCGCGCCATTGGCGCCGAGCAGGGCCACCATTCCGCCCTCGGGCACATCGATCGAAACACCCTTGATCGCAAGCGAAACGTGGTCGTATACGACCTCAATATTGTTGAGGGACAGTATCTTAGCGGCAATCGGTGCATTCATGGCGTTCGTGCTTCCCGCTATTTCTTCGTGTAGCCGAAAGGCCATACCAGGAGATAATCCCGAATGTTGTTGTAGATCTTCCCAAGCCCCAGCGGTTCAATCAGGAGAAACCCGATAATAAGCGCGCCATAGAAAGCTTGGGGTAGATGAGCCAGAGTTTCGATACCTAGCGAGAACCCGAACTTGGTCGCCGCCCAGGAGATGAAACTGTTCATCACGCCCGGCATCAGCAGAATGAACGCGGCGCCGAAATAACTGCCGATGATGCTGCCCAACCCGCCCACGATGACCATCGCCAACGCCTGAATTGAGACGTCGACGGAAAACTGTTCTGGCGTGACCGCATGGTAAAATGTACCGACCAGGATGGCTCCGGTCACGCCACCGATGAACGACGACGTCGCGAACGCCACCAGTTTGAAGTAGAAGCTGTTCACCCCGATGACGGCTGCTGCGTAGTCCTTCTCGCGAACAGCGACCAGGGCGCGGCCGAGTGCGGTGCGCCGCAGATTGAGCATGAAGGACGTGACCAGCACGCACCAGACGAGGGCGACGTAATAGAGTCCTGCATCGGAGGTGACAGCCCAACCCAGCAGGCGAATGTCAGGTGCCTGCAACGTGGCCTGTGTGCCGCCGCTGATCGCGGGCACGTGCGAAATCGTCCAGTCCATCACGAACTGTAAGGCGAGCGTGCTGAGCGCCAGATACAGGCCTTTCACGCGCAGTGCGGCAAAAGCGAACACACTTCCGATAACCGCTGCTGTTATTCCCGCGAGGACGATGGCAATCTCCCACGGTATGCCTGCCCTGCTGGCATGAACCGCGGCGTAGGCGCCGATTCCCATCACCGCTGCGTAGCCCAAATGAAATTGCCCCGCCCATCCAAGGATCAAATTGAGACCGAGCGCGCCCGCAGTCCAGACAAGCCAAGGCAGCAAATAACTGCTGAGATAAAGCGTGTTCATGTAGAGCGGCGCGGCCAGCGCCAGCAACAGCAGACTACCAATCATCCATCGATCGGCAGGGATCGGAAATAGTGCGCGGTCGGCGCTATAATCCGTATGAAAAATCCCGGCTTGACGGAATAGCATGTTCCTAAACCCTCTCGATGTCGTGGCGACCGAAAAGTCCGTGCGGTCGGATCAAGATGGTCAGGATCAGCATTGCCGCATCGACAAGATCGCGACTCGCGCCACCCAGCAGGGGGTCGAGAACGCTGGATGCAATTCCCTCGACGACGCCGAGCAGGACGCCGGCGAGCAACGCGCCTCCTATACTGTCCAGTCCGCCCAAAACGGCTACGGTCACGCCCTTGAGCAGCAGTTGCGCGAGCGATTGATCGACGCCCTGTACCGAACTCCAGAGCACACCGGCAATCGTCGCGACCACCGCCGACATGGCCCAAGACAGCGCGACGCCGCGCTCGACCGAAATGCCGACCGACCAGGCCGCCGTATAATCATCGGAAATCGCACGCAAAACCACACCCATCCGGCTCCGGAAGAACATCACGAAAAAACCGAACATCGCAATTGTGACCACCGCTCCAAAAGCGTAAGCGCGGTTGATCAACAATGGACCGAGAAAAAGCGGGGCATCGCTGATGCCCAGATTCATGGGGCGCGTGGTACCGCCCCAAATGGTCATCGAGCCGGCTCGCAGGAAAATCTCCAGGCCAAGCGTCATCATCAGGATCATGATGATGGGGCGGCCGGCGAGGCGCCGCAGCGCCACCCGTTCGATGGCCAACCCGATGATAAACATTGTTATGATCGCCAGCGAAATCGCCGCCCAGATCGGTGCGCCCGCGCTGTTGGCGAATGCGAGCACGACATAGGCGGCCAGCATCGTCATCGAGCCCTGTGCAAGATTGGGCACCGATGACGATTTGTAGATCAGGACAATTCCCATCGCGACAAGTGAATACATCAAGCCAATAAGCGCGCCGTTGGCAGCAGATTCCATCAACGATATCGCGTCCATGCTTCAGGCCTCCTGTACCGACAGTGTGCGTTCAATGACGCCGACTTCGCCTGACTCGTAGCTGACCTTTGCTTTCATCAGCACTGTGTTTTCATGCCCGTAGATGGCGTCGATGATCGGTTTGTAGCGCTCCTCCACGACGTTACGGCGGATTTTCCGGGTTCTGGTGATTTCGCCGTCGTCGGCATCGAATTCCTTGTGCAGGCAGACGAATTTCCGCAACTGCAATCCGAGCGGCAGTGCACTGTTAACGTGCTTCACCGCGGCGGCGATCAAGGCGATGACCTGCGGCTTCTGCGACAGGTCGGCATAGGAGATGTAGGAAATGCCGCGCAGTTCGGCCCAAAGGCCGACAGCTTCCCTGTCGATGCAAATGATGGCTGACAGCGTATCGCGGCCGCTTCCGAGTACCGCAGCATCCTTGATGTACGGACTGAACTTGAGCCGGTTCTCAATATAGTTGGGAATATAGCGCTCGCCCTTCGCAGTGTGCACGACGTCCGACAGGCGCCCCAGCACCACGAGGTGCCCGTCAGGTTCGAGGTAACCTGCATCTCCGGTGTGTAACCAGCCGTCTTCGAGGCTTTCGCGCGTGGCCTCGTCCTGTTTGAAGTATCCGCTGAACACGCTGCCCGAGCGGATCAGAATTTCGCCGGCGTCGCTTATCCGGATATCGACGCCCGGCAGGGGACGTCCGACGGTGTGGAGCCTTACCTCGTTGAGATCCTGGATGGCATTGTAGGCACTGGTTTCAGTCTGACCATAGAGTTGGCGCAGTTTGATGCCGAGCGCGCGGTAAAAGACGAACGTATCCTCGCCCATCGCTTCACCGCCGGTGAAGGCGCCGCGCAGCCGGGTCAGGCCGAATTGGTCCTTGATCGGTCCATAGACCAGCCACTCGCCTATTGGGCTCAACAACCGCTGCTTGAGTGTCGGCTGACGGCCTTCGAGCTTGCGTTTTTCGGCTGAAATGGCCAACGCCATAAAAAACTTGTAGACCAGCTTCTTCAGCCACGAGGAGTCTTCCATGCGCACCTGGATGGTGGTCAACAGGTTGTCCCAGCTGCGCGGTGCGGCCAGATAGAAAGTCGGCGCAATCTCGCGCAGGTTTTGCAGCACGGTCTCCTGCCGCTCTGGAATATTGATCGTGAAGTGCAGTGCGATTCCGGCGCCCATCGTCACCGCGAAGTCGCCGACCCAGGCCATCGGCAGATAGGCCAGAATGCTCTCGCCGAACTGGAACGCTCCGCCTCGATAGGCATTTCGAACGCCGGCCAACAGGTTACGATGCGACAGCACCACCCCCTTGGGCTTGCCGGTGCTCCCGGAGGAATGCACGAACACGGCCGGGCCCTCGGGCTGCGCGCGGGCGATCAGCTCGTTTCGCAAGTTGGGGTTGCGGATGACTAGCTCCGCGCCCTTTGCCTGAAGCGTGTCCCATGAGATCAGGCCTGGATTGGCGTAAGCGGCCAGTCCACGCGGATCGTCGTAGATAATATGCTCGATCGTCGCGCCTTGCTCGCGCAGATCGAGTATTTTGTCCACTTGTTCCTGGTCTTCGGCCAGCGCGAAACGCGCGCCCGCCTCGTGAACGAAGTGGCGAATTTCATCGAGGGTTGCATCCGGAAACGCCGGCATTGCGTATCCGGCAAGCGCGCCGGCGGCCAGCATCCCCGCGTAGAGCCGAGGCCGGTTGTCGCCCAGCACCAGCATGACGTCGCCCGCCTTGAAATCCAGTCCTTCGAGACCAGCGGCGCAGCAAAGCACGATCTCGAGCAGCTGCTGCCACGTCGTCTGCTTCCAGATGCCCTTGTCTTTCTCGCGCATCGCGACGCGATCGGAAAAGACTTCGGCATTCCGCGCCAGCACACGGATCAGCGTGGTATCGGTTTCGAAATTCCAGGCCAAGGCCGATTCAGCGGGTGGCATGCGCCCCCCCGATGTATGCCTCGACCACCCTTGGGTCGGCGACGACGTCGGCCGGCACGCCGCTGCCGATCATTTCGCCATAGTTCAACGCCAACATGCGATCGCAAATGCCCGTGATGACGTCCATGTGGTGCTCGATCAGCAGCACGGTGACATTGCGCTCATCGCGTGCATCCAGAATGAAGCGCGCCATGTATTCCTTTTCTTCCTGGTTCATCCCCGCCATCGGCTCGTCGAGGATCAGGAAGCTGGGCTCGGCCGCCAGTGCCCGCGCCAATTCGACCCGCTTCTTCAGGCCGATCGGAATCCCGTCGACCAATTCGTCGCGCACGCCTTCAAGCTGCAGAAAATCGATCACGTCTTCGACCGCGGCGCGGTTCAACGTCTCGTCGCCGCGGGCAAGCCACCAATAGAGCGCCGTACGTCCTACACTGGGCTTCATGTGAATGTGACGGCCCAGAAGGATGTTATCGAGTACGCTCATACCATTGAAGAGCGCCAGGTTCTGGAAGGTGCGGGCAACTCCCAACGTCGCGACATAGTGTGGCGCCAGGCCCGTGATGTCCCGGCCGTTCAGCAGAATGCGTCCGCGCTGTGGCGGATAAAATCCGGTGATTGCGTTGGTGAGGGTGGTCTTGCCGCATCCGTTGGGGCCGACAAGGCCGAATATCTCGCCGCGCTCGATGCACATATCGATTCCGTTCAGCGCGACAATGCCGCTAAAGCGTCGCTCGACAGACCGGCATTCGAGTACTGGGGCGTCGCCGCCGCGATCCTTGAGGGTCAACTTGACTCCGTCCGAAAATCAATCTGTTAAGAAGCTCTTAGCTTCCAAATCTAACAACTGTTCGGTATTTGAGCAACTGATGGTTATTGCCTTGCAATTGGCCAAACGACCGTACACGCCTCATTGTGCGAGATATGCGCCCCGCCCACTGGCTAAGAGAACTTGGCTAGTATCGGTCACGCGTACGTCGGCAGTGCTTATCCGGCGCCCCAGTTTGACCACCATGCCGCGAGCGAGAACTGTCCCGCGGGTGGCCGGCCGATGATAATCGACCCGAAGATCTGCCGTAGCACTAACAATACCTCCGGCAGCGCGAACGGCGTAAAGGCCCGTTAAATCGATCAGGGCTGCCAGGATTCCACCGTGAGTTGCTTCGATTTTGGTATTTGAGACAAACTCCTCGCGCCAAGGCAGAGCAATTTCGATCTGTTCACGAGCGACCATGACCGCTTTCAACCCCAGCCACCGGTGGAACGGTGAGATCATCAAGGCCTCTTGAAATTCCGCAATAGTCTCTTCGTTGCAGGATCTAGTCTCATTCACTCGTTCGCTCCTATGTATATTCTTTCAGCAGTCAGGCACTGATCTGTCACTAGCTGCGGTCATTGGTTCATTCCTTCGACAAAGCTCTCCCAAAATGGGTCGACCTCGATTGCGGGGCTAATCGTCGCGTGTATCGCCATTACGTTGTGATATCTGCGGTTCTCGAAAGAAACTGACGACGGCTTCAGTAAATGCATCATTTCGATCGCCAACGACCATATGACCCGCGCCGGCAATATCGGTGTACGTAGAGTGGGGAGCAAGTCGAAGAAACTCTTGCGCAGCATCCACGCTTACCAAATTGCTTGATCCTCCACGTATCAGGTGAATCGGCAGCTTAAGGGTTTTGGCAGCGTCGGCCAGTCGGTTTTCGGACTGGCCCACTTTGTCATTTGTCACAGAAGTTATGAAGCGCGGATCCCAGTGCCAGCGAAGACGTCCGTCATCGCATCGTCTCAAATAGCGGTCGAGACTCTCTGAGCCTTTCCGCCGCTGACGATTTGGCAAATAGTTGGCGATCGCATCTGCGGCTTCATCGGTCGAGGCGAAACCGTCTGCCAAATGTGCCCTCATGAAATCCAGGACGTGCGCAACGCCGACCGGCTCCATATTTGGTGTAATATCTACAAGCGTAAGCGAAGTGAAGGATCCTGAGCGAAGTTCACCTTCGGCTATCAAGCCCGCCAGGCCGCCGAGGGAAGCGCCGACGAGAGCTGGTTTCTCGTTCAGTTGATCAGACATCGCAAGGAGATCCATCGCAAAGTCGTCGAGTTGGTAAGAGCCCGATGGCGACCATGCGCTTTCCCCGTGGCCACGCAGATCCATCGCAATTGCACTATATCCTGCCTGCATCAAGGCCCGTGCAGTTCGAGTCCACGCCAAGCGGGTCTGGCCCCCTCCATGCGCCAGCAAAATCGGCGAACCCTCACCAAACACGTCGGCTACAATTGCGTGTCCCTGAGCCCCGCAAAAAATCTTCTGTTTTTTCACTCGCGTCCTCAACTATCGTCACACCGCGCTCAAGTTGTTCCTTATTGAAACGGCACCCCGAAATAACGCCCAACACCTGGCGATCGCCAAGTCCTCTCTAAGAGTTTTCGAATTTGACTGGGGCGCGATCGATTTCGCCCTTGGCGGTCCTCGGCAGTTGATCGACGAAAACAATGTGCTTTGGCTTCTTGTAGCGTGCGATCTTTCCGGCGACGAAGTCGATGAGCTCGTCGGCGGTGACATTCGCGCCAGTTCGGCGCACGCAGATCGCTTTGATGGCTTCGCTCCACTGGGGATCAGGCACGCCGATGACCACGACGTCGGCGATATCTGGATGTTGGAGAATCGCGTTTTCGACCTCCGCCGGGTAGACGTTCTCCCCACCCGTCTTGATCAGCTCTTTCTCGGGAGCACGGCCGGCATACCAGAGATAGCCATCGGCATCGAAATAGCCGATGTCGCCGGTGTGATGCCAGCCATTACGGAAGGTGTGGGCGGTATCGGCGTCGTTATTCCAGTAGCCTTTAAAAACGGTGGGACCACGCACCACGATCTCGCCGGTTTGTCCAGTGGGCCTTGGCTTGTCGGCGCTGTCGACGACCGCAATGGTGCGCCAGAACAGGGGGCGCCCAGCTGATCCTGGCCGGTTGCGGTAGGGCGACAGCGTTGCGAGGCCCGATGTCTCGGACTGTCCGAAGGCTGCCCAGAATACAGCGTGGGGGCAGGCTTTCTCGAAGCGTTCAATCGTCGCCGGGGTATCCAGTCCGGTCACCGCGCGCAACGTCTTCAATTCGTCGCCCTTGGCCTGATCCATCAGGCTCGCCAGCATCGGCGCGAACTCCGACATGACGGTCACCCTCTCGGCGACAATGTCGCGAACCGCCTGTTGCGGGTCGAATTTCGAAGCGATGACGCTGGCGCCGCCAGCCTGCTGTACCGTCAGCATCAGGCCAAGGCCGGCGACGTGGAACAGCGGCAGCACACCAAGATTGACGTCGCGCTCGGTCAGGCTCCAGGCCTGCAACAGCGAGCTGTGCGCCGTTAGAAGGTTGGTTTGCGACAACAGCGCGCCGCGCGGCCGCCCGCCGACGGCGGCGGTGTGAATGATTACGAAGCCATCATCGGCGCTGAAGTTCACGTCAGACATCGACGCGTCCGAAGCCGCAAGATTTGCGAGCGGCGCAAACGGCGCCGTGTGCTTGCCGATGCCAAAATAGCTCCGGACCGAAGGTAGCGACGGTTTTAGAGCCGCGATAATTTCCTGGTATTCTGCCCCCGCCACAACCAGCACCGGCGCACCGTCGGCGAGGACGTAGCCGATTTCTTCGGCGTTGAGCCGGAAATTAACCGGCAGCAGGATCGCGCCGAGCCGTGCGACCGCTCCGATCACATCGATCATTTCGAGCGAGTTTTGCGAAAGGATGGCGACGCGGTCACCGGATTTTACGCCCTCGCGTGCTAGGCCCGCCGCCAGCCGCTCGACCCTTTTCAGATATTCACGATGGGTGATGCGCTGGCCTTCAAAAACGAACGCGGTGCGGTCGGGAAAAAATTCCGCATTACGGCGGTACACGTCGAGGAAAGTAAAGTCTTTCAGGGGCATCGAGTCCTCGATGTTATGCACGATCTATCTACCGCAAAGTGCTCCACTCGAAGAAGGTCTTCGAAGCCGTCGCTCGCAGCGCGCTTTGTCAACTCTCGAATTTTGGCTCACGTTTTTCGAGAAAGGCAGCGATACCTTCCTGTGCGTCTCGATGCATGAATAGGAGCGGAAAACCATCGATGGCGTGCCGTATCTCATCGCCACCGAGGCCGCGGTTGTAAAACGATTTGGCCATCTGCACCGCAAGCTTTGGTTTTGATGCAATTCGTTCGGCAAATGCCAGGGCGTCCGTGAGCAGATCGCCGTGAGGAACCACACGTAGTACGAGGCCTAGTCTGAATGCCTCATCCGCGCTGATTGGATCGCCGAGGATACTCATTTCTTTGGCCTTGGCGCGGCCGACCATATCGTGCAGGCGTACAATCGCAAAACCGGGCAGTAGTCCGAGCTTGATCTCCGGTACCGCGAAGCGTGCGCGATCCGATGCGATGATAAAGTCTGAAGCGATCGCGAGTTCAAAGCCACCGCCGAACGCAATACCATTGACGGCGGAGATTACGGGTTTGCGGCAATTTTCCGGTGCCGCTAATACCGCCAAAGCCTCGATCATAAACTTGCGTACTTTGTCCGGATCAAAGTTGAAGCCGCTAATATCGGCGCCCGCGCAAAATGCCTTGTCCCCGTTGCCGGTGATGATGGCGACGCGGACGTTGTCGTCTGCATCCACTTTCTTCAGGCCATCCAGAATACCCTCACGGATGCCTGTGCTGAGTGCGTTAAGCTTGCCCGGCTCGTCCAGCGTAAGGATGGCGATCTTCCCTTTGGTTTCATAGTTGACGCTGCCTAGTCTCATCGCAGTCTCCCTTACGCTATGGCGCCATGTCGTTAGCGAAACGCGCTGAAATCAGGCTTGCGTTTCTCGAGGAATGCATTGGCGCCTTCCTGCTGTTCTTGTGTCGTGAAATAGGCGGGTGCGACCTCGCGGACGAGGTCATCCATGTCGCGCTCCATGATCGGCGCCATGTGATAGTAGAACGAGCGCTTGAGAATCTTCAGGCAAGTGGGGCTCAACGCCAGGAGTTCGTCGCAATATTTCCGCACCTCGACGTCGAGTTCGGCCATCGGAACGACGGAATTAGCCAGCCCCCAGTCGAGCGCTTGTTTGGCGGTGTAGCGTCGCGCCAGCATCCAGAGCTCTCTCGCGCGCTTGTGGCCAAGCACATTGGCGCTGTGCGAGACGATATAGCCTCCCGCCGGGGAGCCGACACGTGGACCGTTCTGGCCAAAGATCGCATGATCTGCGGCGATGGTGAAATCGCAGAAATAGGCGATGTGGTGCCCGCCGCCAATCGCGTAACCGTTGACACGCGCGATCACCGGTTTCGGACATTCGACGATGTGGCGGTTAAAGTTGAATTTCAGTCCTTCGAGCCCGCTCTTGCCGCCGGCGTCCTTCTCCCAGTTGACGTCGCCGCCGACGCAGAACGCGCGCTCGCCTGAGCCGGTGAGGACGATGACGCCAACTTTCTTGTCTGCGGTTGCCTCGAGGATCAACCGCTCCATCTCTACGATGTTATCGCCGGTAAAGGCGTTGAGGGTCTTTGGCCGATTGATGGTGATGGTTGCGACATAGTCCTTGACGTCGTACATGATCTCTTTTTCGGACACGATGGAACTCCATTTTGTTCTGGCGAAATTAACGGCCGACCTCAGCCGATCATGGTGTATCCGCCTGACACCGACAGGACCTGGCCGGTGACATGACCTGCGGCGGCGGACGAGAGAAACACTACGGCGTTGGCAATATCGTTCGGGCGACCCAGCTTGCGCAGCGGCAGCGCCTTGGCAACTTTCTCGAATTGCTCCGCCGTGAACATTGAGTCTGGCTTTGTCCACATGCTGTTGGTACCAACTTCTTCCGTATCCACGGGAACAGTGACGCCAGGACAAACGACGTTGCAGCGGATGCCATAGCGGCCGTTCTCTTTGGCAATGGTCTTCATGAAAGAATTAACGGCGGCCTTGACGCCACCATAGACCGCCTCGCGCGGCTCGCCCGAGCGGCTTGCGTCGGAACTAATCGACACGATAGCGCCGGCACCCTTCGGAATCATGATATCGAGCGCACATTTGGTGCAGTTAAGCACGCCGACGTAGTTGATCTTGATGATCTTGTCCCAGAACTCGGGCGTTGTTTGCGTAAAGAACATCAGCTGATCCCAGCCAACGTTATTGACGAGCACATCGACCGTGCCATGCTTCTCGGTAGCGGCCTTGAACATGGCGTTTACCTGATCGAAATCGGTCACGTCGGTCTTGATTACCTGAACGCTGGCAGCGCCATTCTTCTGCGCAAGTTTGGCAACTTTCTCAGCCTGCGCCTGGTCGAGATCGCCAACCGTAATGTTGGCGCCCTCGGCTGCAAACCCGAGCACAATGGCCCGGCCGATGTTGGAGCCGCCGCCAGTGACGACGACCGATTTGCCCTTCAGATTAAAATCCATACTTGCCACTCCCGGTTCTGTGATTGAATTACGGTTGCTGCTCCGGCTCCACGACTACGACAACCGCGTTGCGCTCGACGGTCTCGCCTGGCCGGCAATTGACTGCCGTGACCACGCCATCGGTTTCGCAATTGATCCGCAACTCCATCTTCATCGATTCCAGTACGGCTGCGACATCGCCCGCCTTGATCGTATCGCCGACTGCGACGTTGACCTTCAGGATCATGCCCATCATGGGCGCACGCAGCTCGCCGCTGGTTTCGGCGACCGCGCTGATGTAGGTGAGATAGGGAATAGCCGTCAGCGTATGGACGCCGCGGCGATCGTGGACGAAGATCGTCTGGTTTTCTTGATAAATGCGCACCGTCTCACGCCGCGCGCCGACAATCGCTGTGAAGGTGTCGTCTTTGAGCGGGATGAGTCTGACCGGTAGCTTCTCGTCGTCGACGCCGACAATCATCGAGCCGTCGGCCTTGAGCGGTGCGAATCGGATCTCCGCGCTTGCGCCCGCGGTTTCGAGGTGCAGGATCGGAATCGGTGACAATCCGTCGCCACCCGCGGCCATGTGCCATCCAGTCATTTCGCGCGACTGCCACGGCCCCCTTGCGAGGGGCTGTCGTTGCCGGATCATCCAGAAGTAGGCGCCCAACGCCAACGCCTCGGCCTCCAAATCCTTTGCCTTGTCGACCAACTGGTCGATTTGCTCGTCGATCAGGCGTGTATAAAAGGTGGCACTGCGCGTCGCTGGCAGGGCGAGCAAGCGCTTGAGAAATCCCTGATTGGTCGTAATTCCGAAAATCGAGGTTGCGTCGAGAGCCCGGTCGAGTTTGTCGAGCGCCTCATTGCGCGTTTCGGCGTGGGCGATGAGTTTTGCCAGCATCGAGTCGTAATACGGCGTGACTACCGACCCGCTTTCGACGCCCGTCTCGACGCGAACGCCGTCGGCGGGAAATTTGACGTAAGCGAGGTCTCCCGTGCAAGGGAGAAAATTATTTGCTGGATCCTCCGCACAGATGCGCACCTCGACGGCATGCCCGCTACATGTCACCGCATTTTGCGTAAACGGCAGCCCTTCTCCGGCGGCGATGCGGAGCATCACCTCGACAATATCGATGCCGGTGACCATCTCGGTCACGGGGTGCTCGACCTGGAGACGTGGGTTTACTTCCAGAAAATAATAGGTGTCTCCGCTCAGGATGAATTCGACAGTGCCGACCCCGCGATAGTTCAGGCGCTTGCCGAGCCGCACCGCGTCAGCGGCCATTTTGTCGCGAAGCGTTGCGGCGAGATTGGCGGCAGGGGCTTCCTCGATGAGCTTCTGGTGACGGCGCTGCAGGGAACATTCACGCTCGAACAGGTGAAGCACGTTGCCTTTGCCATCGCCGGCGATCTGCACTTCGATAT
>Ga0209815_1002177_pt1 | contig 12123 bp, 10 predicted proteins | sample CoawatmetaG00DNA_FD_187507 | JGI IMG/M metagenome (GOLD analysis project Ga0209815, IMG submission 187507) | Marine microbial communities from the West Antarctic Peninsula - Coastal water metaG002-DNA (SPAdes) (version 2) | ecosystem: Environmental > Aquatic > Marine > Coastal ...
GGATCGGGCCGAACAGCTCCTCGCGCGAAATCGCCATCTCGGGGGTGATCTGGCTGATCAGCGTGGGCGCCACGAATTTCTGCGCCGCGTCCGTCTGCCCGCCCAGCAGGATCCGCGCGCTCTTGGCACGGGCATCCTCGATCAGGCCGGCAACTCGGTTGAAATGCCGGTCATTCACAATACGGCAATAGTCGGGTGTCATCTTCTGCGCCTCAGGCGTCTTGCCATAGACGCGGCCGATTTCCGCCATCACCGTCTCGTTGAACTCTTGCGCGATGTCGCGATGCACGAACACGTGGTCGGGCGCAATGCAGGTCTGGCCGTTGTTGGCAAACTTGCCCCAAACAATATTGCGCGCGGCCTTTTTCAGGTTGGCGGTGGGGCCGACGATGGTGGGCGACTTGCCGCCCAATTCCAGCGTGACCGAGGCCAGAGATTTCGCCGCCGCCTCCATCACCAGCTTGCCCACCTGCGGGCTGCCGGTGAAGAAAATGTGGTCGAACGGCATTGCCAGCAATTCCTGCGCGACCGCAGCGTCGCCCTCGACCACCGCCACCAGATCTGGCGAAAAAGTCTCGGCCACGATATCTGCAATCAGGGCGGAGGTCGCGAGCGTCAGTTCCGACGGCTTGATGATCGCGCTGTTGCCCGCTGCCAGTGCCGAGACCAGCGGCCCGAAGGCCAGGTTCAACGGATAGTTCCAGGGCGCAATAATCAGGCAGACACCCTTCGGCTCGGGCCGGATCCTGGCCTTGGTGCCCAGAACACCCAGTGTGGCCGCCGCCCGGCGTGGTCGCATCCAGCCCTTCAGGTGGCGTTTGGTGTGCGCGATCTCCTGCAGCACCGGCAAGATTTCGGTCAGCCTCACCTCGCTCTCGGGCTTGCGGAAATCCGCATAGAGAGCCGCGATGATGTCCGCCTCGCGCCGCTGCAGGACTTCCCTCAGCCGGTTCAGCGCCGCGATGCGTGCCTTGCGGTCGAAATCCGAGCGCCGCGCCCAGCCTGCCTTGCGTTGCTTCACAAAAACATCCGCAAGGGATGATCTGGTATCGCCCAACGATATGTCGCTCGGATGAGCGTGAATATTCACGGTTGACCTCCATAGCAGGCCTGATCGGCCCGATACACTTTGCCGACACGGATTGACTAAGTTTCCTGGCAAAGAACGTAGTCTTTTTTCGTTGCGCCGCAGTCCGGGCAACACCAATCGTCAGGAATATCCTCGAACCGCGTCCCTGCGGCGAAGCCATCGGACGCATCACCAAGCGCCTCGTCATAGATATGGCCGCAGGTGATGCATATCCATTTCGCAAAGGGCTTGCAGCCGGCGGAGGCAGGCTTACCGTCTATGGTGACCCCTGCGGATTGCACAGCCTCCAGGGCTGGGGCGGTGGCCCGCAGTACAGCTGGCGTTCGCACTGCCGGTTTCGACACCGGGCCGGCGGGTTTCTCGATCACTGCGGTGTCAGTGACTGTTGCAGCGCTACGCGTCACGGCGGCAACCTCGACGGCCTGAGCAGCTGACGCGGTGGCGGCGGGCGATCCGCCGATCAATTCGAAATCGACCTTGTCGCGCACTGCGCAATCGGGGCAAGCCCATTCGTCGGGCACGTTGGCCCAAGCAGTGCCTGCAGGAAATCCTTCATGCGGATGGCCCAGCGTTTCGTCATAGGTGTATTTACAATCGGGACACTGGTACCTGGCCATGTTCCTATTTCCTCCCTTTTCCGCCGATCCGGTTTTGCCGGGCCGAATGGCAGCTATCTCTGGTCTTCTCCGTGATCGGCGCGCGGCCCCCTATCCTATCGCACGGCCTGACCGCCCCACATGGCCAGCCGCTGCCGCTCGACGATTGAAACGAGTCGTGCGGCTCGGGGCTGTGGTGTCGGGTGTCCATGCCGCTCGGCAAGCCAGAGCGGCGCGGAAGATGGCGCTTCACTCGGCAGCAACCAGGCCGGGCTTAGCGTCGGTGCCGACCGTGCCAAACTTGCGTTCGTAAAACGCTTGCTTGCCATCCTCGATCTGAATCTTGCTCAGATCGCCATGGGCCCAATCTACCACGCGCGAGTCCATAGCCGACCTGAACCAGCCCGGGATCAGCGCGATGAAGAACATGCCCGGATAGCCCGAGGGCAGCGTCGGCAGATCCTTGAAGTCGCGCAGCGATTGGTAGGACCGCGTCGGATGCGCGTGGTGATCCGAATGGCGCTGCAAATGGAACAGGATCAGGTTCGACACGATGTGGTTCGAGTTCCACGAGTGGTGCGGTTTCTGGTGCTCGTAGCGGCCATTGGGCAGCTTCTCACGCAGCAGGCCATAATGCTCGATGTAGTTGGCGCTAGTCAGCTGCCACCACCCGAACGCCATCTGGATCGGAAGGAAGACCAGCATCAGGGGGCCGAAAAAGGCCAGCAGGCCCGCATAGAGCGCGAAGGTGATCAGCATCGGCTGCAAAATCTCGTTCTCCAGGCTCCAAACGCTTTTGCCCCGGCGCGACAGACGCTCTTCCTCGAGTGCCCAGGCGCGGCGGAAGGCACCGGGGATCTCGCGGGTGGAGAATTGGTAGATACTTTCGCCCATTCGTGAGGTCGCGGGATCCATCGGGGTGGCAACGTCGCGGTGATGGCCCTTGTTGTGCTCGATGAAGAAATGACCGTAACCCGCAACCGCAAGCACCAGCTTGGCCAACCAGCGGTCGAAAGTCTCCTTCTTGTGCCCGAGCTCATGCCCGGTGTTCAGCGCGAGGCCGTTCACGATTCCCAGCGAGAGCGCCAAGGTAATGATTTCGAGCCAAGACATCGCATGGGTACTGACCCACCAGGCCGACACCAGAAGGGCTGCATAATGGATCGGCACGGTCAGATAGGTTAGAACGCGATAGTATCGGTCCTTCTCGAGCATCTCGACGGCCTCTTCCGGCGGGTTGTTGAAATCCTCGCCGAACATCGCGTCCAGAAGCGGCACCATCCCGTACCAGATGATCAGGACCAGGGCGTACCAGATGCTCCAACCGGTCTGCGCCACTAGCCAGAGCCCGATCATCGGCGTTGCGGGCCACAAGGTGGACAGCATCCAAAGATAGCGCTTGTGGTCAACGTACCCCACGGTTGAAGCGGATTGTTCTGGCGTATTGATCATTCGGCATATCCTCCCTTGACCCCACCATTCATCGCGCGGCAGGTGACACCAGTACGCCCTTCCCGGTTCCCGAGCGGGCGACCGAGCAAGCGGAGATCATTGCGTCAGGATCCACAACTACACTTAGGTGTAGTTCTTGTGTTCCAAACGAGTATCCTACGCTCATTCGTGCGTGCTTTGAGACGTCGATGACCATGGATACCAGCGACGACCCGATACATTCGGGACGGCTGCTTGCCGCCCGCATTTCCGCGCGTCTGGAGACGATCGCCAAGGGCTGTATCGCGCGGCCCAGATTTACGTTTTCAGGCCAACCGGAGCTCCGGACACTGATCCTGCGCGCAACGCAGGGTTATGGAAAATCAGTCGTTCTGGCGCAGAACTGGTTGGCCTTCAGGGCGGCTGGAAACAACGCGGCCTGGGTGTCTTTGCGCGACGGATGCGGAACGGAAGGCGCGCTGGCAGAGGCCATCTGCAGCCAACTGCTCGACGCAGCGCCCCGCGAAAACCGGGCGGTCCCGGCGGATCTGGCCGAGTTGGTGTCCACGCTATGGGAAGAATTCGGCGCTGAGCGGCCGGCCAAGGTAATCTGCATCGACGACATCGAACACGCACCCGCTCTGCTGCACGCACTGGAAACCTTCGCGCTGGAAAGTCCGCCGAATGTCCGATTCGCTATCGCCGGGGATACCCGGCGCGGTTTTGCCCGGCTTGGGCTCGAAAGCGGAGTGCGGGAGGTCTATGCCCGCGATCTGGCCTTTACCTTGGATGATGCCGAAGCGTTCTTGAAGGTGCACCCGGTCCCCAACGTAACGGCGCAGCAGATGATCGCGGAGACGCAGGGCTGGCCCGCGCTCTGCCACATCATGTGCCGGACCGAATTGCCGGTCCGGCCCGCGGCAAACTGGCCTGAAACGGTAACCTTCCTCCACGAGGAGATCGAGAGGCGCCTGTCGCGCCAGCAGCTTGAGTTCGTTGAAAACGCAGCGATGATCGACCCGATTTCGGCGGAAAGCTACAATTACGCCTACAAGTCCACCAACGCCGCCGCGCTGATCGAGGAGATCGACCTCGATCATTTGCTGTTTCGCCCCGCCGAAAGCGGCCCGACGCTATTCTCGTTGCACCCGGTTCTACGCGACTACCTTCAGCATCGGTTTTTGGCGCGCAGTGCCGAGCGAAAATCCTATGTCCTGAAACGCGCGGCCTTCTGGCACTGGCGGAGGCGCGAGTTCCAGAGGGCGGTAAACCTTGCGCTGCGGGCGGGCGACCACCGCTGGGCGCTGGGACTGAGCGAGGACATCATGCTCGATCTCGCCCTGCGCCAAGGCGAGATCGAGGCGTTGCGCGAATGGCTTGGCCGGTTCCCAACCCGCGAGTTGCGCAAGCATCCGATCATCTGCCTCAGCTACGCCTGGACCATGTATTTCAGCCAGCAGGCCGACAAGGCCGAAAGGCTGCTGGGCTATCTGCCCGCCCCGCGCACGCCGTCCGGCGCGCATCCTGACCGCGGCTGGCTGCAACTGGTCCGCGCGATCGGTGCTGCGACCCATGACGAATTGCAATTGAGCGAGCGGCTGTGCAACGACTGGATCCGTAACTTCGGCGACGATAATTCCGTCGGTAAGGGTGCGGCGCTCACCTGTCTGGCCTTCATGCTGGCCAGTGAATACCGGTTTGACGAACTGAAGCAGATCCTGGTCATGGCCCATTCGGTCAACAGCGCCGCTCGCCAGCGCTATGCTTTTGGCTGGCTTTATGCCGCCGAGATCCAGGCAGCACTCGCCCGGGGCGACATGCGCGCCACGCTGCAGCTTATCGATACCGCCCGCAATGACAGCGACGTTCAGGTGACGCGCACATCCTTCTCGTCAAAGATGCTGATCGCCCTGGAACTTGAGGTGCTGTTCGAACAAAGGCGGCTTGATATCGCCGAGCACTCCGTCGCCGGGTTGCTTGACTTTGTCGCCAACTACGGCGTTACCGACGTGTTCTACGGGGTCAGCCGCGTCATCGCGACCTGGCATCGGGCCAATGGCAATCTCAAGGGCGCTGCGGCATTACTGGAACGGGTACGCGCCCTTGCGGCGGAAAGGGCATTGCCGCGACTGGGAGTGTTGATCGAGTTGGAACTTGCCGAACTGGCCCTGTTCAGCGGTGCGCGGGACATCGAGCACCTGCTGCCGAGGGACTCTGGTGAGGTCCTGTCCGGGCCCCATGCAAGACCCATGCGTGCTCAAATATCGCTGTTGCGCGCGATGGAAGCCATCCCCAAGGGGCAGCACAGCCTCGCCCGCCGCAATGCCGAGGCGGCTGCCAAGATCGCCCGGTCGATCGGCGCTGGTCGATTGGAAGTGCGCGCGCTGATGTGCGAAGCCGCGGCCCATGCCGCCGCCGGAGCGCTGACACCCGCACGACGAAAGGCGGTCAATGCCTTCGAACTCATCAAGCAGTTGGGAAGCTATCGGACTGGGCTAGACACGCGGGATCTGTTGCTGGCCCTGACCCCGGCATCCGCCGATGCCTTTGTCACGTTCGATTTCGACGGGATCGCCAGGCCAAGGCCAAGGACTGAGCAGCCCTCGCTCCCCCCCGAGCTTACCACGCTGTCCGTCCGGCAGATCAGCGTCCTGCGACTTGCCCGCGATGGACTCTCGAACAAGCGGATCGCCGACCAGCTCCTGGTCAGCGAAGACACGGTGAAATGGCACATGCGCAAGATTTTCGCCGACCTGAAAGCGCGCAACCGCGTGCAGGCCATCAGCGAGGCCGAGCGTCGCAATCTGATCTGATGGGGTATTTCGGGACTTTGGCCGGAACAGAAACGGATGCGCTAATGGAGGAGAGCTGCTGAGCGCGGAAACTGTGGTGCCCTATCAGCGGCCACCACTTTCAAAGGCATTTCTTGCCGCCGGGGCGCGGCGACCCGGCTGAAGCCGGAGCCGTTCTTCGAACAGAACCGAATCCAGCTCGAGACCGGCGCCAAGGTTGTCGAGATCGACCGCGCCCGCAGCAGAGTCGTCACCAGGGAGGCAGGGCGTATCCCTATGAGGCGCTGATCCTGGCAACCGGATCCAGCGCACTGCGCGGGGGCCGGCCTGAACGGCGTCTGCTATCTGCGCAGCCTTTCCGATGCGCGGGGCCTGAAGGAAGCGCTCGCCGGCTGCACCTCATGTCGGTTCCGTTCTCGAGAAGATGCGTTGCGAAGCTGTGGCGTAGCGTGTGCAGCGTGACGCGCTTGGTCAGGCCCGCAGCCTTCACCGCCGAGCGGCAGGCGGCGTGCAACACGGTCGGATCGATCGGGTGATCTTCGTCACGCCCAGGGAACAGATAAAGCCGCGGCCGGGCGAGCCGCCAGTAGGTGCGCAGGATGCCAAGCAGTTGGGGCGACAGCATCACGTTGCGATCCTTCGCGCCTTTGCCGTGGCGCACCTGGATGACACCGCGGGCGCTGTCGATGTCCTCGACCCGCAATCCCGCGACCTCGGAGGCCCTGAGCCCGGCCGCATAGGCGGTGGTGAGCGCGGCGCGGCTCTTCAGGCTCGACACGGCCTCGAGGAACTGCACCACTTCGTCGGCGCTCAGCACGACCGGTAGCTTGCGGGGTTCTCGCGCATAGGGAATGCGCTCGGGGATGAGCGCCTCGCCGAGCGTAACGCCGTAGAAAAACCGTAGCGCACAGACGATCTGGTTCAGCGCCGGCCATGAGATGCCGGTCGAGACCAGATGCACCTGGAAGGCGCGGACGTCTTCCAGCTCTAACCGGTCAGGCGATCGGCCGAAATAGCGGCTGAACTTCGAAACCGCACTGATGTAGGATCGCTGTGTCGCCGGCGATAAATTGCGGACCGTCATGTCCTCGATCATGCGACGGCGCAAAGGGCTCATCGTGGCCATCTGGGAAACCTCCTGTCTGGGGGGTGGGCTGCAACACCCACATCCTCTCAGGCAGGAGGCCCTTCACGCGACCTCGTCGTTCACGCCGCGTTAGCGGCTTCGTTCAATCCCAAACTCGAATTTGCAAGAAAATCGATGCCGAAGCCCCAATTTCCGGCAAATCCAATTGCCGAAAATCGCCGGATTTCCCTTACCGCTCAGGCAGCTTTCAGAATATTTCACGGTCGACTAGCTAGGCGTTCGCATCGGATGCCTCGGGATCGCCGTGGGTCAGGAAGTCCCACATCCGCTCGGCTATGGCGCCCTCCCAGACAGCGCGCGCCCGTGCCGATTCCTCGGAGAAGACCGGCGCGCTTGCTTCGAGGCCGCTCGCCAGCACGGCCAGCTCTATCCGGGCTGCCTCCTCCAAGTTCCACGCCAGGGTGAGCGCGCGCGCCGGCGTCTCGGCGGCCACCACGGCGCCGTTCACGTTCACGATCACAGCAGGCGCCTTTCCCATAAGCCCGATCACCCCTTCCGCAAGGTTGTCGGAACGCACGAGCCGCGGATCGCCCCAGAACGGCACCTGGGGGTGGAAATAGGATCCGAAGCCGTTCCGCGCCCGCACCGTCCGGCCCATAGCGGCCAGCGCGAGCACGCTGGGCGAAAGAAACCGGCAGACGGCCTGCATCTCGGAACGCCGGCGATATATCTGCTGGTGCAGCCGGACCTCGCTTAGGACTCCCTGCGGCAGCGGCCCGGAGACCGGCACGACCGTACCGGGTTCCCCCGACCGGACCAAGCCCATGGGCCGCGCCGCGCAGACCAGGAAGCGGTCCCCGTCCAACCGCATGGAGCAGTGGCCATAGGCGCCGCTCAGCCCAGCGCGCGCCAGAGCGCGAGCCATGACGCGGACTGTTCTCTGCGTATCCTCTAAGGCGTCCATAGGGCCTCCGCGTTTCCGACACCGGCTTCAGTTCTCGAGGCCGGGCAGCCGCGAGCGCCCGCCCCACATGCACAGGCTGAACGGCTCGAAGCCGAACTGGCGCTCGCGATAGGTTTCCTCGTCGATATGCTTCACGCCGACCGAATATTCGAACACCATGCCGTTGGGGCCTTTGAAATAGAGGAATCGGGCCGATGAGGTCGGGTGCCGCCCGGGACCGAAGACGATCGGCACGTTGTGTTGCAGCAGCAGGCTGTGGGAGCGCATGATATCGTCGGTGCTCTCCACCTGGTGGTTGATGTGCTGAATGCCGGAGCGCGGTGCGGGAATGAGCGCCATCGTGTGATGGATCTCGTTGACGCGCAGGAGCGGCACGTCTCCGATCCGGTCGCTGACGCGCGCGTTGCAGACTTGTGTCCAGAAATGCTCGTCGCGCACCGCGTCCTTACTGAAGATGCCGACGTGGCTGAACCCGGTGATGCCCGCGTCGCGCGAGGGAAAGTGCCTGCGGCCGGCCACTTCGGGACGGACGGCCAGCTCGACCGCGGTGCCGTTCGGATCCTCGAAGACGATGAAGTCGGCGACGTGCCGCGACTCACATTCGGAACGCGTGCCGCGCCAGACCGCATGGCCAAGCCCTTCCAGCGTGGCGCCGGCTGCATCGAGCGCGGCGCTGTCGCGGACCTCAAAGCCGATGACATGGTCGGCCGGGTCGCCGTCATGGTAGTAGAGCGTGTGCGCCCGGTCGTCGGAGCGCAGGTACAGGTCGTTGCGACTCGCGCCCGTCACTTGCAGACCGAGGATCCTGGTGGCGAAGTCGCGGCAGAGTTCCAAGTCGTTCGTGCCGAGCCGCGTGTAGCAGACATCCAGAAGCTCAATCATCTCGGTGTCCTTTCCTGTTCGGGAACGACGTTGTGGTCCGGCCGCATGCCGGCCAGGGCTGCCGCGCACCGCCGCCATTGTTCGGGGAGGCTGCTCACATCGCGCCTCCCGACAGTTCGGGGATCAGCGACTGCGATCCCCAATTGCAGTAGGATTCAGGCGCGTCGCTAAACTGGCGCGGCCGGGTGCCGCGCTGCACCGTCTGCATGCCCAGTCCGTAGCGGAAGGCCACGAGTTCGGGACCCTCGAAGGTGACAAAGACTTCGCCGCTGCATGGCAGCTTGCCCGGGCCGTGCAGGATGCGCACCTGATGGTTGGTGAGGAAATAATAGTTCTGCATGATGTTGTTAAGGTCCTCGACCTCGAACGAGATCTGCAACAGCCCTCCCCTGCCGGAAGGGTGCAGCGAAAGCCGGTGATGGCGGTCGTCGAAGCCGAGATAGATGGAGCGACCGACGAAATCGCGGATCTCGGCGCCGAAAATCTCCGTCCAGATCGCGCAGTCGCGGTCGATGTCGGTGCTGCGCAGGGCGGTGTCGGACAGTCCGAGGATTCCTGCGTCGCGGCTCGGGAAATAGCGCGGTGCCTTGTCCTGGTGGCGGATCACGATCTCGAAGCGGTTGCCGCTGAAGTCGGCAAAAGCGATGCCGGCTTTGAAACGGCGGTGCATGCCGAGCTCAGCCGGCACCTCCTCCACGGTCAGACCCATCGCCGCCAGCCTCTGAGCTGCCTCGGCGAGCTGCCGCTCGCTGCGCACCTCGAGCCCGACGACGGGGTCCGACGTCCGGCCGGACGCGTCGTATTCCAGTGCATAGGCCTTGTCGTCGGAGCGGAACCGCGCAAAGTCTTCGCCCTTCTCGGTGAGTTCGAGGCCGATCATCCCGGTCGCGAAGTCCGAGGCCTTGGCCAGCGCGGCGGTCGGCAGGCGCACATATCTTAGTTGCTCAAGCATTCGCTCGTCCTGTTCAGTCTCGGCCCGCAAGAGTGACGGGCACGTCACTCGCCGGCCGGCCTTCAGGCCGGCTCTGCGAGAAGGAAGTCGAGGACCAGCCGGTTGAAGCGGTCCTTCTTCTCGATCTGGGTCCAGTGGCCGCACTGCCCGAACACGTGCAGCTCCGACCTCTCGATAAGGTCGTGCATGTGCAGACTATTGCTCAGCGGGATCACTTGGTCGTCGCGGCCGTGCACGATCAGGGCCCGGTGCGGTAACGCCCGCACGGCCTCGTCCGGCGTGGCGAGCCGCTCCACGTGGCGCTGGCGCGGCGCCGGGAACATCCGGGAATAGGATTCGTGGTAGCCGGGCCGGATGCTCGCCCTGTAGCGCGCCTCGATGAGATCCTCGTTGATCAGCGCCTGATTGTAGGCGAACCGGTCCATGATCCGGCGCATGTTGTCAACCGACGGCTCGTAGCCCCATACCACGTCGAGGGCGTCGGTCAGCTCGAAGCGGACGCCGGCGGCGCCCATCAGCACGAGGCGGTCGACCCGCTCGGGATAGCGCGCGGCGATCGCCAGCGTCAGTGCGCCGCCGAAGGAGTTGCCGACGAAATGGGCCTTCTCGATGCTGAGCGCGTCCATGAAGCCGACGATGTGGCCGACCCAGAAATCGAGAGTGTAGTCCGCATCGGCCCCGCGCTCGGTATAGCCGAAGCCCGCAGCATCAGGGGCGATCGCGCGGAACTTCCCCGCCAGCACCGGCAGCGTGAAGCGCCAGTTGGCATAGCTGGTCACGCCCGGTCCGGAGCCGTGCAGCAGGATGGCCGGGAAGCCTTCGCCTTCCTCGAGATAGTTTGTCTGAAGTCCCGCGGCGACCACGGACTTGCCGATTTCCGGATCCTGGAAAGCGTTCATTTCCTGCAACCTTCCATTGTGGTGATGCTTAGGCGACCTGCGCCGTGCTGAGATAGGCGCGGATGACGCCCTCGTCCCTGAGCACCGTCTTGGGCGCGCCGCCGCCGATCGAGCGGCTGTAATCGAGCACGTGCACGCGGTTGGCGATGGCGTCGACCATCTGCATGTCGTGTTCGATCCAGATCATCGGGATTCCGAGCCTGTCCTTGATGCCGACGATGAAGTGCGCGAGGTCCTCGCGCTCCTCCTGGGTCAGGCCCGCGGATGGCTCGTCCATGAGGAGGCATTTCGGCTCCGCGGCAAGCGCGCGCGAAGCCGACGGGCTTCTGGAGTCCGAAGGGCATGGCGCCGACCACGGTGTCGCGATGCCGCGCCAGGTCGACGAATTCCAGCGCCCGGTCCACCACCTCGAGGTGCTCCCGTTCCTCGCACCGCACCCGCGGCGAGCGCACCATCTGCGCGAGAGGGCCGATCGTCATCAGGCAATGGCGTGCGGCCAGGAGATTGTCGCGCACCGTGAGGCGGCCGGACAGCTCCGCGTGCTGGAAGGTGCGCGCGACGCCCCGTCGCGCGACCTCGTAGGGACGCAGCCCGACCAGTTCCTCGCGGTTGAACAGGATGCTGCCGCAGGCGTTGGGGCCGATCAGCGCCAGCAGCTCGCCCGCGGAGACGCCGAGCGAGACCTTGTTGAGCACCACCAGGCCGCCGAAACGCAGGGCATGCTCGCGCTCCTTCCTGCGACGGATGGCGCCTTCCAAATAGGTATCGCGGTTGCCGCCGCTGCCCAGGTAGAGCTCTGCACCCGGGGGTTGCTCTTCAGCGCTTCGGCGCTGCCCGACAGCAGTCCCGCGGCGCGCTTGCGCAGGCCAGCAATACGCGGGAAGTAGGTGAAGACGGCCTCCTCGATGCGCTGCAGTTCCACCCGCGGTGCCGACGAGACCACGACGGAGAGGTTCTCCTCGACGGTCAGGTTGGGAAAGACCTTGTCGCGCTCCGGCACCAACCCGATGCCGCGTCGGGTGGTGGCGGGCAGGCGCAGATGGCGCAGCTCCTCGCCGCCGTAGCGGATCGAGCCCGCGGTGATGCGGGCGCTGTCGCCACCCATGAATCCGGGGATGGCACGCAGCGTCGTGCTCTTGCCGACCCCATTGGCGCCGAGCAGCGGCACGACCGTTCCCTTCGGCACGTCGAGGTCGGTGCCGTCCAGGGGGAGGATCGAGCGCTGGTAGACGACCTTGAGACCTTCGACCTTCAAGCCCGGTCATCGCACGCCGCCTTTCTGCCCCCGTCGGTAGCGGCCTGGGTACTGACAGCAAGACGCGCTTCCAGATCCCTACCAGCCCATTCGGCTCGTAGACCAAGAAGAGGATCATGATGACGCCGAAGGCGGCGTAGTTGACGAATGAGGCGGCGCCGATGGCGGCCAGGCC
>Ga0209815_1002179_pt1 | contig 12118 bp, 9 predicted proteins | sample CoawatmetaG00DNA_FD_187507 | JGI IMG/M metagenome (GOLD analysis project Ga0209815, IMG submission 187507) | Marine microbial communities from the West Antarctic Peninsula - Coastal water metaG002-DNA (SPAdes) (version 2) | ecosystem: Environmental > Aquatic > Marine > Coastal ...
TGTTCTCCTGTTGTTAAAAATTTGTCCTCTTCATAATTCCATATCTTAACATCTGCATAATTGTTTTTTAAATTAGATGTGTTTGTATCTGCTCCTAAATTACACCACTCCCCTATCAAAGAATTACCTAAATAACCATCATGCCCTTTATTGCTATAACCAAAAACAACAGAATTAGTAACTTCACCTCCTATTTTGCAATAAGGACCAATAGTTGTCCCTCCATAAATCTTAGACCCAAGCTTTAATATTGAGTTTTCACATAACGCAAAGGGGCCTCTAATTAATGAACCTTCCATAATCTCGCAGTCTTTAGCTATATAAATTGGTCCATCAGTTGCATTTAAAGTAACAAACTCCATACTAACACCATCTTCTATAAAAATATTTTCAGGGTGAATTAAATTATTAGTACTAGATATTTTTGATGAAATTCTCTTATTAGTAATCAAATCATAATCAGCTTTAATGGCTAAGGAATTAATTTTAAATATATCTGTCAAACAAGTTATTTGCATTAACGAAGTCGTGAAATCTATTTTTGTAAAAGAGTCTAAATCAATTTCTTCTTGACTTTGATTTGAATAAAAAGCAATTAAATTATCACCTGAATTAATTGACTCATTAGGTTTTAAGTTAGATATTAATTTAACTAGCTCTGGGTTTGGCAAAAAAGAAGCATTAATGAAAATATTTTCATCAAACTCTACCATCGGAAACTTATCAGAAAGATAATCTTCAGTAATTGAAGTAATAGTTGAATGCAAAAAAGTCTCCCATTTCTCTCGAATTGTTAATACCCCTACTCTAATTTCTGCAACGGGTCTTGTATAGGTTAGTGGAAGTAAATTATTTCTACTAGGTCCATCAAATAATATATAATTCATGGGTTATCTTTTATGTAAAAATAAAAAAAAGCCTTTCAAAAAGATGAAAGACTTTAATAAAATAAAAATTTAAAGTATGTTTACTTCTTAAACTTAGAGTATTTGGTCTTAAATTTATCAATTCTACCAGCAGTATCTACTAATTTAGATTTACCAGTGTAGTATGGATGAGAAGTTCTTGAAATCTCCATTTTAACTAATGGATACTCAACACCTTCGTGTTCAATTGTTTCACTTGTGTTAGCAGTTGATTTAGTTAAAAATACATCATCGTTTGACATATCTTTGAATGCTACTAATCTATAATCCTTAGGATGAGTGTCTTTTTTCATCGTTAAATGTTTTTAATTTTGAGGTGCAAATCTAGATATTTTTTTAATATATAACAATATAATGTTAAGTTTATTTACAGAAGAAATTGCTTTTGTTATATTTGTTTTTAATAATAAATTAAAAGTATGGAAACTAACATGAAAAATCTATCAATAGAAATAGGATATAAATTAGGTGGTGTACTAGCATTATCAACAATATTGGTCTATGCTATAGATTTTAAATTATTTCTAAACCCAATGTTTGGAGGGTTTTTTTTTATAATTGTTGTTTGTGCAGGGATTTACTCTACAATTCAATCTAGAAAAATCAATAATGGCGCTTCTTTTAAACAAGCCTTCACATCTTATTTTATTGCTATTGCTGTAGGATATTTGTTAGGGAATTTAACCACAGTTTTAGTATTTGTAATAATAGATCCTGAAGCTGCAAAAGTTTTAGACGAAGAAATGCTCATAATGACAAAAGAAATGCTAGAAGGTTTCGGATTGTCAAGTGATATGATCGCATTAAGCATGGACGAAGCCTCAAAAAAGAGTAATTTTTCTTTATCCTCCATTGCTATGCAATATGTTGGAAACCTTGTATTCTTTTCACTCATAGGTCTCTTAACTTCATTGATATGTAAAAGAGATAAAACAGAGGCTTAATGGACATATCTATTGTAATCCCATTATTAAATGAAAGTGAATCTTTAAAAGAACTAAGTCTTAAGATAGATTCAGTTATGAAAAAAAGTTCATTTAAATATGAAACTATATATATTGATGATGGGAGTGATGATAATTCATGGGATATAATTAAAAGTATATGCCTTAATAATAAATCATTTAAAGCGATAAAGTTTTTAAAAAACTACGGAAAATCGCAAGCACTACACGCTGGATTTAATATTGCTAAGGGAAAAGTAGTTTTTACTATGGATGCGGATTTACAAGACGATCCTGAAGAAATACCAGAAATGTATAATTTAATTATAGAAAAGAATCTTGACATAGTTTCTGGCTGGAAGAAAAAAAGATTCGACCCAGTATTAACAAAGAATCTCCCATCTAAAATTTTTAATCTTTGCGCTAGACTTACTTCTGGCATAAAATTAAACGATTTTAATTGTGGTTTAAAGGCTTATAAAAATGAAGTCGTAAAAAACATCAATGTATATGGGGAAATGCACAGATACATACCCATACTAGCTAGCAATGAAGGGTATACTAAAATTGAAGAAAAAATTATTAAACATAGACCTAGAAAATATGGTCAAACAAAATTCGGTATGAATAGATTTACTCACGGTTTTTTAGATCTTGTGACAATATGGTTTTTGTCAAGGTTTGGTAAAAGACCAATGCACTTTTTTGGAACCATAGGGGCTTTAATGTTGATGATAGGGTTTGCATTTGCAGCGTACTTAGGAATTGATAAAGTATATTTCAACCCTGCCGGTAGATTAATAACTGAAAGACCAGAATTTTTCATAAGCTTAACAACAATGATTCTTGGAAGTCAGTTTTTTGTTGCTGGTTTTTTAGGCGAAATGATGACTAGAAATAATCAAAGTAAAAAACATTACAATATCGATACTACTATTGAAAATTAGTTTAATAACATTTTTACATTTAAATAATCTCAGTTAACTAATTTTATAAAAAATATACTCTGTAAATAATGAATTATAAAGAAAGATTTCAAGAATGGTTAGAGCCACCCTTTGATGAAGTTACTATTAAAGCAACTAAATCCTTATTTGAGGATAAAGATCAACTAGAGGATAGTTTTTATAAAAACTTAGAGTTCGGAACTGGAGGGATGAGAGGCCTAATGGGACCTGGTACTAACAGGATAAATAAATACACATTAGGTAAGAATACGCAAGGGATTAGCAATTACTTAACCAAAATATTTAAAAACAATATTTCAGTAGTTATTGCTTATGATTGTAGGCATAACAGCAAAGAATTAGCTAAAGTTGTTGCGGATGTTTTTTCTGCTAATAACATTAAAGTATATTTATTTAGTGATTTAAGACCTACTCCTGAATTATCTTTTGCATTAAAATATTTAAACTGTAAATGTGGAATTGTTTTAACAGCTTCTCATAACCCACCTGAATATAATGGGTATAAAGTCTATTGGGAAGATGGAGGTCAAATTGTACCGCCTGAAGATAAAAATATAATAGAGGAAATTAATAAACTTAATTACAGGGAAATAAATTTCAAATCAAATAGTGATTTAATAAAATATATTGATAAAGAAGTTGATGATGCATTTATTGAAAATAGTATTCAAAGTGGTAAGTTATCTGATAATAATGATATAAAAAATAAACTAAATATAGTATTTACTTCATTGCATGGAACATCAATAACTTTAATGCCAGATGTCTTGCAAAAAGCCGGATTCAATAATGTATTTATAGTAGAGGAACAAAGGGTCCCTGATGGAGATTTTCCGACTGTAACATCTCCAAATCCCGAAGAAACTGAAGCTTTAGATATGGCGCTTAAGCTAGGCTACAAACATAAAGCAGATATTGTCATAGGTACAGATCCAGATGGAGATAGGCTTGGAATAGCAGTTCGAGATAAAAACAATGACCTGGTGCTATTAAATGGTAATGAAGTTATGGCCATACTATTAGAGTACTTGTGTGAAAAATGGAAAAACGAAAATAAATTAAACGGCAATCAATTTATAGGTTCTACAATAGTATCTACTCCGTTGATTAATAAAATATCAAACTATTATAATATTGAATGTAAATTAGGACTCACAGGCTTTAAATGGATAGCTAAAATGATTAAAGATCATCCAGAATTAGATTTTATTGGAGGTGGAGAAGAAAGTTTTGGTTTTATGGTAGGTGACTTTGTAAGAGATAAAGATGCAATTACCTCCACTCTACTAGCTTGTGAAATCGCAGCACAATTAAAAAGCAAAGGAGACAGCATGTATTCAAAACTGCAAGACATACATATGAAACACGGTATTTTTAGGGAAAAACTAGTTTCATTGACAAAAAAAGGAATTAACGGTAATAAAGAAATAAATAGTATCATGGAGAGTTTCAGAAATCATTCTCCAAAAGAAATTGATAAGTCACAAATTATTAAAATAGATGACTACTCAACTTCCAAGTCTATTAACACCATTGATAATTTAAAAACAAAAATATTATTACCACAATCAAATGTTTTAATTTTTACAACTGCTGATGGCACAAAAGTAGCATTAAGACCTAGTGGAACCGAACCAAAAATTAAGTTCTATATTAGTGTTAATGAAAAGGTAATTAAGAAAGAAAAATATGCTGATCACGAACACAAACTAAATTTAAAGATTAATCGAATAATTTCAGATCTGAAGATAAATTAATGGAATATTTTAAAAAAATACTAAAATATGCAATACCATATAAGCATTTTGCTATACTAAATATTATCTCTAATATTTTTTATGCTTTTTTTGGTACGTTATCCATGATCTCTTTATTTCCAATGTTAAAGGTGCTCTTTAATCAAACAAAAACTTTACAAGAAGCTCCTGTATGGAGTGGATTTGTAGATTTAGTTTCTTATGGAGAAGATTATCTAAATTTCTATGTTACAATGAAAAAAAATGAAGGCAGTAATGATGTCTTAATTTTTATGATATTAATTATTGTAATTACATTTTTATTAAAAAATATATTTAATTATTTGTCTTTGTTTTTTATTACATATCTCAGAAACGGAGTTATTAAGGATGTTAGAAATGATTTGTATGATAAGATTACAGAGCTTTCAGTTTCTTATTACTCAGAAAAAAGAAAAGGAGATATCTTATCAAGAATATCATCAGATGTTATCGAACTTCAAGTATCTTTTTTAGGAATATTAGAATTAATTGTAAAAGAACCTTTAATGATACTTTTTACTTTGATATCCATGCTCCTTATCAATAGTAAACTTGCGATTTTTGTATTTATATTCATTCCTATTTCTGGACTAATTATATCATTTATTGGTAAATCCTTAAAGAAAAAATCAAATAAAGTTCAAAAAGAACAAGGGCTATTTTTATCTCTTGTTGATGAAACTTTAAATGGTTTGAAAATCATAAAAAGTTTTACTTCTGAAAATTTATTTAAAGAGAAGTTTAATAACTCAACAAAAAAATATTATAATTACTCAAATAGCTTACTAAACAGGACAAATCTTGCTGGACCAATTAGTGAGTTTTTAGGTATTTGTTCAATAACTGTTTTACTTTGGTATGGAGGTCAGATGGTTTTGGAGGATAAAACATTAGACCCGAGTTCCTTTATGGTTTTTTTAGGATTAGCCTATAATATCCTAACTCCATTTAAAGCAATTAGTAAAGCAAGTTACAAGGTTAGAAAAGGCAATGCAGCTGCAGAAAGAGTAATTCAGATTTTAGAGAATAAATCAATTGTAAGTGATCCCAAAAACAATAAGGTTATTTCACAATTTGACAAATCAATACAATTTAATAATATAAGTTTTAGCTACAAGACTGATAAAGTAATTAAAGAATTTAGTTTTGAATTAGAAAAAGGTAAAACACTAGCTTTAGTTGGTCAATCTGGAAGCGGTAAGTCTACTATAGCTAACTTAGTAAATAGATTCTATGACATTAATCTAGGTGAGATTTCTATTGACAATATAAATATTAAAAATGTTACAAAAAAGAGTCTAAGAAATCTAATAGGCTTAGTAACTCAAGACTCAATATTATTCAATGACACTATTAAAAATAATTTAATTGTAGCGAAAAACAATGCTACAGATGAAGAAGTAATTAATGCTTTAAAAATCGCAAATGCATGGGAGTTTGTTAAAGACTTAGAGCAAGGTATATACCATAATGTTGGAGATTCAGGAAACAAGTTGTCAGGTGGTCAAAAACAAAGAATCAGTATTGCTAGGGCAGTATTAAAAAACCCTCCTATTATGGTTCTAGATGAAGCTACATCTGCTTTAGATACAGAAAGTGAAAAACTTGTACAAGATGCTTTAGAAAAGATGATGAGAAATAGGACATCAATTGTTATAGCTCATAGACTTTCGACTATCAAAAACGCCGATTATATTATTGTACTTGATAAAGGGTCCATAATGGAAAAAGGCAATCATAATGATTTAATGAAACTAAGAGGGCTATATCACAACTTAGTTGAAATGCAAACTATTAATGAATGATAGTATTTTACAAATTTCTCTTTCCATTATTACTATTAAGCTCCAATTTAATAGACAACGATAAAAAAGAACTAGTTCTAGAGTTAAATATTAATAACAAAAACATAACTCTTAATAATTCCTATGAAAATATTAATATAAATATTTTTAAAATTAATAAGCTAAAATTTTATATTTCTAATCTCAAGTTTTATTTAAAAGGTAAAGAAGTTTTAGAATATCATAAAAAACATATTTTAATTGATATTGAAAATGAAAACTCACTAAAAATACTAATCCCTAATAAATTAAGGTTTGATGAAATAACATTTAATTTAGGAGTTGATGAAGAAACTAACAAATCTGGAGCCAAAGGCGGAGATTTAGACCCTATCAATGGAATGTACTGGACATGGAATAGTGGTTATATTATTTCTAATCTCAAGTTTTATTTAAAAGATAAAGAAGTTTTAGAATATCATAAAAAACATATTTTAATTGATATTGAAAATGAAAACTCACTAAAAATACTAATCCCTAATAAATTAAGGTTTGATGAAATAACATTTAATTTAGGGGTTGATGAAGAAACTAACAAATCTGGTGCCAAAGGCGGGGATTTAGACCCTATCAATGGAATGTACTGGACATGGAATAGTGGTTATATAAATTTTAAGGCAGAAGGGGTTTATAAAGGATCTAATGATTTTTCATATCATATTGGTGGATTTATGAAGCCATACGACACGATACAGTTAATTAAAATGAATTTTCATAGCCTTAATGAAAATAAAATAGTGTTAAATTTTGATGAGTTTTTTAATAAAATAGATTTTAGTTTAAGTGAAATATTATCTCCTGGGGAAAATGCAGTAAAACTATCAACTTTATTAGCTAATTCAATTAACTGAAATGAAAAAATATACATCAATTATTTTAGCCTTAGTTGTTATTGTAATTTTAGTTTATTTATGTAGAATTAAGAATTTAACTACTTTGAATTATCCGAAATATTTCCCAAGTGTTGAGTATGATTTATCTAAAAACCCAATTGATAAAGATAAAATAGAATTAGGAAAAATGTTATTCTATGATCCTGTTTTATCTAAGAATAACCAGGTTTCTTGCGCTTCATGCCACTCTTCATATAACGCATTTGCACATACAGATCACAAACTAAGTCATGGAATAAATGATAAGATTGGCAATAGAAATGCACCTGGACTATTTAATTTATTATGGCAAAAAGAATTCATGTGGGATGGAGCAGTAAATCATTTAGATATGCAGGCATTGGCTCCGATTAATAGTCCAATTGAAATGGGAGAATCTACCAGAAACTTAATCTCTAAACTACAAAAAACTAATTATTACCCTGAATTATTTTACTCTGCTTTTGGAGATAGTATTATAACCACAGAGTACCTTTTAAAATCTTTGTCGCAATTTCAATTAACACTTATTTCATCTAATTCTAAATATGATTCTGTGATCAAAGGGGAAGCAAAATTTTCTGATAAAGAAAAAAGAGGGCATGAATTATTTAAAAATAACTGTAACAGCTGCCACACAGAACCAATGTTTACAAACTATGAATATAAAAAAAATGGTATTAAGGAAGATTCTATACTTAAAGATTTTGGCAGATATAATATAACCGGAAACATTAATGATAAATATCTGTTTAAAGTTCCATCATTAAGAAATTTAAAATATTCTTACCCTTACATGCATGATGGAAGGTTTGAAAAATTACAATTTGTAATTAATCATTATTCTGAAATTAATATTGATAATAATTTGATACATTTAAATAACAAAGAAAAAGTTGACTTAACAGCTTTTCTTTTAACTTTAAATGACAAAGAATTCAGCTTAAATAAGAATCATAAATTTCCATTAAAATTGATTGAAATCTTATATCAGTAGTTGCGAAATACTTATTATTTATATTTTTAAATTCATTACTTATACAATTAGATAAACATTCAATTTATCTTTAATGAAATTAATCTTAGCTTATGAAAATTAAATTATATTATTTACTTACTTTTTTTAGTTTATCAATTTACAGTCAAGATAACCCTGTTATAACTTCATGGCTTCAAAACACCTCCGAAACAGGCTCCTATTATTTTTCTGGAAACTCTACAACAGTTTCAAATAATATTTTAGTTAACTGTCAATCTGTGGAGTACTCCGATAATTTCGCATACATAAGTACTCAAGGAATACCAGCATATCCAACAGGGCCTTTTTCAGATGGCAATCCATCAAATGCAGAAGCTCAAAACAATATATATAAAATGCCTCTAAATCCTCAACCTAATAATAGCACCCCAACTAATACTACAGGTGGTAATATAGGTGTATTTATTAATGGGGTTGCTCTCTTTGATTATAGAGATGGTGTAGCATGGAATAATAATACTAATTACTTATGTGGAGGTCCAGGGAACCCACCATGTCCAGGAGGTCCGATGGCAACTCAAAATTGGAATAGAGATGCAATTCCTGCTGAAATGGGTGGTTTTGATTGTTCTAAAGGTCATCCCGCTCAGGGGAATTATCATCATCATCAAAATCCATCAGCTTTTAAATTAGATCTAGAAGTTGTTTCTGATATATGTAATTTATATGATGCGGAAGGTTTATACGCTATTGATGCAGAAAACCATTCTCCTTTAATTGGTTTTGCATATGATGGGTATCCCATTTATGGCGCATATGGATTTAAAAATTCAGATGGATCAGGCGGGATAACTAGAATAGAATCTGGATATCAACTAAGAAACATTACTAGCAGAACAAATGGCCCTGATTTAAATCAAGTTGTTACTATCTCTCAAGGTCCAAATACTGGAAGTCAAGAAACAATGTTTTTAGGATATTTTAGAGAAGATTATGAGCATGTAGAGCATACTGACGAAGAAGAATATTTAGATGAACATAATGGAAGGTTTTGTGTAACTCCAGAATATCCAAATGGAACCTACGCATATTTCGCTACAGTTGACGAAAATTGGAATTCTGCATATCCTTATGCAGTTGGCCCTACATTTTACGGCGTTTATGAAAACAGAATCGTTAATACTATTAGTGAATCCACTACAGAGTATTTATCAAATGATAGTTTTGAAATTAATGAAGTTGGAGTTAGTATTATACCAAATCCAGCATCAAATCTAATTGCAGTTCAAATTAAAGATTTAATCACAAATAATCTTGATATAACTTTATATGATATTAATGGAAAAGTAATAAAACATAAGAAAATATATGCCGGCAGTACTATAGCTTATTTTAATGTTCAAACACTTTATAATGGTATATACTTGGTCCGTATTTCTTCTGAAAATCACACCACAACAAAAAGAGTAATTATTTCAAGGTAATTGACTTTTTTTAAATCCATATTATATTAAAATTAAGCATACATTTGTATGCTTAAATTATACTAATGAGATTACACAGAAATTTATGTTTAGCCGTTGTTGATGGAATTTTACTCATATTTAATGAAAATGGATATGCCGATAAAGTGATTCAGAATTTATTAAAAAGAAATAAAACATGGGGAAGTAGAGACAGAGGTTTTATAGCTGAAACCACCTATGACATAGTTAGATGGAAAAGACTTTATTCAAAAATAGCTGAAGTAAAAACACCTTTTTCTAGAGATGATGCATGGAGGCTTCTAGCTGTGTGGATTATTTTAAAAGGAATCAAACTTCCAGATTGGAAATATTTTGAAAATACTCCAAACAGAAAAATAAAAGGAAGATTTGACACTTTAACTAAAGAAAGGAAATATAAAGAATCTATTCCTGACTGGATAGATGATTTGGGTGTTAAGGAGTTAGGAGTTAAAAAATGGGAAAAAGAAATATCTGCTTTAAATAACCAAGCTCAAGTAGTTCTTAGAACTAACACTTTAAAAATAGATAGACTATCACTTCAATCTAAATTAGAAGATGAAGAAGTAGAGACTACTATAAATGATTCCTATCCAGATGCATTAATATTAGACGAAAGAAAGAATGTTTTTAGAACAGAGGCATTTAAAAAAGGTTGGTTTGAGGTGCAAGATGCTTCTTCTCAACTAGTTGCTCAATACCTAGACGTTAAGCCTGGTATGATCGTTGTTGATTGTTGCGCAGGAGCTGGGGGTAAAACATTGCATTTATCCGCTTTAATGCAAAATAAAGGTAAATTAATTGCAATGGATATTTACGAGAGTAAATTAAAGAAATTAAAAATTAGAGCTAAAAGAAATGGTGCTCATAATATTAATATTAAAGTAATTGAGTCGACTAAACCTATAAAAAAATTACATAAAACTGCCGATAGAGTTTTAATTGATGCTCCTTGTTCAGGGCTGGGTGTTTTAAAGAGAAATCCTGATTCAAAATGGAAACTAACAGAAGAGTTTTTAACTAATATTAAAGTAACTCAACAGAACATTTTAAGAGATTATTCAAAAATGGTTAAGCCTGGCGGTAAACTAGTTTACGCTACTTGTTCAATTTTGAAATCAGAAAATAATAAGCAAATCAAAGACTTCTTAAAATCAGACTCTGGTGTTGAATTTAATTTCGAAAGTGAAAATGTTGTTTTATCTCATCAATCCGGTTTTGATGGTTTCTATATGGCTTTATTATCTAGAAATAAATGAAAAAAATAATAATATTAATTTTAATTCTTACAGCACAACTAACTCAATCCCAAATACCCGAAGGCTATTATGATTCGGCAACTGGAGTTAATTACGAATTAAAATCTCAACTATATGAAATAATTAATAATCACAATGATCAAGGATATAATGCTTTAGATGATTTTTATATAATCCATGATATTGATAATTATTATGAAAATGATAATACAATCTTAGATATTTACTCTGAAAATCCTAGCGGAACAGACCCGTATAATTTTAGTGCTGAAAATAGTTGTGGTAATTATTCTAGTGAAGGTGATTGTTACAATAAAGAGCATATAATTCCACAATCTATTTATGGTAGTGGCTACCCTATGCGAAGTGATGCTCATCAAGTGCTACCTACAGATGGAAGGGTAAATGGATTTAGAAGTGCTTACCCATACGGAGTTGTAGGGACAAATCTTGTAAGCCAAAATGGAATATCGAATCCAACTCAAAATGGCTCAAAATTAGGTAATAACTTAGATGAAAGTTTTTCTAGTGGGTATTCTGATATTGTTTTTGAGCCAATTGATGAATTCAAAGGGGATATAGCTAGAATTCACTTTTATTTTATAACTAGATATGAAAATTTAATTTCTTCATGGGCTAATTACAACATGTTTGATGGGAGTACAAATATTGTACTAGAAGATACTTTTTTAAATATTTTAATGAACTGGCATTTAAATGACCCAGTTTCTCAAAAAGAAATCGACAGAAATAATCAAGTATATTTATTCCAAGGTAATAGAAATCCTTTTGTTGATCAGCCAGATTATGTTGAGCAAATCTGGAGTTCTACAAATGATACTGAAAATCCAACAACTCCAACAAATATTGAAATATTTGATATAACTGACAATACATTAGAAATAAGTTGGGATGATTCAACTGATAATATTTCTGTCGCTTCATACAATATATTTAAAGATGATAGTTACTATGCCAACACTCAAAATAATAATTATTCTATTTCAGGTCTAATTTCAGATACATATTACTGTTTTAGCGTA
>Ga0209815_1002180_pt1 | contig 12116 bp, 9 predicted proteins | sample CoawatmetaG00DNA_FD_187507 | JGI IMG/M metagenome (GOLD analysis project Ga0209815, IMG submission 187507) | Marine microbial communities from the West Antarctic Peninsula - Coastal water metaG002-DNA (SPAdes) (version 2) | ecosystem: Environmental > Aquatic > Marine > Coastal ...
TATAAGCGCAACGTGCCCAAAGCACTGCGGGAGGTGATTCCCAAGGCGACGGTGTATCGCCAGCTGGGGGATAGCTACGATGAGGCAATCAGGAGGCTTCCTGTTGTCCATGCTGAGGTGGAGGCGTTGTTCGATGAGGAGCGTAGCACACCCAACAGTGTACGTGCTAAGTCCATTGTCCGTGAGCGCCTGGGCGAATGGCACGCTGAAGTATTTACAGACGGAGTGGTTGATCCTGAGTGGGATGTCACTGATGACTTCCGGGAACTTGCTATGGAACTCGAGGGCAGCACACCGCCCGAAGTGGTACGCCAGGTCGGCAGTGCCCGGCTGTCTCCAGAGCCAATGACCCTGCATAAGGTCCTATCTGACTACTACGCCTACAAGTGTGACGACAGTGTTGGGGACAAAGCCCTCAAGACCCGTATCGAGCGGATCCGTAAGGACCTCGTGATTGCACTGGGTAAGAACAGGGTGGAGTGGACACCACTTGCTGACATCACCCGAGCTGATGCCAACACGTTCCGGGACTACCTGCTGAACCGTATGGCACCAAACTCCGTTGTTCGCACCGTTGGGGTCATCAAGGCGGCCATGAACCATGTGATCATCGAGAACGACCTAGAGCAGCGTAACGTATTCCAAGGGATCAAGATCAAGGGAGCCGGTGCCAGTAAGGATGACCGCTTGCCGATGACTGATGACCAGCTGGAGATACTGCTGCCGGAGTATCAGGGAAATCCAACAGCCTATGCCCTGCTTGTTAGCCTGGCAGATACGGGGGCACGGCTTGCTGAGGTTGTAGGACTAGAAGCAAAAGACCTCGACCTAGCTACGGGGTGCCTGCACATTCGCCACAACAGCCTACGACGCCTCAAGACAAAGACCTCCACCAGAAGCATACCGCTGTCCCCCAAGGCCACAGAGTGCCTCAGACAGCAGCAAGTTGGGCTCTCGGATACCGACCCCCTCTTCCCCGCCTATGCCCGACCTCGTGGCAGTGATGCGGCCTCCGCCATGCTGATGAAGCGGCTAAGAACACAGATCACAGACAAGAAGGTGACCATCCACTCCCTACGCCACCGTATGAAGGACAAGCTGCGCAACACCGGCTGTCCTGAGGCCATCTCCCTGGCCATCCTCGGCCACAGCACCAACACAGTGGCTGCCAACTACGGCTCAGGGTATGCGCTGGAGGTCATGCGGGAGCATATGGTGAGGGTGTGGAAGGAGTAATAGTGGAGTGGGCGAGTGGCGGGTCTGAGCGGACCTTCGACCAAAGCGCAGCGAACAGCAGGAAAGAGCCCAAACTGTGAGTCCGGTTTTCTCGCTGCACGCGCTCGCCGCACACCTTATGCAGCAACGGCTCAAATTACTGTGCCGCAATTCAGCGAGTAAACCAGTCATTCATACAGGCTACAGCGAGGAAGACAGTCCTTGTACACACGGCGGACAAAGGGCTCTCCAGTTCCTTCATACCAACCTGCTTTTCAACAAGTCACCGGACTTTACCAAAATCGGATAGCCAACCATTGAAAATGCCGTGTTGACTTGCTTGAGCGCGCGCAGCGTTTCTTGGTGGATGTTGCTGGTTTCGATACTTTCGGCCAAGCCCTCACGCAGTCGCCCAATGTGATTGCGCTGTAGTTTCTGTTCGACCTTACGGACCTTTTCCTTGGCCGCGACAAGCTCGCGGGCCTCGGCGGGATTCTGGTTCATCATCACATTCAATGCCAGTTGCACGTTGCTTTGAACCCGGTCGGAAAAGTCACCGATTTCGGACCGCCCTTGGAGGGAAAACTGCAGTTTTTGCGCATCGAGCCGTTTCGCCAGTTCCAGCATGATCCTCGCAATCGCATCCGACGCTGAATCGAGACTGGATGAAATCGACGCAAGTTCCATTGAGCGACGGCCAAATTCTTCATCCAGACCAGTCTGACCTAGTTTCGCGAGGTAAAGCTTCACATCAAGGTGCATCTGTTTGATCCTAGCATCTTGATCGCGGATCGTTTTCGCAGCTGCAGTGTTCCAAGTGTCATAAAGAGGTTCGACCGAAATCAGCATATGTTCGATTTTCTGCCCCATCCCGAGCAGCTCTCGCGCGGCACAATCCAAACCACGCTGGGGCCGTTCCAATGCGTTCGGATCGAGAGCCGAGACCGCCGCAAGGGGGTTATCCTCAGAAACCTTGTCCGGCATCAAACGCACCAGCAAAGATGTCAGAACCCCGACAAAGGGCAAGGCGATGACAGCCAGCACCAGATTAAAAACAAGATGTGAATTGATGGATTGGCGCGCCGGTGTCGTCCCCAATTGATCCAGAAGATCGGGCATCGCGGATATCAAAATGGTCACCAAAATCGCTCCACCACCACGCAAAACAAGGTTTGCAACGATCATGCGGCGCGATGACAGGGGGGCCGACAACGTGAGAACGTAGGCAATGAGCGCACCGCCCAGATTTGCACCAAGGATCATGGCGACGGCTGCTGGAACTGGCAAAACGGCCTGTGCAGCCAACGTAACGAACAACAGCACCGCCGCGACGCTGGAATGAACGACCCACGCAAACCCTGCACCTAAGACAAATGCCGTCAGTAAATCACGGCCAAGATAGGCCATGACGGTCTGCGTTGCGGGATTAGCCACCAAAGGCCCAGTCGCCGCACGGATCATATCCAAGGACACAAAAATCAGAGCAAGCCCGATCAGAATGCGGCCAACTTGACGATTGCTGCCGCTTGCACGTTGAAAGATAGCGACTCCGATCAACAACAATATCGGGATCAGGATTGGCTGACGCACCATCAAAAGCTGCGTTACAACTGCTGACCCAACGTCTGCGCCCAGCAGGATCGCCAAACCAACAGCCGCCGCAAGCCCGCCCTTGGCCACAAAATTGGAGACCAATACCGCCACTGCGGTCGAGCTTTGCAGGAACACCGCAGCCCCCATTCCAGTGGCTGCTGCCAGCAAACGGTTCTTGGCAGAATGGCGCAACCAGAACCGCAAGGGTGCTGCAAAGCCGCGCTCGACCCCTGTTCGAACCAGCCGCACAGCCCAGATCAGCAGCGCTGCTGCGCCGGCGATTTGAATCAGGAATTGAATCGGATGTGAGTCGTCCACAGGCCACGCTTTCTGTCAGAGAAATAGATTAGAACGGAAACGGGCCGGGACCGGCATCAGGTCCGATCCGAATGGTTTGGAAACCGCGGTCCCAAGTATGCAACAGGCACCCGTCTTCTAGATTCATAAACCCCACAGTGGCGTCAGCGCGACGATCATAGGCGAATGTAGAACACGGCGATGGGGCTGAAATTGCGATATGGCCCCCCACATCCGCAACCATCATAGAATGGATATGACCGCAGACAATCCGCAACGGGCCAGTGTGGTCGGACACAACATCGCGAAAGGCCGCGCGGTTGGTCAGGCCGATGTCGTCCATGAAATTGATGCCAGACCGAAACGGTGGATGGTGGAGCGACAACAATGTGGGCGTATCATTCCCCTCCGCCAGTGCGGTTTTCAAAAACGCCAAAGACTGCTCGGACAGCGTGCCTTTGCCCGATCCCTCTACCAATGTATCCAGCCCAATGATCCTGAGGTCGCCAACCTGCGTCACCCAATCAAGGGGCCCATCCTGCGTAAACTTGTCAGCAAACGCCGCCCGCATCGGTCTGCGGATGTCATGGTTTCCGGGAATGACCAGGAGCGGCAAATCAAGCGGAGCAAGTATAGCTTTGAACCGCTCATAGCTTTGCGCGCTGCCATCATCGCTCAGGTCTCCGCTGATCAAAACAGCGTCGATTGGGCCGATCTGATTGCGGGCAGACTGGATACGATCAATCAATCGCGCCAATGCCGCGGCCGTATCCAACCTGTCAGAAACCAACGCCCCGTCCCGCACGATATGCGTATCGGTGATCTGAAGGATCGTCGTCATTTGATCCCTGCACGCAGGAACGCTTGTACGAACTGGCGTTGGAAGATGAGGAACGCGATCAACAGTGGTGCGACGGACATCAACGTGGCCGCCGAAATGACGCTGATATCCACGCCGTTTTCAGGGGCACCAAAGATCGACAAACCAACAGTGAGGGGGCGTGTTTCGGGCGAATTCGTTACAATCAGCGGCCACAGGAAGTTGTTCCAGTGGGTCGAAACGGACACCAGCGCGTAGGCCAAATATGTTGGTTTCGCCAACGGCACATAGACCCGCCACAAGATACCCAAGAGGCCACAACCTTCAATCCGTGCGGCTTCGTGCAATTCGATCGGCACCCCTTTGAACGCTTGACGCATCAGGAATATGCCAAACGCCGACGCCATGTAAGGCATGCCGACACCAAGGATCGTATCAAACAAACCAAGGCGCGACACCATCACGTAGTTTTCCACGATCAACACTTCGGGCAGGATGAACAACTGCATCAGCACCAAAATGAACACAAAATCCTTGCCGGGGAATGTCAGTTGCGCAAAGGCAAACCCCGCCAGCGTGACCAGTATGAATTGACCAATCAGGATAACAGTAACCAAGCTGAACGTGTTGATGAAGTATTTCAACCAGGGCGCGCCGTTCCAGGCAACGATGAAGTTATCCATGGTCCACGGTGAAAACAGCCGCAGGTTCACCGCATCGGATGTGGAATGGGTCGCTGCCCAAAACGCAAACAGTAGCGGTGAAATCCAGATGACGGCCAAAAGGATAGCGCCGAAACTGTCCATGAAATTGCCAAAACGCTTCATTGGTAATGCGTCCTTTTATCAAGATACAGGAACTTTGCGGCGGCCACAATCGCCAGCACCCCGATTACAAGGATCGTCATGGCGGCGGCCTGTGGCGCGTCAAAGAACGCGAACGCCATTTCCCAAATGTAATAGAGCAACAATTTGGACGCGTCCGACGGCCCACCCTTGGTCAGAATAAACAAATGGTCGATCAGTTTTACCGAATTTATCAGCGCATTGATTGCAATGAAAATCGTCGTCGGCATCAACAACGGCAACACAATGCGGCGGGTGTAAGTCCAGCGGCTGGTGCCTTCGATGTCAGCGGCTTCTTTGAGGTCCTCAGGGATCGTTTGAAGGGCTGCGAGGTAAAATATCATAAAGAAACCCGCCTCTTTCCAGATCGTCACAATGATAATCGCCCAAAGCGCGGTTTCCGGCTGTCCAAGCCAGTTGATCGACGGCAAACCAAAGACGCTACCGATCTGATCAAGCACGCCCAAGCCAGGGGTATAAAAGAACAACCACAGGTTGGCGGCGGCGATCATCGGCAGCACGGTCGGGGTGAAATAGGCGGTGCGCACGAACCCGCGGGCGGAGATCTTGCCATTCGCCCAAAGCGCCATCGCCAACGCGATCGCCATGGATACAGGGATGGTGACACCCGCATATAGAAGGTTGTTCTTAACGACGATCCAGAACGTCGGGTCCGCGAACAATTCGGTATAGTTTCCGGTGCCGATGTATTCGACAGGATTGCGGCGGGTGCCGCGTGAAAAAAGGCTCGACCAGAGGGTCGACATGGTTGGATAGAACGCAAAGACCGACAACAACACGAGAGCAGGCGTGAGCAAAAGCCAGCCATAAATGGCCTGCCTACGGCGTTCTAAATTGGCATGTGCTGACATGGCGTGTCCTCGCGAGGTTTAAGAGTGGTCGGGCCGATGCGACCATGCACCAGCCCGACCGGGAGGTGGTTACTGGTAGTCAGACAGCAGACGCACCGCAGCGGCCTGCGCTTCGCCCAATGCTTCTGCTGGTTCTTTGGCACCGGTCAACGCAGATTGGATCGCGCTGTTCAGACCATCGCGAACCCGTGCTGTTTCAAACGTTGAAAATTCAGCGACTGCATTTTCCAGCTGGTTGCGCGCCACAAGGGCGGGCGGGAATTCAGCGACGTAGGCTTGCAACGCTTCGGTTTCGTAGGCTGCTGGCGACACACCCATGTAGCCGGTTGCGATGGACCACGCGGCCGCCTGTTCTGGTGCCGTCATGAACTGCATCAATTTCAACGCAGCTGCGCGTTCTTCTTCTGTTGTGTCTTGGAACAGATAGAAGTTACCGCCACCAGTCGGTGACCCGAGACGCACATTACCTGGAAGTTCGGCAACGCCGAAATCAAAGTTGGCGCCGTTTTTGACAGCCGTCAGGTTGCCTGTGGAATGCCACATCATAGCAGTCTGGCCTTCAAGGAACGCCTGACGCAATGTGCCCCATTCAACGGTTCCCTCGGGCATAATGCCGTGTTCGCTCGACAAGGATTTCCAGAATTCCAGCGTTTCAATGACCGTTGGATCATCGAAATATGTTGTAAGACCATCACCGGACATGACCTCTTTGCCGTTCTGGATCGCGAGCGCTTGGAACATCCAATAAGGATATCCAGTTGAGGGGATCATCAGGCCGTAAGAGTCATCATTGGTCAGGGCCTTGCCCATTTCAATCATTTCATCCCATGTGGTCGGCGGTGCTTCTGGGTCAAGACCCGCAGCGCGGAACAAATCCTTGTTGTAATAGGCAACAATGGTCGAACGCTGAAACGGAATGCCCCATGTCTGGCCTTCGATCTGCCCATTCGCCATCAAGGCTGGGTAAAAGCTGTTCAGCCACTCCTTGTCTGCGTCAGTTGTCGCGACTTCTTCGAATGGAACAATCAATTCCTGTTCGATGAGGTCGTAGGCATCAATCGAGAACATCACAGCCAATTGAGCGGGTTCACCAGACGCCAATGCGGACAATGCACGTACGCGCGTGTCGTCATAGTTTCCCGAATAGATCGCTGTAACGCTGATATCAGGGTTTGCAGCCTCAAAGTCAGCGACGATCCCGCCGACAACTTCGGTCAGTGATCCACCCACCGCAATCGGGTAATACATTGTTAGTTCAGTTTGAGCACTTGCCGATGTGACAGCCATCGCCGTCGCCAACCCGAGTGCCGTTGTTGAGAATAGTTTCATGGTGTTCCTCCCTAGGATTTTCAGTCTTCTTCTAGCCGCCGCAGAGATTACCCCTGCGCCGCCGTTCTTTGGCCTGCTGCATCAAAAACGTGCAGGCTTTCGTTGTTGAAAGTAATGTCGATTTCGTCGCCTTCCGGCATCAAAGCCATGCCGGATTTCAAGACGCACAGCCCAGTGGCGTGCGCGTGGTCCAAGCCTATCAGTGTCTCCGACCCCAAGAATTCGCTTTCGGTGATTATGCAGGACATGCGCCCCTCACCCTTGGGCACGATCTGTATATTCTCCGCACGAATGCCGAGGGTCTGCCCCTCGCCAAATCCGTCTATGCCTTCGGATTTGATAAGCGCCATAGGGGGTGCACCGACAAATTCCGCGACAAACGTGTTGTTCGGTTTGTTGTACAAATCCTCGGGCGGGCCGACCTGTTGGATGTGACCATCTTTCATCAACACAACGGTATCCGCCATGCTCATGGCCTCGGTCTGATCGTGGGTCACATAGACGACCGTGATACCGAGATCGCGCTGTAGCTTTTTGATATCCTTACGGACCGAATTGCGCAGCTTTGCATCTAGGTTCGACAGCGGTTCGTCCATGAGGCACAGACGTTGCCCTGCAACAATCGCGCGGGCCAGAGCCACACGCTGACGTTGACCGCCCGACAATTCACCTGGCTTGCGATCTTCATAGCCCAGCAGTCCTGTTATTTCTAAGGCGCGGTGCAATTTCTGCTGACGCTCTTTCTTAGGAACGCGTCGCACTTTCAGGCCGAAGACCACGTTTTCCGCGACAGAAAGATGTGGGAACAACGCATAGGATTGAAAAACCATCGACAGGTTGCGGTCAGACGCGGCACTGGTCGTTACGTCCTTGCCATCAATAAAAATCTGCCCTTCATCAGGGAGTTCCAGTCCGGCAAGCAGTCGCAATGTCGTGGATTTACCACACCCCGAAGGGCCGAGCAGCGCCGTAAAGCTGCCCTCGGGAATATCAAGCGTGATACCCTCAACGCCAAGCTGGCCATTCCAGCGTTTGGCCACATCTTTTATCGCTACAAAGGGGCCCGTCGTCATATTGCTTCTCCTTCGGCTAAAAGCAGCCTGTCGTTGATCTTATCCATCAGCGGCGAAAATGCCGGAGGCGGGCGGCGGTCAATGATGACCGTGTCGATGTCGGCGATATTGTCACCCAGCGCTGGCGCGTGACGTCCGAATTTTGAATGATCCACCACCAGCAGCGAGTGTTGCGCGTTTTTGCAAAGCTTTTGTGTCGCCCGTACTTCAGTTGTGTGAAATTCTAGAAGGCCACCATCGCTGGCGATACCTGCGGTACCAAACACGGCAAAATCAGCCCTGTAGCGTCCAAAGAAATCCAAGACTTCGTTGCCAAGAATGTCGCGGTCGGGAAGACGTAGCTCGCCGCCGGGTAACAGGATCCTGTTTGAAACTTCCTCACTCAATGCCATGGCTGCACTAAGATTGTTGGTGATCACAGTCAGCCCCTTACGGTGACGCAAAGCTTGCGCAACGCTCAGGGGGGTCGATCCGATCGAAATGAACAATGACGACCCATCAGGGATCAGCTTTGCCGCCGCGTCACCAATCGCGCGCTTGCCCAGAAGGTTGGTGCCCGCTCGTTGATCAAACGGCGTGTTCAAGAATTCTTCGCTCAGCTCAATTCGGCCATGCACACGGTGAAGCATTTCACCCTCACAAAGGGTATCCACGTCGCGGCGGATGGTTTGCATGGAAACATCAAAACGATCAGCCAAGGACCCTACGGTCACAGCGCCCTGCTCTACAACAAGGGCCGCGATAGCCTCTCTGCGTCTGGCTTTCTTGGAAGACATTCAAACCTCGTTTGTACCGATGGTTTACGTTAGGTTCAAAAAAGCAACAAAACAACATATTAATATTACATTTTTATAGATCCGCCTCAATCATTGAAAAATATAAATAATTTAATTATTCTACCTACCAAAATGGCTAAAAATTACGGCAATTATCGTATTTTTGTTGTTTTCTCTTTCCCTCCAACTTTTTTCTCGTAAGGTGGGCCCACGCTGCAAAGTAGCTCAATTCAGCTGGAAAATCATGCAAACAACACAGTCGATCTTTGATAGGTACGAGGAAATAAGTAAGCGATTGCCCAGTGTTACATCGCGATCTGACACGTTGGACATTGCATCACTGCTAGATATCACCAACGACATCGACGCGTTCGTTTTCGATGCATTCGGCGTGTTGAATGTTGGCGAAACGATGATTCCCGGTGCAGACCGCAGGTTGGACCAACTTCGCGAAAGTGGTTGCGCAATCCGTATTTTGACGAATGCCGCCAGCTATGATCGTGCCGGTGCGATCGACAAATTCAAACGGCTTGGGCTGACGGTCGCAGACGACGAAATCATCACCAGCCGCGAAGCGACGCTGCTGCATCTGCCCAAGGGCAAGTGGGGGGTCATTGCGTCGCAAACCGATGCGCTGTCCGATCTGCCGGCATCTGCTGTGCGCCTTACGGCAGATCACACCGATTATAATGCGGTTGATGGCTTTCTGTTTTTGTCGACAGCTGATTGGACCGATGCACAACAAAGCAAACTGACCGATGCGATGCGGAAAAGACCGCGCCCGTTGCACATCGGAAACGCTGATCTTGCGGCCCCGCGTGATGACGGTTTCTCAATCGAGCCGGGCCATTACGGCCATCTGATCGCGGATGAATTCCCGAGTCATGTCAGGTTCTTTGGCAAACCCTTCCCCGAAGTCTACGACCTAATTGAAGCGTCGTTACCTGATGTACCATCAGCTCGCATTGCGATGTGTGGTGACACGTTGCACACTGATATTCTGGGTGCTGCAGCGCGTGGTTGGCGGACGGTTCTCGTCACCCAAGACGGCCTATTCGCAGGTCACGAAACGAGCGTATTCTCAGCTAAATCCAACCTTTTTGCAGACTGGCGACTGGATCGCATCTGAACGACCGGTTTAGCGAAACTTGCGACACCACCAAAAGATGGCAATGCAGTTTCGAGCATTTGCTGCGTGAGCATTAGCTGCACCTGCACAAGTCCGCTTCGTCCGCGTTGAGTTAATTCATGCACGGTGCGGCGAAAGTCCGTTGTCCGCCATTTCTACCTAGGCCACAGCACCAACACAGTCGCTGCTAACTATGGCTCGGGGTATGCGCTGGAGGTCATGCGGGAGCACTTGGTGAAGGTCTGGGAGGAGTGATGCTGGAGTAAGCGAGTGGCAGGTCTGAGCGGACCTTCAACCAAAGCGCGGCGAACGGCAGAAATGAGCCCAGAGTTCCGGATGCCGCGCTGTTAACGAATGGTCGCTTTCACTTGCTGAGGCACCTCAAGTTTGATCAGTGTTCTGTCCCACCAAGTAAAGTCAACGGAAACAGACCTCAATGCCAACCGCATCTTAGGTTTTCTGCGGTCATTGGGCCACAACACCAGCCATGCTGCGTTCGCGGAAGGCTTGCCGAGCTATGACGGCCCCCGCAACAATCGACAACAGCGCCAAGATCGCAGCGACGCTTAGTGTTGAAACTCCGCTTAACCCCGCCCCGATCGTACAGCCGCCAGCTAGTACGCCACCCACGCCCATCAAGACGCCTCCAGCACCATAGCGCAGCGTTTCACGCGAGTCGGCAAAACTGACGAGCGACAACTCAGATCGAGTGGCCGCACTCAAAAATGCGCCGACGAGTACGCCACCTATTAAACCTACGCCAAAACCCGCAGGCACAGCGGTAGACGCAAGGGTCCAAAACAGACTTTCCGCGAATGGCAAGGTAAACGCCAGCGATTGCACAGGTGTCGGGTCAAAGTCGTCCATCAATAGGGTTGATGTCCCAACCCAACCGAGCGCCACCAAAAGTCCGATCAAAACGCTCAGTGACAAGTGCGCAGCCGGAGCTCCAAATCTGCGCGCAAGCCAGATCGCCACGGCAAGCACAACGGCGGAAATGAAAAAGCCAGCGCCCGGAATCACTGCAAGACTTGGCGTCGCCACATCAAAAGCCGCCTGCCCCAAAGCCACACGCAAGGGCGATAATACGCCTTTCAACATGGCATGGGCTGTGATCGCAAAAACCATCAAAACCACCACGGCGCGCAGGTTTCCAGTGGCAGACAAAACGGTCAAGCGCGTCACACAACCCCGTGTCAGCACCATACCAACGCCAAACATCAGGCCACCAGCAAGAATTGCTAGCACAGGAATGTCTTGCGCCAAATAGCGGTGCCCTTCAAGCGCGACGAAGCCCATTGTGTTGGCGATTTGAACTGCAAAAATCGCAACACCTAAGGCGGTCAACCAAACCGCAAGCCCTGCAAAGTCTGGCCCGTCTTCCGCCGCCACAGAACGGCGCAAACAAAAGCGACTGATTTGTGCTGCAACACCGAAAAGCAGGCCTAGCATCAAACCAAATATCAATTGTAGGTTGAGATCGGTTTCAAAGTACTCAATCAACACCGGAGTAACCTTTCATTACAAAAGGAGGAAGTACTTTTCTAGATTACACCTGTCAAAGAGACAATTTGGAATTATATCAGAAAAGTAAGGAGTTTTTGAGAATAGAATTTCAGATGCATTTAGATTTCCAGAACGTTCAGCATACTGTGGCCGAATTTACAAAATCAGATCCCTAAATTGGAGACGTCGCTCCGAATCCGAAAATTTTAACGACTTTTTCTTCTGAGAAGGTTTCTTACAAACGTTGAAGCGGCCATTGGCGCGAGCACAGCGAATTGACGCTAAGTCCGCAAAGCAGACCTCAGCTACTGGTCCCACGAAAGTCCAGTTTGGGATCAAGCTACAGAACTTAACTATGTTCCGATACATAAAAATCGGGACCGCTTTTAGGACCACTTTCCATAAATCGAAATCCTCTAACCCACTATAATTGCATGACAATCTTACGCGTTAGAAGTCCTCTTCTGGGCACCAAAATATTCCCTATATCCCCAAGAAATCGTTGGTAATAACTGCTTCTGGCGGAATGTGGGACCACTATCGGGACCGCTTTAAGGACCACTTCGTCGAGGAGCGCACCCAAAGCGTCACAGATAAGCGGTCCAGACGGCCTTGCATCCGGCAATCTGTGTCGTGATAATCTCGAGCACAATGGATGATC
>Ga0209815_1002186_pt1 | contig 12098 bp, 22 predicted proteins | sample CoawatmetaG00DNA_FD_187507 | JGI IMG/M metagenome (GOLD analysis project Ga0209815, IMG submission 187507) | Marine microbial communities from the West Antarctic Peninsula - Coastal water metaG002-DNA (SPAdes) (version 2) | ecosystem: Environmental > Aquatic > Marine > Coastal ...
GTATACACGTTATGTATTATTAGAAGGTACGGTGTGACATCATGACAAGCAAAGCCGCAGTGATGCCAGCCTCTGACTTTAAAGATATGTGTAAAGACATAGCTTGTGAAGTGCTAGGTATGGTATGGCACGAGAACCCGTACATTAGAGATGGTGCAGGGGAATACCCTGTAGATGATAAAGGAGAGCCAGTATATACAATAGAAGCACAAGAACGCTATGATGAAATATTTGACATGATGGAGCAATTAGCGTTCAATTATATAATAGTAGAAACACAAGAGGAGACTGACTAAATGCCTTATATTGAGAATGAAGAAGAAGCCGCACGTAGTGCTAAGTATAAAGCTGAACGTGACGCTAAACAGAAAAAGCTAACTGCTGGCTTTAGTAAGCTAACACGTAAACAACAGGATGTACTAAAGCATTGTATTAGTGTGCTTGATATGTATTACACTGAGACAAGCGAAATGGATGGTGATTGCTACAAGTCAACAGACACAGCAGTAAGACATCTATACTATAAGATGTACAACGCATTTCCAGACATAAAAGATGAGGAGGAAGACTAGTATGTCTAGGCTTATCATACGTAAGAAGAAACACTACAGCAACCAATCATGGAATGTAGAACTAATACAAGGAGAACTATCTTTTTATAGGGCTTATGATGTAGAGGAGTACAGAGCAGACAAAGAAGTAGACCGCTTAGAGGCTATCTACACGGAAGCTAAGATAGAGGAGTACAGCCCATGAAAGAGAAGTTCAACACTGAGAACTTAGTAGGTGTACACCAGTATCACAATGAGCTACAGAGGTTTATTGATGATGCTGATTGGATAGGCAAGTCAGATGATGTAGAACATCTTGTAGGTGAGCTTAACCACGTAAAGAAATGCATAGCTGAAGGAGATAACTATTACCCATTTTTCTAATATAGAGGGCAAAGCATGTACGCTATACCTATAATAATAATAATAGCCTATTTCGTAGCGGGTGCTTACTTTATCTACGATACGTTTCAAGGGGGAAAGGATGGAAGGAACAAACGAAGATGACCCCTGTGACGATTGGTCAGACAGACCTATACCTAGAGAGAAAAAGGAGAAAGAGAGTGTCAAGAAAGTTCAGCCCAATAGTGCCACAGGGCAAGCACCCTTTTCGTTATCTGGTGGAGTTCTACTTCCAATCAAACAAGTTCCTAAAAGTATCGGGAAAGACACAAAAGAATAACACCCGTGAGCTTAACAAAGTATGCGATACTGTATTAAAGGACGGTAGAAAGGTAGGCAGTATACGCATAGACAAACTAGGTGTTAAGCAACTAAGTGAAGCTTATGCTATCTGGGAGCGCACAGGTACTCGTACCGCTAACATTAGATCAGAGTGCCTCTCAGCCGTCTATCGTGTTGCTATGCAAGCTGAGATAGTCCAGGTTAGTCCCATAAGCTTAGTTGATAAGACTGCTGGTAAGCCAAGGCGTGTAAGGTGGACACACCAGAACGTCAAGTCATTCTTAGATACTGCCTACGGTGAGTTTGAGTATCGCTCTATAGGTTTGATAGTACACATGGCTTACGAGTGGGCGCAACGCTTAGGTGATATGCGTAGATTAACCTGGGATGCGTTAGACTTAGAAGCCCAGCGCTGTGACTTAGTACAAAGAAAGAGAGGAGCAGAAGTACACCTACCCATACCACCCCAGCTAAACAAGATGCTGGTACTACAGAAGGAAGATTGGGGCTTTCAACAGTACGTAGTGCCTAGAGTTAAACGTAGAGCAGGGGCATACACGCCCTATCAAGAAGAGGAGATACACGCAGTAGTCAATGAGGTTAAGGTAATGGCGGGACTACCACCAGAGCTTACTGGTATGGACTTAAGACGTACCGCTATCACTCAGATGGTTGAGGCTGGTGCAGATCAGTTTGAAATCATGCAAGTGAGTGGACACTCTAGCCCTAACTCTGTTACACCTTACTTAGTAAACACATTTACAGGTGCTACCAATGCACTAGCAAAGAGATGGAGTAATAAAGATGAGTAAAATCAGTGACTACTTAGACACACTTAATCTAACTGATGGTCTGTCCTTTAGAGGTATGTGTCCTATTTGTCACGCTAAGAATGACTTCAGTGCAACCAACAAGGATGGCATTATTGTATACAACTGCTACAAGTTATCCTGCAATAGTAAAGGAGCGTATGGCAGTGGCTTGACTGCAATAGAGATACAAGCCAAACTCAATGCTTGGAGTAAGATTACAGAAGGTAGTAAGAAGAAGGAGATAGAAAGAATGACGTTACCTGAGTATGTTGTGTCACCTAAGCCAGAGCACAAGCTATTCCATAGGTTTGTAAACAGGTGGAACATACAAGGTGAGGATCTTATGTATGACGTTAAGGACCGCCGCTGTGTGTTCCCCTGTACTAGTAACGGTAAGCTTGTAGATGCTACTGGTAGAGCTTTAGATGGTGCTATACCTAAGTGGTACAGGTACTCTGGTCTAGGTCATTACTTTACGAAGTGCATAGGTATACCAAACGGTACTATACTTGTAGTAGAGGATGTAATAAGTGCAATCACAGCCGCAAGGATATGTCCAGGCTTGACTGCTATGGCCTTACTTGGTACGTCACTTACAGAGCATCACAAAGCTAAGATAGCAAAGTATAGCAGAGTTATCGTAGCGCTTGACCCTGACGCTGCACCCAAGACGTTGACCTTTACACGAGAGATTGTGTCTTGGACGGGTCTACCTACCAGTGCTTTACGTCTTGACGATGACATAAAGTATGCATTAAAGTCTGACATTGATAAGCTTAAGGAGTTTGCACGGTGAATAGTAGATACTACATAAGGATTCTGGCAGACAAAGTAGATCAGCTAGAAGAACGTATAGCTAAACTAGAAGCAGAGATTAAGGAGTGTAAGAAATGAAAACGGTAGCAATACTATTGTGGATGCAGTTCATACCTGATCAAGGTATACGATACCACCACTTAGGCACGTTTGATAATGATACAATGTGTATGGTTGAACTAAAGTATGCCTCAGTTATGGTGAATGACAAGTCAGAGACACTAGAATGTATTGAAATAGAGGTAGAACGCTAATGATAACAGCTACTTACGTGGATCACATGGGCAGTGACTTGTCTGTAGTGAACGCAGCCAGGGTTAGCTTTGGTAAAAATCACACAGAGATGACTGAGGGCGACACTAGGCTCATTAAATACTTAGCCAAGTACAAGCATACGTCACCCTTTGGTCATGCCTTTGCAAGCTTTCACGTTAAGGCTCCCGTGTTTGTAGCTAGGCAGCTTGTCAAGCATAAGTTCTTGAGATGGAACGAAATATCTAGGCGCTACGTGGATGATGAGCCAGAGTTCTATGTGCCTAGTGAGTGGCGAGGCAAGAGTGATGATAAGAAGCAGGGCAGTGAAGGTAAGGTAGAATTATCTTACTCTGGTATGCGTACCTTAGCTAAGCATGATGTATGGTGTAATAAGGCATACAAAGACTTACTTAAGCAAGGTGTCGCACCAGAGCAAGCACGTATGGTGCTGCCACAGTCCACCATGACTGAGTGGTACTGGTCAGGTAGCTTGGATGCATTCTCTGACATGTGTAACCTACGGTGTAAGTCAGATACACAATACGAAACAAGAGTAGTAGCAGATCAGATAAATGAAATAATGCTTGACTTATTCCCTGTTTCATGGGAGGCATTAGGTGAGCTTAGCTAGATTAGAGGTAAGAGTTATGAGTATGTGTGGAGAAATAGAGAACCTACAACGTGAGCTAAAGATGGCTAACGAGAAGATAGAAGAGTTACAACAACAACTAAACCATACAACGGAGTATGACCAGCAAGACATAAGGGACTTTAACGAGTCAGAACGTAAAAGAGCAATAGAGAGAGCAAAAATTAACAATGTTCACAGTTGAGTTTGAGAGTGATGCATCTGTCATCACCAGTTTAGATGAAGGTGATGCCTTCAATGATGTAGAAATGATTATAGGAGAAGACGATACAGTTTATATTAGGCAGTTTGATGATGACTTAGATGAGTACCAGATGTTGTACATGTCATATCAGCAGCTAAGAGATTTATTTATATCAATGAGTAGGACAGAAGGTATGTTCTATGCAGTAGAGAAGGAGAGCCAGAGATGAGTAAGAATCTACGACAACTAAAGGATCAGGTATCAGAGCTAGAAGCCCAGCGCCTAGCAGTTCTAGGTACTACTAAAAAGCTAACACCTAAGCGTAAAGAGCTTGAGGTAGAGATAGCGTACACGCAACGTGAGATAGTTGCTATTAGACAGGTGTACGCATGATGGAGTTTGCACTTGTCAAGACCCTCTTGAACAAAGAGTTCTATGATAACAACAAAGGAGTACGTTGCCCAGACAAACTATTCACCAAGGATATACGTCTTGTAAAGAAGACCATTGACTACGCTATGGATACCTATGAGAAAGACCTGAGTGTAGCAGAGTTAGAGGCTTTATTCTTTAGTAACAACACCTTAACTACGGCTAACAAGGAGTCATACAAGGATGTCTTCCGTAGGATAAACAAAGAAGATGCTATGTCTCAAGGTATAGCTGAAGAAGTCCTGTCTAAGATGTTTCAACAGGTAGTAGGCGAAGAGGTAGCTAACATTGGCTTTGATTATGTCAACGGTGGTGACCATAGCCTAGAACCCTTGCGTAACTTGATACAGAACTATCAGGATGACTTCATGCCTAACCTCAAGGTTGATTGGGATGACATGTCTATTGATACTTTACTTAAGGCTAATGATATTGAATGCCAGTGGAAATGGAACATACCGTCACTTAGAAAGAGAGTAGAAGGTATCAGCGCTGGGCATTTCGTTATTGTAGGTGCTAGACCTAACACTGGTAAGACAAGCTTCCATGCCTCTACTCTAGCATCACCAGGTGGCTTTGCTGATCAGGGTGCTAAGTGTATGGTACTGTGCAATGAGGAGCCATCACATCGTGTAGGAGCTAGGTATCTTAGTGCCGCTACTACTATGTCAATGGAAGAGGTTAAGGGCAACTACGCACTCGCTGCGACACGCTACAAGACTGTCAGTGAGAACATCTATATCAAGGATAGCACAGGCAAGGATATGGCGTGGGTAGAGGCTGTTGTTAAGGCTTGCTCTCCTGATGTAGTCGTACTTGACATGGGAGATAAGTTTGCCTCTAAGGGTGGCTCTGACTCACACGTATATCTTAAGGATGCTGCTATTCATGCACGTAACATAGCCAAGCAGCACAACTGCGCTATCATCTGGATGTCCCAGCTATCAGCAGATGCAGAAGGTAAGGTGTACGTTGATCAGAGTATGATGGAAGGCAGTAAGACAGGCAAGGCAAGTGAAGCTGACCTGATGTTACTGATCTCTCGTAACAAGTTAGTTGAGGGTGCTGACGAACAAGATCCACAAAGGCACTTGAACATAGCTAAGAACAAGCTTAAGGGTGGATGGCATGGTGTCGTACATTGCGAACTAGACGGAGATCGTAGTCAGTACACGGCGTAAGAGGATAGATGGATGAGATTAGTATTAGACGTTGAGAACACAACTACCAAGCGTAATGGTAGACTACACATGGACCCCTTTGAGCCTGGCAATACGCTTACTCAAGTAGGTACGCAGAACATAGACAACGTTAATGAGACAAACATCTTTACGTTAGACCATGTAGAAAAGAAGGACAACTCTGGCCTACAAGCTAAGCAGATACAACTGATCCTAGATCAGACTACACTACTAATTATGCATAACGCACAGCATGACCTAATGTGGTTATGGGAGTGCGGCTTCACGTATGATGGTGACATATATGACACTATGTTAGCTGAATACATTTTACTGAGAGGAAAAAAAGATGTACTGAGTATGGACGGGTGCGCCCAGCGCCGTGAACTAGACTTCCAGAAAGACGATACTTTAAAGGAGTACTTTAAGAAAGGATATAATACCAATGAAATACCCCTCAAAGAGCTTAGCTTTTATCTGCGCCGTGACCTTGACGTTACTCGTGAGTTGTTCTTCGCCATCGAAGCTGACTATGCCAACCCTGGATCTGAATCCCTACTACCCGTCAGAGCCGTTACATTCAGAACCTGTAAAACCCTTACAAGAATGTACATGTCAGGGATCAGGGTGGATAGAACCGCCTTAGAAGCTGTACGTAAGGAGTTTGAAGAAGAGAAGATAGCTATAGAAGAACGGCTCAGCAAGCAGATACGTATGCTAATGGGTGATACACCAGTAAACATGAACTCACCAGAGCAAATGTCTAGTGTAGTCTATAGCTGTACTATCAATGATAAGAAGACTTGGGTTGACTTGTTTGACTATGCAGGTAACCGTAAAGAGTTCAAGCATATCGTAGACACCAACACAGAACGTACATACAAGACTAAAGCTTTTACCTGCCCTACGTGTAAGGGTAAAGGTAAGACGTTCAAGCAGAAGAAAGATGGTACGCCTTACGCTAAGCCTAACAACTGTAAGGACTGCAACGCTAGAGGCTACCAACTAAAGAAGCTAGACAAGCTTGCAGGGCTAGGTTTCTATCCTCCAGGTAAGACTTGGGTTAGTGCAAATGGTTTTGGAACAGGAAAGGATAAATTAGATGTTCTTATATCGAATGCTAAAACGAAAGGTATGGACTATGCTGTGGTTTTTCTTAGCGATCTGCGTAGGCTATCTGCTATTAGCTCCTACCTCAGTTCCTTTGTCGAAGGTATCTCAGACTTTACCAGAGGGGACTGCTACCTCCACGTTAGTCTCACTCAACACATCACTGCCACTGGTAGATTTAGCGGTAGGAACCCTAATATGCAGAACATGCCCAGAGGCGGTACGTTCCCAGTAAAGCGTGTGTTTGTATCTCGTTGGGCTGGCGGTAAGATATGTGAGGCTGACTTTGCTCAGCTTGAGTTCAGAACTGCTGCGTTCCTAGCACAAGATGAAACTGCTATGGAAGAGATAGCTACAGGCTTTGACGTACACAGCTACACTGCCAAGGTTATCTCTGATGCAGGTCAGCCTACTACTCGTCAGCAAGGGAAGGAACATACTTTTGCTCCTCTTTTTGGGGCCAGTGGATATGGCAGGAGTAAGGCAGAGGCTGCTTACTATAAGGAGTTTATCAACAAATACAAAGGGATAGCTAAGTGGCACAAGAAGTTAGGTGACGAAGCCATACGTCTACAGAAGATTACTAACGTGTCAGGTAGGCAGTACGCATTCCCTGGCTGTGAACGCAGAGAGAATGGCACACCTACATTCTTTACTATGATTAAGAACTATCCAGTGCAAGGCTTTGCAACAGGTGACGTAGTTCCTGTAGTCTTGAATGAGTTAGAAGATAGATTAAAACTGTTGCATTCTTGCCTCGTTAATACAGTGCATGACTCAACAGTAATTGACATACATCCAGAGGAGGAAGATCAAGTAATACAGATAGTTAATGACTTGAACAACGACTTAAACGATTTAGTAGAGAAGGCATACGGTGTGACAATGAATGTACCTCTACTATTAGAAGCAAAAATAGGTATAAACTGGCTTGACACAGTGGACGTTTAATGTATAACTGTCTATTCAAACTAAGATAAAAAAGGTAGAAAAACTATGAGTACACAACTAACAGTAGCAAATGAATCAGGGGTATCCCTAGCAGAGATGATGGGAGTAGCTAGTACAGGTAACTCCTCTGCTAAGTCATCTCTAGCACGACTAACACAGGTACACCAGCCAACTATGGGGCTGATGGAGGTAGCTGGCAAGAACATCAAGACAGAGGTAATGCCTGTAGGCGTCTACAAGCTTACCTTAGATGAGGACACGGCTATCTACACAGAGAACCCTAAGATCCGCATCTTCGCTATACGTCAGCAGTGGACGCAGTTTGACAGTGAGCTAAACGCCATGAACAAGACAGTAATGGTTACTGATCTTAAGGGTGACTTCAAGGACACCAAGGGTGGCTTTAACTTAGGTCGTCCAGGCTACATCAAAGATTGGGATGCAGCATCAGAGGCTGTAAAGAACCTTATACGTTCTATTAGTCGCACTATGGTTGTCTTTGGTTTCATCACTCTTGATGATGCTACAGATGAAGAAGGTAAGCGTATCACAGGTGACTACGTTGATATGCCATTCGTTACAGACATTAAGAATAAGCTTAGCGTCAAAGCATTGAATGGTTTTATCTCTACTACAGCACGTAAGAACAAGCTTCCTATTCAGTTTAACGTAGCACTAGGCGCAGGTATCCATGACTTACCTAACGGCAATCAGTACGCTTCCTATACGTTCAACTCACCTGACTTCGTAGATGTACAAGAGGGTGATAATGAAGTACTCAAAGAGTTCTTGGAGTTTGTAGAAGTTACTAATACTGGCATCCTATCTAAGTGGGATGAGAACAATAGGCAAGACATAGAGGATGATGAAAAGGAGATCGTTGCGTCTATCGTTGATGTGGAGGACTTTTAATGATGGATCACCCTGCTGAGCTATCCCTTCACACCTACATGAACTCTGTTCTTGCTGGTAAAAAGGGTATGGATCAAAGCATAATTGATAAGGTTGTGTCTGACGTTGGAGACGCTATGAATAAGCAATTCAACGGTGGTCCAAGGGGTGACTTTAGACTAAGGATGTCCAACATTGGGCGTCCTACTTGCCAGCTTTGGTTTGATAAGAATGAGCCAGAGCATAAGGAAGCTTTCCCACCCCGCTTCTTAATGATGATGATGATTGGTGACATTGTAGAGGCTGCTTTTAAAGGCATACTACGTGGTGCTGGTGTTGACTTTGAAGACAATGCAAAGGTTACGCTTGACTTAGATGGGCGTAAGATCAATGGCGAGTACGACATGAAGCTAGACGGTAAGGTAGATGACGTTAAGTCTGCCTCTCCTTGGTCTTATGAGAATAAGTTCTCTAGCTTTGAAGCTCTCAACTCTGGTGATGGGTTTGGCTACATACCACAGCTTGTAGGCTATGCAGAAGCAGAAGACGCTCCTGTAGGTGGCTGGTGGGTAATCAACAAAGTCAATGGAGACTTCAAGTATGTCTCTGCTGCTAACGTAGATAAAGATAAAGTCTTAGGTGAGATGAAGGATACAGTATCTTACATTGATGAAGACAAACCTTTTAAGCGTTGCTTTGAATCAGAGCCTGAGACATTCCGTACTAAACTTACTGGTAATATAAAGCTTAGTAAGATGTGTGGCTTCTGTGACTACAAGAAGCGTTGCTGGCCTGAGTTACAGACTCTTCCCTCTGTAATGTCTAAAGCAAAAGCACCTCCAATGGTAGACTATATACACGTTGAAGTTCCACAATAAAGGTAAATACCGCAGCGGCTTAGAGAAGAACATCGCTGCGGTACTCAAAGACTGTCAAAAGAAAGTCAGGTATGAGTCACTAAAGATTGAGTGGGAAGACTTAAGATATAGAACTTACACACCAGACTTCGTATTAGACAACGGCATCATAATAGAGAGCAAAGGTATGTTTGATAGTGAAGACAGGCGCAAACACTTAGAGATACAGAAGCAACACCCAGAGCTAGACATACGTTTTGTATTCAGCAATGCTAAAGGTAAGCTATACAAAGGTGCTAAGTCTAGGTACTTTGAGTGGTGCGACAAGAACGGATTCAAGTGGGCCAATCGTGTCATACCTGAGTCCTGGTTAAAAGAAAGAGGCAAGCCTATCAGGTTAGATAGGATATCCCTTAAAGGAAAGAGGAGAACCTAATGGGTAATAAACCAAAGACAGACCTAGCCCCTGGTGAGATGGCACTAATCATACGTGCTATTAACTGGGAAGACGGAGATGATTGGCAAGGTGAGATAAACACCTCTATGATTGTACATCCAGAGGGTGACGTACCAAAGAGGATCAAAGCTCACATGCTAGACGTAGTAACTATGATGTCTGCGTTTCTATCTGTAGCAGAAGAGTTCCCCGAAGTGTATGAAATAGTAGAAGAGCGTAGAAATGAGCTTATGGGTATTGACATGGAAGAGATGTTACCTGATAAGAGTGTAAGCGTGACTAAAGTAGGTAACGTTTACACAATAGATAAGTGGACTAAGACAGAAGGAAACTGCTAGTATGAATAAACCAGAAGAGGAAGATACCTACGATCCTGTAAACCGCCCAGCGCACTACAACTTAGGTGGTGTAGAGTGTATTGACTACATCAAGCAGGTACTAGGTAAGGAAGGTTTTATAGCATACTGTCAAGGTAATATGATTAAGTATCAACACAGGTACAGGTACAAGAATAAACCAGTAGAAGATATGCAAAAGGCACAATACTACTTAAATAGAATGCTAGAAACTATGAGCGAGGTACATAGATGATCCACGACACAGACACACCTAGAGGTTTTACTACAGACCCTATGGACTACTCTTACTGGGTGGAAGGCAAGATTATAACTGAAGGAGAAGTACGCTTAGTAGAGAATACACTTGGTCTTGTAGGTGAGGCAGGAGAAGTTGCTGAAAAGATTAAAAAGTACTTGCGTGACAACACAAAAGTAGATAAACAAGACATAGTATCAGAGCTAGGGGATGTTGTTTTCTATGCTACTGCTTTAGCTAACTTCTTCTATAGCAACCTTAATGATGTTATGGAGACTAATATGGCTAAGCTAAATGATCGTGAAGAACGCGGTGTCATTAAAGGCAGCGGAGATAAAAGGTAATACTATGAAGTTCCATGTAAGTGTAACAATTAAGGTTGATCCAGAGGAAAACTTTCTGCCCATTGACGGGTCAAATGAAGGTGCAGTTGCAGATGTAATACGAGCCTTGCTATATGATGTAGATGGCTTAATCGTAGAAAATATAGAGGTCAAAGAGAAATGAATAACTACCTACCAACAGACTACCAATCGTTTATCCACAAGTCACGTTACGCCAAGTATTACGAAGGTGATGGGCGTGAGTCTTGGGATGATACAGTAACACGCTTCTCTGTGAACGTGATCCGTGATCTTGTAGATCAAAACACTAAGTATAAACTAGAGCAAGCTATACTTGGCCTAGAAGTAATGCCTTCTATGCGTAGCCTAATGACTGCTGGTCCTGCTGCTGATCGTGACAACACCTGTATGTATAACTGTAGCTACCTAGCCGTAGATGACCTTAAAAGCTTCGATGAGGCTATGTTTATCCTCCTCTGTGGCACTGGCGTGGGTTTCAGTGTAGAGAGGCAGTCCGTCAGTAAGCTCCCAGATGTGCCTCAACTCTTCCAGAGCGAGACTAATATCGTCGTCAGGGATAGTAAGGAGGGGTGGGCTAAATCTTTGCGTCAATTAATTGCACTCCTGTATAGTGGTGAGATCCCAACGTGGGACGTTTCTAAAGTACGCCCAGCAGGTGCCCCGCTTAAGACGTTTGGTGGTAGAGCTAGTGGCCCAGCGCCATTAGTAGACCTATTCAACTTTGTTATCAAGACCTTTAAGGATGCACAAGAGCGAAGGCTATCATCTATTGAGTGCCACGACATCATGTGCAAGATTGGTGAGGTAGTTGTAGTAGGTGGTGTTCGGCGTAGTGCTATGATTTCATTGAGTAATTTATCTGATGACCGTATGCGTCACGCTAAGTCAGGCTCTTGGTGGGATAACAACCCGCAACGTGCCTTGGCTAACAACTCTGTAAGCTACACTGAGAAGCCTGACAGTCTGTCATTCATGCGTGAATGGATGGCTCTAGTTGAGTCAGGCTCAGGTGAACGTGGTATCTTTAATCGCCAGGCATCTAAGAAACAAGCAGCTAAAAACGGTAGACGTGAGACTGATCATGAGTTCGGAACCAATCCGTGCAGCGAGATAATTTTAAGACCGTTGCAATTTTGCAACTTAACGGAAGTAGTTGTACGTGCAACTGACACTATTGACACACTATCAGAGAAGGTACGCTTAGCTACCATACTTGGTACTATACAATCAACCTTTACTAAGTTCCCCTACCTACGTAAGCAGTGGAAGAACAACACAGAAGAAGAGCGTCTACTAGGCGTGTCACTTA
>Ga0209815_1002198_pt1 | contig 12057 bp, 4 predicted proteins | sample CoawatmetaG00DNA_FD_187507 | JGI IMG/M metagenome (GOLD analysis project Ga0209815, IMG submission 187507) | Marine microbial communities from the West Antarctic Peninsula - Coastal water metaG002-DNA (SPAdes) (version 2) | ecosystem: Environmental > Aquatic > Marine > Coastal ...
TATTTGAAGAGGTATTTCCTAAATCTGTAGCTGCTATGCAAGAACAGATTGCTAGCCGTTATCCTAATTTAGAGGATTTAAGCGGATTGAATCCTGCAGCAGCTTTAGACGCTGCAAGCAAGTTATTTAAATCTGTAACTACTGGCAGCACAGGGCTTGACGCTGATAATGTGCAGCGCCGACCATTTACTTTAACATCAACTATTGATCCTAACTCTACCGCTAAACAAGATACGGAGCTTATGAAGGTTACCAAAGCTTCGGGAGATAAAAATGCGTACCAAGCTTTATTAAATGGGATAAGGAAAAAATATGGCAGCGAAGAAGTAATTAAAAAAACTTTTGCGCCGTTAAACACACCTGACTCTACTCCCGACAAAGCTGCAATGCCAAATCCGCTAGAAGGGCTAGATCTTTTTAGTGAAGAGTACACTATAGCATATAATAACCTCCCAATTGCAGAGCAAGTACTAGCTTGGAACGCTGCCGGAGGAAAAAAGAGTGTATTAACTCCACTTCTTGTACCTTATGCTTCTTCTATAGTCCAAGATTTGCTTAATATTTCTCAAAGTGGTCCTGCAGACGACCCGCTACCAACAAATGAAGAGATAAAATTACAAGGGGGTATAGAAGAATACATAAATAGAAACTATACCGATCTTGCCGAAGCTGAAGAAATGTTCGAAGGATTTGGATATACTCCTACTCCAGAAGAGGAACAACGATTTGTAGGTACGGGGCTGCAAACTCAAACTGCTGAACAGGTTCAATCCTATGTAGATCGTAGGCAGGTTACTCCAGAAGAGTTAGAGGCTAATCTTGATTATCTTAAATCTGATGGTAGATACGATGACTATGACGGGGTAGATTATGACGCAATAATAAAACAGTTTACAGGGCAGGGTGGAGAAAGTTTTCAAGAAGACCAACTTGCAGCCGCTAGAAGGTATGACGAGCAGTTTAAACAACGTGAGGCTAGCAACCCTGATAGTCCAGACTATAGTGATTACGCTAATGATCCGGGCTATGATGATCTTGACGCAAAACTTAATGAGTTCTTTGGTAAAACAGGGCAAGAAATTACATCTAACGATGCAGATTTTATGGCAGATCTTATAGCGCAACAACAAGCGTTTGATGTTAAAAATACTAACAGTCCAAACTATGATCCACCCCCTTTAGATACAACCCCAGTAGGTGGTGATATTGGGATAGGAGGGCCGGATACACAGTTACCTCAAGGTACAACTCCACCCGGTGTTGATGCTGGGTCGGCTGGTATTCCTACTAAACAGCCTCTCTACACTCTTCCTGACGGCACTGTTATTGGAGGTGGAGATACTCCTGATGACTACACACCTGATGGGTATTATAAAGTTGGCAGATCTATTTACGATGTACTTAGAGATCCTTTTGATTTAAACAAAGACGATAGAATAGATGATGCAGATAAAACTATACTAGAACAGGTTATGGATGGTACACTGTCGCGCACAGGGCTACCGGAAGGTAATCCGTTTAGATCTGAAGGTGTAAAAGGCGAGTTAGAAGAAACACAACGGCAGATAAAAGAACAAGAAGCTAGCAGGATGCAGAGAGAAACGATGCAAAGTCAGCAAGCACTGCTACAGCAATTAAGTGCAACGTCTCCTGTACAAGTTAAAGGGCCAGATCCGGCAGAAATTGGCTATGTGTACGATCCGTTTGGAGAGAGTATATTTGCTACACAGGAACAAGAACAACTTTTTACTAATCCTTACGCACCACGTAAGACTACACCACAAGGAATTGCAGGTGTTTTAGGAGGTAGACGATATGGCTAGCAGTTGGTTTGATGATTTATTAGGCAACAGTATAACTCAAAAAGCTATAAACTTTGGGGCTAACACTGGCACTAACGCTATAATAGACTACTTTGGTGGCAATGATCCGCAAATAGCGATGGCAGGGTATCAAGGTTCGGTACCAGAGTATGATATGCTACGAGAGCGCGTGCCGGGTACATATGATCCTAATCGCCGCCCCGGCAGCAGTGGGCAAAGGTATTTTACTACACCGAAATTTGTACCAAGAGGCACACTTCCTGAACCTATGAGTGCGGAAGGGCTTGCCGCATTGAACGCTAGTAACTCTGCTCGACGAACACGACCTGTAGGCACGGGTATGGCTGAAGGAGGCATTGCTCAACTTAAAGAAGCTACATATCTTGATGGAGCTAGCGATGGTATGGCTGATGAAGTGTCTGCTAGTATCGAAGGTGAACAGGAAGCAATGTTGAGTGATGGTGAGTTTGTTGTTCCGGCTGATGTTGTAAGTCATCTTGGTAACGGTAACTCAGATGCTGGCGCTAAAGAACTGTACGATATGATGGACCGTATTCGTGAAGCTCGTACGGGTACGAAGAAACAGGGTAAAGAGATTGACCCTAATAAATTTTTACCCGTGTAGGAGGTAAGTATGGGTGCAAATGATATAACACAACCAAATATAAATAACATGCAAGGTTCTGCAGCGGATACAGCTCCTAAAAGTATAGTTGGAGAAGTTACATCTAGAGAATCTGCTCTCTCTAACTATGTTGGTCCTTATGTAACCGAAATGCTTGGACGTGGACAGGCAATAGCCAGCACGCCTTATGAAGCATACACAGGCCCGCTTACAGCAGGTCAAAGCGCACCTCAAACCGCTGCGTTTCAAGGAGTTGCTAATCTAGCAGTGCCGACATCACAGATGGGAGCGTTTACGCCTCAGACTTTTGGTACAGAGCAAGCTACGCAGTACATGAATCCGTATGTGCAAGGTGCGCTACAGCCTCAACTAGATGAATTAAATCGTCAACAGCAGCTTAAACGCATTGATAACGCGGGTCGATTAACCCGTGCTGGAGCCTATGGTGGCGGGCGTCAAGCTGTTATGGAGTCTGAACTTGATCGTTCTTATCTTGATAAAGCCTCAGAGATTACTGGGCTAGGATACCTTGACGCTTACAACAAAGCTCAACAGCAATTTAATGTAGAGCAAAATCGCGGTATGTCAGCACAGAATCAGGCAAATACGTACGGTTTAAATGCTCTACAACAGCAAGCTGGATTAGGCGGTCAACAACGGGCGATTGAGTCTGAGGGTATTAAAGCTGATAAAGATCAGTTTGATTTTGAGCAGTCGTTTCCATACAAACAAGCCCAGTTCCAGCAATCGCTCTTGCAAGGATTACCTCTTGCAACTCAAAGTTACAGTTATGCACAACCTAGTGCTTTACAAAACATTCTTACTGGAAGTGCTGGCTCGCAAGACATACAAAAATCACTTTTTGGTGATAGCGGCGGTATAGGTGGACTTTTAAATAGTTTGTTTGGAGAAAAAGATCCTACATACTCTCAACCAACAACTCCTAGCAGCAGTTTTCCTGATCTTACTAACGCAGGAGGAGTTGCTGACATTGTTTCTGATGGGCTTACAGGTTTTGCTAGTAATTACATAAACAGAAATCTTTTTGACTTAGGGTAAGAGGTAACAATGGCTATTGACCAGCAAATACAAGAAAAAGTAGATGCGTATCGGGACAACCCCGAGGCACTACAGAAAAACTATCAGATGAACCAAGATCTTTTAGACTTGTTAGCCTTGCAAAAAATTAAGTCTGAGAAAGATGCTGCAGCACGTGAGCTACAGATGTCTATGGAGCAAAACCCACAGACTGTAGCTGGGCAGCGCGGAGAAGAAGCTATAGGACGCACTAAAGATGACCTTGTTAAACAGGTAGGCGGCGTTGCTCAGACTCTAGCTAGCCGACAACAACAGAATATGCAGAGAACAGCCGCAGGTGTTGCAAGTCAACCCGCACCAAATATGCGTATGGCTGGCGGCGGCATTGTTAGTTTTGCACCCGGTGGTGCTGTTAAAACTACTAAAGAACTTCTTGCTAGTGTTGGGTATACTCCTCAAGCATTTTCCGCACTAACTGAAACTGAAAAACAAGAAGTTTTAGGAAGAGTTAACAAAGAAATTCTGTCTCCTACCCCGGTAAAAAATGATCCAATTGCCTTAAACGCATTTAGAGGGGCTGTTCGTCCAATGGATCAATTTAAAGGTTCACAACAACCTACAGTACAGCCTATAGATATGTCACGATTACAATATGCTTTGTCCAATGAGGCTAATAAAGCAGGTGATGTAACTGCTGATATGTCTGCGCCCGACCTAACTCCAACACAACCACAGGTACGACAAATATCAAAGCCGCCAAGTTCCGGTTCTACAAGGCTAGCACCTTCTACTGTAAGCACTACTAAAAAAAGTGATCTAGAAGATATACTTAAAAGGTCAGAAACTTCTAGAGCAGAAAGAATGAAAGAAACGGCTGAGAACCTTAATAGGTCTGGTGTTGCTAAGATACGCGCTGAACAATTAGCACAGCAAAAAGCCTTGAGTGGGAAAAATGCGGCTGACAGAAAAGAAAATAGATTTTACGATCTTCTTGCCCGTGCTGGAGGCCAAGGCGCGCTTGCTGATATTGGACGTGCTGGTTCTGATTTGCGTCAGGGCGATAGGATGCAGTCACAGCTTGATTTAGATAACTTGTTTGAGCGTGAAGATAAAGGTATCGCAGATGACATAACAATCGGTACAGAGGAAATAAAAGCCGGGGATAGGCTGGAACAAATTATTTCTACAGCAAGCACAGCAGAACTAAATAGAATATCTAAAGAAGCAATAGCAAGTTTAAATTCTAAAACTAGAGTTGACGTAGCGAATTATCAGGCTGGGGTCCAACGAGAAACAAACTTGTTAAAACAACAAGCAGACAACGTTAAAAGTAGAGATGACTCACGGCAGATGCTTTTAAATATTCAAAAACAACTTTCTCAAATGAAATTAGATTCGGCAGAAATAGCTAGAGCAAATTTAGAACAAAGAGGGCTGTTTACAGGAGGTCAAAGCAAAGAAGAAATAGCAGCAATAATGCAAGAGGAAGAATTAAAAATATACCTGACATTAGCGCCGGAAAGAGCAGTATTAGAAGATTCGGCTAAAAAAATAAACCAAACTCTATCGGGGTTTACGGTTAAAAAAATTAATTAAAACTAATTTTACTAGAGTCTTATAAATGCCTACATATCAAGTTACAGAAACTGATGGAAGTGTCTATGAAGTAGATGGTCCTGAAGGCGCGACTGAAGAACAAATTATTAGGGCAGTTCAAGATAGTTTAACTGGGGGAGGTATCCAAGAAGCGGAAGAAGCTAGAAGAGCGTATGACGCGTATTTAAGAAGACCTATAGCAGGATACTCAGAAGAAATAGAAGAACCGGGTATTATTGACCAAGTAGAAGAACTTTTTAAAGGTATTCCCGCCGGTGCTGCCAATATACTTGAAACTAGCGCTCTTGGCCTAATTACTCCGTTTGAAGAAGAAACGGAACTTGCTTTACGAGAAGGAATACAAGGTTTTTTTGATCCTATACAGGAGTTTGTTAGTCCTGATAAAGGTTCAGAAGATTTATTACTGCGTAAGTTTGGTGAAGCACTAGGTTCTTATGGTACTATAGGTGCTACTGCCTTAGTACCGGGTTTTGGACTCCCTGCCGCAGCAGTTTTAACTGGCGGAGCTGGTGCTGGTGAGGCAACTGAACGCGCTCGTGAAGGTGGCGCTACAGAAGACCAAAGAGGACTTGCAGCTCTTTACGGTGCAGGGGTAGGACTTTCAGAACTTCTTCCCATAAATAGAGCAATCAGACTCTTAAAAGGTGGTCTTGGTAATGATGCAGCAGAAGGATTTATTGGGGCTGCTGGACGTATTATTAGAGAAGGTGGTCTTGAAGGACTACAAGAATTTGCGGCTGGTGTAGGGCAAAATCTTATTGAGCAAAAAATATACAACCCAGAACAAGGTACATTTGAAGGTGGTGCAGAACAGTTTGGTCTAGGTGCAGGTGTTGGTGGCTTTGTAAGAGCTGTAGTAGAGTTAATTACGCCTAGAAGAAGAACAGGTGGGCAGGACGAACTAACACAAGGCGAACTATTTGAACCTGATACCGATTTAGGGGCTGTTCCTTCCGCCGCCGGACAAGGTGAATTATTTCCTAACGAAGATTTAGGCGCTGCTCCCGAGCGTGCAGATGCTCGGCAACTTGATCTATTTGGTCCCGCTAGTTCTCCTGAAGGGGAGCAACAGGAATTAACGTTCGAATCTGTACCCGGTGCAGACGCGGAACAGGTAGCGCAAGCTGGGGCTAGAGAACGCGCTGCGTTAGCCGCCGCCGAACGTAATGACGAAACTGCTTTCGCGCAACCTGATTTATTCGCGCTTCAGCAAGAGCAGGAAGGTCGTAGGCTTGGTACACCTCAGTTTCCTGCCGATCAATTCATGGACGTGCAAGAAGAAACAGAAGTTGCTCCAACCTCCGAGATTGGGCAACAGTTTGAACTCGAAGATGCTATTGCTGCTCGCCAACAAGACGATATTGAAACTGCTCAACTAGAAGAAATGTTAGGGCAAGAAGCCGCTGTTCGTGATGAGTCTGCGTTAGAAACTATCAGGGGTCAACTTGATGCTCAACAACAACAAGAAACAGCACAACAACGTAGCGCAGTACTAGATTCGGTATTGACTGATATTGGAACTGCAAGTCGTGCTAACATTGCACAACGCTTTTCTCAAGCGCTTGCAGATGCAGGGGTAGCAAATACCACACCTACACAACAAGAATATAGTCTTATTAGCAGAGCAACTGATGCTGTTGCGGCTACACGAACCCAACGTGATGATGTTCCCCCCGCTGGTCCTGTGCCTAGTAGAAAAGAAGCTCGCGCTCAAAAAGGAACTGAAAGAACAGCTAAAGATCAAGCTGCTGCAGAACAACGTACTAATACCCGTATCCTTACGGAACAAGACCTTGAGTGGGGTCCAAAACAAATTAAAGATTTACAGGGGCAAGATATTGGTAACCCCGGCCCTGCACAAGACAGGATGCAGCAACAACTAGAGATGCTAGAAAAGAACGCAAAGGGGCTTAAAAAACCTAATGCTATAGCTGCAAATAAAGCAAAACAACAAAGAGCTAGAGAGTTACTAAGCGGAGAAAGGCGCACCGCTTCCGGCACTTCGAGCGTTGACACTACGCAGGAAGAAGACGTTTTTGACACAACTACAGTAGAAGAAGCTACACCTACAGACGCAGCGTTTGCCATACAAGAGGGAGAAACAGATGGAACAGGTACCCCAGATCCAAATATTGACCTTACCGGTGTCAACCCTAGCGACCTTGTCAAAGTCCCAGTTAGAGCGAGCAATGCAGCTCCTGTACCAGTATCCAGTGCTGTGGACGGAGATACCCCCGGACCTGTTACACCTGCAAATGTTGGAGTGGGAGATACTACGCCTAGCGATGGAGGAGCTACTACAGGAACTGGAGAACAGCTCAATACATTAACGGGTCCACTTAAAAACGCCTTTAAAGGACTTACTGAACCTGTAGAGACAACAGAACAAGCTAAAACAAAACGTACTAAGAAGCCCGCTCCGAAGAAACCCGCTCCGAAGAAACCCACGGGTGCTTTTGAACGTGCTATAGCTGCAACTACAGCTAGAGGGGTTGAACGTGGTGAAACAAATGAAGAATACCTCAACAGGGGTCGATCATATTCCGAAAAAGAAATTACTGTATTAGAATCTCTTGCTCCTTATAGATATATTTCACCAGAAAATAAAGAAAGACTCCGACCTTCAAAGGATGATCCAAGCAAAGGTAATTATAGTGTAGAAGAAGATATAGTTCCTGAGTCAAGCCCCTTTACCTCACAGGATGCTGTAAAGATCGCTAAACTAATCGATGAGGGAACAGTATCGCGTAATAAGAATGGGAAAGCAGCTAAAGTTTATTTAGGTAATATAGGCACTGCTACTCAAGGTCTTGCTTCTGCAGTGTATGATTCTGTTTACAAAACACCGCTATTCACTGTTTCTGGTTTAACAAAAGAAGAAATCGCAGTAGAGCAACCTAAATATAGCCAAACTGGAGGAATACACGCAGGTAGAGCGCTTGCTTGGGCTAAAGCTAATCTATCTCCTAAGACACAGGCTTGGATTGCAGGAGAAGAACGGCGGTTTACTAAACAAAGAAACATAGATTTAAGACGTACATCTCGTTCAGGAAGTATTATTGATGGGGTAATAGCCGAAAACGACCTTAGAATACAAAAAATAGAAGCTGTAGATACTCAAATAGACAAAGAAACTGCCACTGCAAAAGCAGATAAGGAAGAACAGGATTTTAGAATACAACAAGCGTTAAATAAAACAAATGATGATCTTCAAGAAAAACTTCTACGAATAGATCAGGTTGTAGGACTTGATTTGCCTACACACCCGGAAGTAAACAACTTATTACGTGCTGGTAAGTTAAAAGAAGCACTACGAGTTCTTGCTGCCACATCACCAAGTAGTCGTGTATCTCAAATGGCTAGGAAGTATGAACAAAAGTTAGGCGATACAAAGGTAGAAGTTGTAGAAAATCTTACTAATAAAGCAGGTGTTTCCGCTGCTGGTTTATTTGATCCTGAGACTAATACTGTTAAGATAAACGCAACAACTGGTATCAACGCACATACAATTTTACACGAAAATACCCACGCTCTCACTTCCGCAACACTGGCTAATCCATCACATCCTCTTACTAAGCAGCTTACTAAACTCTTTGATGATGTTAAGGACTCACTTGGAACTTATTATGGTTCACAGAACGTAGATGAGTTTGCCGCTGAAGCCTCTAGTAATTTAGAGTTTCGACAGGCACTTGCGGGTATTAATCCTAAAGGTTCGCCAATCTCAGCATTACAAAAGTACTTAAACATAATCGGCAACTTCGTACGCCGTATGCTGGGGATGCAAACTAAGCCACTAGGTTCAGCACTAAATCAGGCAGATCAGTTTATAGAAGCCATGCTTGCTCCGGCTCCTGATTCGCGTGATGCTGGTGAATTGCTGATGAGTTCTACGGCTGATGGTGTTAAGCGTATTATGGAAGGGCTTGGAAAAGTACAGAAAAAGTTCTCTAAACCTATTACCAGTAAACAGCGGCAAGAATTTTCTGAAAAAGCAGTGAGTTTTCTACAGGATGGTAGAATAGCCGAAGGATTCAAAACATTCTTGTTAAGTACTCTTGGCACTAAGTCCCTCGCTGACGTATCGTTGCGAAATGGTTTCCGTGATATTGGTTTAAAAGTACATCAGCTAATTGGAGATCAACGAGGAGATATTCAAGAGTCTGACAAAATTGTAAATAAGTTTATAAAAGGCACTTATATACCGTGGGCAGACGCAAACCCAAAAGCTCAAGCTGCATTAGACCGGGTAATTTACAGTGATGAACACGGCGCTACTATCTATCAGGTTGATCCAACTAGATTGCAAGATTATTACAAAGGTAAGACTGACGATAGTGGGAATGATCTTGAAGCCATATGGAAAGCGCAACGAAAAGATTGGAATATAGTACAAGAGAGTAGATACAAGGGTAAGACTGGAGTAGATGTCTTCAGTAGTATGCGTAAACTTTATAAAGATCAGTATGAAAAGTTAGAGAAAGTTATTAACGGCGAGATTGACGCTCTTATGCAGAACGACCCTGATGCTGCTAAACGTCTTAAAAATGAAGTATTCGCAAAACTCTTTGAGGCTGGTAAATTAGACGTATACTTCCCCTTAGTTAGGCAAGGGCGTTACAAATTATCATACGCTATGAAGAATCCTAAGTCTCCACGTGAAGCATATGTTGTTCGTATGTTTGACACTAAGAGAGAGCGCAATACAGCGAAGAGAGAAGCTGAAGCTGATGAGGGTATAATATCTATTGACACTTCTGATGGAGATATGCAGTTAAAAGATTATAGTAACGCACCTCCTACCTCGTTTGTGAAAAATACCTTAGACATACTGAGAACTAAATCAAATGCTGATACAGATACACAAGAAGCTATCATGCGGTTGTTTATTCAGACGCTACCTGAAACTTCTTTTGCTAAATCTCTACAACGGCGTAAAGGAACTCCGGGGTACATACAAAACTCTTTAATTGGTCTTAGAACAAAAGCCTATGATATTGGGCGTCAAGCAGTTCGCCTAGAGTACGCGGCACGTTTACGTGCGCTCGAAGGGGAGATAAACGGGGTTAAAGAACCCACTACGCAACCCGCTGAGTCTTTAATGGGTAAAACTAAAGACTCTATATCGGCTAGCTTCGAGAGTACTAGAGCAGAGTTATTGAGCCGCGCTAAGTTTGCTCGATTAGGCGCTAAAAACAAAGGTATGGAGCGATTCTATAAAACCGCTAACCAAGGGGCGTTTGTGTACACAATTGGGTTTAACGTATCTTCTGCTATAGTGAACCTATCGCAAATCCCGCTGTTTGCTTTTCCATATATGGTTGCTCAACACGGTCTCGCCCCTGCATATACCGCACTTGCAAAAGCATCTAGGTTTTCTAAATTAGTTATGATTCCCGCTCTACCTAAATACAGTGACGGTAAACTTAGAGGCGGAGAAAAAGATCAAATAGATGATTATTATGATGTTGATCCCGATGGAAACTACACGGTTAAATCTGGGCTAAAGCTCTACGATGACGCTGCTAAAAATGCTGAAACTATAAAAGAACTAAAACGTATGGCTCCTATAGTTAAACTTGCTTCTCAGCGTGCATATCTTGGGCGGTCTTTCTTAATGGATGAATTGGGTCTAGAAGAAGGCGGTAGGCAAGCACAAGGTAATACAGCTAGTAAGTTGTTAGACAACGTGTCAACCGTGTCGGCGTATGCGTTTAACGCTGTCGAACGATTTAACCGTCAGACAATTGCGTTTGCCAACTATGATCTAGTATTAACTAAACTTGATAGTGGTGATAGGTATTACTCAGAAACACAAGGTAAGTACATCCCACCTAAGACGTTAAATACTGCTCAAAAAGAAGAATTAGCTGCTGAAGAAGCACTTTACCAAACAGAACAGTTAAACGGTGGCATGAGTTTAGAATCAGCACCTAGGATAGCTCAAGAGGGTCTTGGACGTGTAGCTTTTATGTATAAGGGCTATGGTATGAATATGTACTACGCAATGTTTAAAAGCACGGCGCGTATGTTGGATACATCGATAGACCCTGCACTAAGAAAACAGGCTATGTACGAAATAGTAGGGACACACGGGTCTGCATTGCTCATTGCTGGAGTTCACGGCGTTCCTCTATATGGTATCTATACTATGATTGCTAACCTATTCCTTGATGATGAAGACGACGATGCGGATACCATAGTTCGTAAGTACATAAAAGAGGGATGGTATAAAGGTCCGTTGAACGCCACGTTAGGTGTAGATATAGCATCTCGGACGCGTTTATCGGGACTACTGTTCCAAGAGAATCGTTATAATTCTGATCCGTCTCCAGAAGAGTTCCTTGGGTTCTATCTTGGAGGCCCAGCGTTGAGTAGTGCCAAGCGGCTCAAGCGCGGTTATGATAATCTACGAGAAGGTTACTTTGAACGTGGTATAGAAAATCTGTTACCCCCCGGTATAGCAAACGCTTACAAAGCTAGCTTTGGGCGATATGCAAGGGAAGGCGGTATATATAACAGACGCCAAGATCCAATATACGACGATATAACCACGGGTGAGTTAGTAGGGCAATTCTTTGGCTTCGCTCCTACAGGGTACACATTTGAACAAGAACGCAACCAAGCTCTTATGAAGTTAGGACGAAACGCAAATGATCGCAGAAGTAAGCTACTTCGTAAGTTATACCTATCCTACCGTATGGGTGATGCTGAAGGACACGCTGATACTTTAAAAGAAGTACGAAAATTCAATGACCGTTATAGCGGCACTAAAGCGGTAATATCGATAGGCACTATGATGAGGTCTATTAAGACAAACCAACAAAGTTCTGTAAAGAAGCACAACGGTATAAATCTTCCCGCAAACCTTCGTGGATTGTTACTCCAAAGTAGTAGTGAATGGGGTGGATAAAAAACCCCCACCGGTTAGGGTGGGAGCAAGTTTGGGACATC
>Ga0209815_1002199_pt1 | contig 12056 bp, 8 predicted proteins | sample CoawatmetaG00DNA_FD_187507 | JGI IMG/M metagenome (GOLD analysis project Ga0209815, IMG submission 187507) | Marine microbial communities from the West Antarctic Peninsula - Coastal water metaG002-DNA (SPAdes) (version 2) | ecosystem: Environmental > Aquatic > Marine > Coastal ...
GGTCGGGCGGCGTCGCCGGGCCGCCGCCCGACCACCGTGACATTGCGCTTCTCGCCGCGGAAGCCAGCCAGCGCCAGAGAGAGATCTCCATCGAACAGGTCGACCTTAGCGCCGATCTCGTAATTGCGCGAACGGACCGGCCGCGCGCCGGCAACCAGGCCAGGGAAAGCATTGTCGCCCGTGCGCGAAATATCCGGGTTGGACAGATAGGAACCCGGCGGGAGCGCGGATGTGCCGAAGGAGGCGTAAATGCTGGCATTTTCTACCGGTTTCCAGTTGATGCCGACACGGCCACCCCAGGTGAACGGCGAATTGCGAAAGCTGTCGAACGCGCCGGTCGGTGCACCGGCAACGGTCCGGCTTTCGATCGTGACCTTGTATCCTTCGCCACGGATACCGCCGCTGATCTCGAAATGATCGCCGATCGAAATGGTATCGTAGAGGAAAACGGCCAGAGTCTCGATGTCGGCGCGCGCAAGCTCCGTCGCCACGAACGGCGCGGCACCCACGCGCGCCGGATCGGGGGCGAACAGATTGGCAGTTCCCGGATTGAACGGATTGGTCCCGCTCGGGCTGGCGAAGCGCGATGCGTTGGACTTCTCCCAGCTGAGTTCCGCCCCTGCCGCGACCGAGTGGCTGAGCAAACCGGTGTCGAACTGGGCGTTCAGCGCCGTGAGGTTGTTGAGGCTCCGGTTCGTCCGATCGTAGAACCAGGTGGCGGTGGGGACCGCGGCAGGCGCGGTGAAGCCGGTGGCGGCCGTCAGGCGGGATCGACGTTCCACGCGCGACCACCGGGTCTGGTTGCTGATGACGAAGCCCGGGAATGGTTCATATTCGATGCGGCCGAAGATGGCGTCGCTGGTCGCATCGTCGAAGTCGGTCGCCAAACCGTAGAAGGCGTCGCGCCGCACCCCCTTCGTCGCAGGATTGTACCGGAACGTGCCTTCGATGCTCGCGCCGGGCACGCCCCAGTCGGGTCGATCGTCACGCTTGACATGCTCCCAGGAAAGCGTCGCGCGAAGGTTGGTGCCGAGCCCCACCGCGACTGATGGCGCCACTCCCCAGAACTTGTTCCTGGCGAGGTCGCGGCCCGGAACGCCGCTATCCTCGATCACCGCGTTGAAGCGGATCGCAGCCGTCCCGCCAATGGGCTGATTGACGTCGATGGAACCACGCTTGCGCGCTTTGCTGCCATACTGGTCGAAACCGAAGCTCAAATCACCGACTATGAACGTGTCGAGCGTGGGCTTCTTGGTGTTGATGTTTATATAGCCGCCAGCACTGCCGCGACCGTTGTCCGCCGAGGCGCCTTTTACGACCTCGATCGACTCAACGTTGAAGACATCCCTGGAATAGCTGCCCGAATCACGCGCATTGTCGACGAACACGCTGCCACTGGTATCGAAACCGCGCAGCGTGAAATTGTTGGAAGACGTGCCGAACCCATTCTCTCCGGCGTCGAAGCTGATTCCCGGCGTGTTGCGCAATACCTCCGCCAGGGTGCGTGCGCCGCGGTCGCGAATTAGTTCCTGCGAGATGACGTTGATCGTCTGCGGGGTGTCGAGCAGCGGCGCGGTGCTCTTGGGCGAAGGCGTTTCGGTGCGGTTGTAGGTATCGACGATCGCAGTGTCGGTTACCGTGACGCCGCCAAGCCGCTGCGGCTCATCTTCGCTCTGTGCCTGCGCCGGCGACATGCCAACGATCAATCCGAGGCAGCCCAGTGCGAGCAATGCACTGGGCGAGGCGGAGGGAACGGATGTGCGACTCAACTCGATATCGCTCACTTTGCTTACCCCTTTTAAAATGATAATCAGTTGCAATTGCTTCGCTAAGGGGGGCTGAGCGGCCCAAGTCAATTCAAGTGGCCATGCTTAAAATTAGAAAATGCAGACGCAACAAACCCGAAACAATCACATGACGGGCCCCTCGATCCCTCGGTTATCTGCGCTGGGACCGCAGACGATCCTGATTGTCGACGACGATATCGGGATGCGACGGGCGCTGCATCGCATTCTTCGCTCCAATGGTTTCCGTTGCCTGCTGGCGGAGGACGGGGCCGCGATGCGCAGCGTGCTCGCCGAGGCGCGGGTCGACCTGATCCTACTGGACGTGATGATGCCGGGCCAAAGCGGCTTCGACTTATGCCGCGACCTGCGGATACGCGACGACAATCCCGTGCCGATCATCATGATCAGTGCGCGCGGAGAACAGACCGATCTCGTGATCGGGCTGGAATTGGGCGCGGACGACTATATTGCAAAGCCGTTCGGCGAGGGCGAACTGCTGGCTCGTGTGCGCGCCATGCTGCGCCGCAGCCGCACCCCTGTCGCGGAACCCGCGCGAACCCGCAGCCGATTTCTGCGCTTCGACGGCTGGACCGTGGATCTAGGTCAACGCGATCTCTTCACGCCCACGGGAGCGCGCGTCGAGCTTTCCGGCGCCGAGTTCGACCTCTTGCTCGCGTTGATCGAACATCCGCAACGTGTAATCGGGCGGGATGCGCTACTGGAAATGTCCAGAGCGCGGATCGGCAATGCATCGGATCGAACAATCGACGTGCATATCTGCCGCCTGCGCCGGAAGCTCGGCGATGAAGAGAAGCGCGAGACGATCCGCACCGTGCGGGGGTTCGGTTATATCTTTACGAGACCGGTAGAGCAGGCGTGAACATGCTGAGATGGTTGCTGGGCTGGTTCGACAGCCTGCGTGGACGGATCGCTATCGCGCTCCTCATCGGGCTTACTGTCCAGTTCATTGGCAGCGACATCATTTTCGAGCGCATCGAAGCAGCACGCCTGGAACGTGCCCGGGCACAGCGGCTCGCCGACTGGCTCTCCTTTGCGGACGAGTTTGCTGGGACGAGGCCTGATGCATTCGAGCGCATGACCAAACTCTGGCAACCAGACCTCATCGTCCGGCGGAGCCTCGCCGCAGTGCCGGAGGGCGGAGTGCGGTCCGACGGCGAAGCCCGGCAAGTACGGCAACTGATACTCGAAGCCCGGCCGCAACTGCGCCATCATGATGTCCGCGCGACCGCTGAGGGGAGGGATCTCGTCGGGTCAATGCATCTCGCCAATGGCGACTGGTTGGTCTTCCGGGCGGAAGACTATTTCACTTTCTCCTCGCAGCTGCAACGCTTCGCGGTGTCGGGGTTCCTGCTCCTGCTCTGCGTGACGTTTATCGTCCTTTTGTTCGGTCGGATGGTCGGGCGCCCCCTCGCCAGGATCGCGAAGGCTGCATCACGTGTGGGGTGGGATGAGGCGGTGCCTGTCGACGTGAACGGACCTCGCGAGGTGCGCCAGGTTGCCATCGCTTTCGGCCGCATGCAGTCGCGCCTGATGGAACAGGTCGCTGATCGAATGCAATCAATGGCCGCCATGTCGCATGATTTGCGGACACCCCTTGCCAGGATGCGCCTCAATATCTCGGCGGTCGGCGACGCTGAAGCGAGGGCCGCGTTCGAACAGGACGTCGAAGAGATGGAGGGGTTCGTTTCGTCCATCCTGGACTATCTGCGCGGCGACGAGGCGGAAGCAGAACAGCGTGTTGACGTCGCTTCGATCGTGATGACCGTTGTGGATGAAGCGCGCGACCGAAGCGAGAATGCCATTTATGCCGGTCCGGATCGACTGGAGGCAGTGACGCGGCCGCTCAAGCTCAAGCGGCTGGTGCGCAACATCGTTCAGAATGCCACTCGCCATGCGGACAACGCATGCGTCACCCTGACGCAGGGGAAGCATGATATCCACATCGTCGTCACCGATGAGGGCCAGGGTATACCGGATACCGATTTGGAGTTGGTGTTTGAACCGTTCCGACGCCTGGAAAACGCGCGGAAGCGCCACATCGGCGGCTCAGGTTTGGGGTTGACCAGCGCGAGGCGGCTTGTCGAGCGGCTCGGCGGTACCATTACCTTGGCCAATCGGCCGCAGAGTTGCGGTCTGGAAGTAACGATACGCCTGCCTCTCGTCAAAGTTTGATAGCGTTGCGCGGGATGGGCGCACCGCTCCATCTTGGCTAGACGACCGCAACGGAAGGCCCGGGATGGCTGTTGCACGCGCCTTACGTCGCTGGGATCATTCGTCGCGAATGAAACGCTAGCGTTGACTGCACTTCAAGTCGATTGATGACATGGCGAGAGGAGAGGGGGAACCGCCTACGTTCGCGACTTCCTTATCCACGCAGCGCCGCCTCGGGCTCCGGTCATCCTTTGGCCGAACAGGCACCACATAGACATCGCCATAACCCGGCACGTTGACGACGCGCGCAACCGAGCGTGTATCGTCTGAAGGCACGGGTTGGACGTAGACAGTGCCTTGTCCCGGTACGTTCACAATGCGCGGTTGTGGGGAGGCTTGCGTCTGATCGGACGACTGCGCCGCGCTCGAGGAGCTTGCAACGATCCCCAGCATCAAGGCTGTTATTGTCGAAGCTGTACGGCGCATGAGAGTGATGTGGGTTGAGCCGAGAGGACTATCAAGCATCGCAGGCAGGAGCTACAACGGCACCTCTATAGACTTTGCGAATCAATTCGCATCGGTGGGCGTTCGGTTTCCAACGCTGCATGACAGCTACCACGTTCGTGCCAGGAGGCGGGTCCCTTTTTCCGACGGCGTGGCGATGCGCTGATGGCAGGCACACGATCGCTTAGCTTCTTAACTCTTAGCATTTGGCGAAGAAAATAGCGCGACTATGCATTATCTTTGCGGTAGGAGTTAATGGGCAGGACGAAACTAAGCGTGACCGCACGGGGACAGGTGATGGAGCGGAGCTACGATGCGGTACGGCGCGACTTTGCCGCCGTGGTCCGCCCGGCATGAGCACGCGCAATGGCGTGGTGAACCGGCCTGTGGTCGAAGCGGGCGGCAACTTCGCGGACGGTTTAATCCTTTTTGACGGCCGATTCCACGGTGTCGAAACCTTCGTGTCGTTCGACAAGAAGGCAGTGAAGCTACTACAAGGGCAGGGGGTGACCGCCTCGTTTGTGAAGAAGCCATGAGGGCGATCTTCATCCGCCACGGCGAAAGCACCGGCAACGCCGGTGCGCCATGCCATGATCTCGCGACGATCCAGCTGACAGAGCGGGGCCACGAGCAGGCGCTCCAGGTTGCGTCGAGCTGGACCGAAGCGCCCGCGCTCATCGTCACCTCGCCCTATACCCGCACCCGGCAGACGGCCGCTCCGACGATGGCGCGCTTTCCCAGTGTGCCGGTCGAAGTGTGGCCGATCGAGGAGTTTACTTATCTTCAACCGGGGCGCTGGAACGGCACGCGCAGCGCCGAGCGGATGCCGCACCTCGAACGCTATTGGAGCGAGGCCGATCCCGATTATTGCGACGGCGAGGGGGCGGAGAGTTTCAGTACATTGCTCCGGCGCTGCGAGGCGGCGCTGACGCGGCTTGCCGCCATGCCAGCCGGGTCGCTGGTCTATGTGTTCGGACACGGGCAGTTCATCCAGGCCGCGCGTGCGATCATAGCCAACGTCGATCTGGATGATCAGGCCAAGATGCGAGGGTTCTGGCTCAAGGGGGAACCGCCAGCGATCAGCAACGCGCAACGGGTAGGGTTCATTTGGCAAGGCGGGTGTTGGCATTGTGCCACGGCGACGGCCGCTTAGATTGACAGGCGCAGGCCATCCGAAACGGATAGCGATCGTCGTTCATCGGCCTTGTGGTCGCAAGATCGTCGCTGGCAGACATTGAACAGGCTGCGCTCGGTCGCTGAATGTCGAGCTTGCGCCCTGGCTCGCTTTCTGGCCGGAGAGAATGGTGCCCTTGCCGTCATGACATGTGCCCCATGGCAGATGGAGGCACGGTCAAAAGTTCGCAGGAAGATAGTCTTGCAGATAGCGTAAATGGCTCTCGGATCAACGTAGGAATTTTCTGAACCGCCATAATGAGAACGCGAAAAAGGTCGAGCCGATGGTGATGAGGGCAATCACTTGCGGCCAGACGGCTTCCAGCCCGGCGCCGCGGAAAAGCACCGCTCTAGCCAGCGCCACGAAATACGTGTCCGGCGCGGCCGTCATCAGAACCCTGACGAAGCCTGGCATGCTCTCCACAGGCGTCACGCCGCCCGCTAGAACCTGGAGAGGGAAAAGAACCAGCATCAGCAGGAGGCCAAACTGCGGCATCGAACCAGCGAGCGTGGCAAGCAGAATGCCTAGCGACGTGGTTGCAAAAAGCTGGAGAGCGAGCCCGAGCATGAGTAGCCAGAGCGAACCAGCAACCGGGATGGCGAGCCAGGTCCTTATGACCACCGCGATGGCCACAAGCGCAGCGACGAAGACGACGAGCGCGGTGGGCCACATCTTGGCGATCATGATTTCGGTGGGGGTTACAGGCATCACCAGCAGGTGCTCGATCGTACCCCGCTCTCGTTCCCTGATCAGGAATGCGCCGGCAAGGATGACCGAAAGCAGCGAGACGTTGTTTACGACCTCCATCATCGCGCCGTACCAATTGGCATCCAGACCGGGATTGAAGCGCGGGCGAAGGACGAGTTCCACGGGCGCCGCCGGCGCCGACCGATAGTGCTGGACAAATTCCTCGACCTCACCGGAAACGATCGCCTGGATGTAGCCGGCGCCGGTGAACGCCTGCGTCATGCGCGTGGCGTCGATATTGAGCTGGATCGCCGGTGCGCTTCCCGCCAGCACGTCGCGCTGGAAACCGGACGGGATGACCAGGGCGAAGGTATCGACGCCGGCATCCATGCGGCGGTTCATCTGCGAAAGCGAGATCAGCTGCGGCGGATTGAACTGCGGCGGGTAGAAGGCTGAGCCTATGCGCGAGGATAGCGCGGAACCATCCTCGTCCACGATGGAGATTGGCGCCCGGTTCAGCGTTTCCGGCATGACCGTCGCGGCGGCGTAGATCTGCACCGTGAACGCCCAGACGATCAGGGCCAGAAGCGCCGGATTGCGCGCCAGGCCCCACAATTCCTTGATGCCCAACCGCCATATCGTGGATATCCGCATGGCTACCTCGCCTGCTTGCGCAGAAAGAGGACACTGAGGCCAAGCAACGTTAAAGCCGCGAGCAGCAAGGGCAAGAACGAACCTTGCAGTTCCGCGAGCCCGAGCGCCTTGGAGAAGGTGCCACGCGCGATCGTGACGAAGTGGGTGGCTGGATTGATCGAGCCGATAAGCGCCGCCGATCCCTCCATGGAGGAAACTGGATCGAGCATGCCGGAATATTCCACCGCAAGCAGCATCGTCGCAAGCGTAGCGAGAAAGATCGCGGCGATCTGGCTGTTCATGAAGCTTGAAATCAGGAGGCCCAGCCCCGTGGACGCAAATGCGTAGAGCACCGCACCGGCCGCAAGGGCGATCAGGCTGCCCGTGAACGGAACGCCCTGCACGAAGATCGCGAACATCGTCAGCGTCACGGTGTTGATCAGGGCGAGGGCGACATAGGGAAGTTGCTTGCCGAGCAGGAACTCCAGCCGCGAGACCGGCGTGACGTAGAGATTGACGATAGAGCCCATCTCCTTTTCCCGGACGATCGACAGCGTCGCCAGCATGGTCGGGATGAAGAGGAGCACAAGCGCGATGACCGCCGGAACGATGGCGATGAGGCTTTCCAAAGTGGGATTGTAGCGGAAGCGCGGCTCCAGCTCGAAGTTTCCTGCGACGGCTTTGGCGCCAATCATCTGTCTGGCCTTTTCCGCCAGCCAGTAGGCGTGCAAACCTTCGACATAGCCCTGCGCGGTTTCAGCGCGCGTAGGCATCGCGCCGTCGATCCACGCCCCAATCGTGACGCTTCGACCGGCGGAAAGATCGCGCGCGAATCCAGGTGGTATCTCGAGCGCGAGGCTGAGTTCACCGCTGCGCATGCGCCGGTCCATCTCGGCAGGGCTGGAGATCGGCGGCCGCTCGGTGAAGAAGCGAGACCCGGCGATCTGTTGCGTGTAGTCCCGGCTCAACGTCGTCTGGTCATAGTCCAGCACAGCATAGGGAAGGTCCTCGACATCCATGCTGATGCCGTAGCCGATCACGAAAAGCAGCAGGACGCTACCGAGAAAGGCGAAGGCGGCCCGGATCGGGTCGCGGCGCAGTTCGATGGTCTCCCGCCTCGCATAGCTCAGGAGACGTCGCGTGTTGAGCCCGCCGGACGCGGCCCTTGTTGCATCGTCCGGCGCACCCTTCGCTGGAGACTCGCCGGGTTGGCGGATGGTTTCCCCTCTATTTTCCTCCGACGGGTTGCGGCCATCCTCGCCCGCGATGGCCGCTTCCAGGTAATGGACGAAAGCCTGTTCCAGGTTTGTGCTGCCGCTCATCTCGACGAGCGCCTGGGGGGTGTCGCTGATCAGCACCTTGCCGGCGTGCATAAACGAGATGCGGTCGCAGCGTTCCGCCTCGCTCATGAAATGGGTGGAAATGAAGATGGTGACGCCATCGTTGCGCGAGAGGTCGGCGAAAATCTGCCACAAGGCGTCGCGGGCTATCGGATCCACGCCCGATGTGGGCTCATCGAGGATCAATATTTCAGGTGCGTGGATCATTGCGACCGCCAGCGACAGGCGCTGGGTCAGCCCGAGCGGCAGGGCCGCGGGCAATACGTCGAGAACCTCGGAAAGCCCGAAACGACGCGTCATCTCATCGATGCGCGCCGGGATGTCGCGCGCAGGCAGATCGAACAGCCGGGCGTGCAGATCGAGATTTTGGCGAACCGTCAGCTCCGAATAGAGCGAAAATGATTGCGACATGTAGCCGACCCGACGGCGCGTCGCGATGTCGCCGGTGTCGACCTGCTGGCCGAACAGACGGGCGGTGCCGTCGCTGGCCGGCAGGAGGCCGGTCAGCATCTTCATCGTCGTGGTTTTGCCGCAGCCGTTGGAGCCGAGAAACCCGAAAATCTCGCCACGCGGTAGGCGGAAGCTGACCTTGTCGACCGCAGTGAAGTCGCCGAAGCGCATCGTCAGCCCGTCCGCTTCGATCGCGGGCTGGCCATCGCCGCCAACAGGGCGTGGAGGAATGACGACACCTCGATGGAGCTTGCGCTTGGATTCCGGCATCAGGGCGATGAAGGCCTCGTCCAGAGACGAAACGCCCGTCTGCCGCCGAAGGTCCTCCGGTGTGCCGGTGGCGAGAACCCGTCCGCCGTCCATGGCGATGAGCCGGTCAAAACGCGCGGCCTCTTCCATATAGGCCGTGGCGACGATGACGCCCATGCCGGGCCGACCGGCGCGGATCGCATCGATGAGGGTCCAGAATTGCCGGCGCGCCATCGGATCGACGCCGGTGGTCGGCTCATCGAGGATCAGCAGGTCCGGATCATGGATAAGCGCGCAGCACAGGCCGAGCTTCTGCTTCATGCCTCCTGATAGTTTGCCCACCGGCCGGTTTTCGAACCGGGCGAGGCCGGTCGCTAACAGCAATTCGCCGATCCGCTGTTCCCGCACCGTCCGGGGATGTCCGAACAGCCGTCCGAAGAAATCGAGGTTCTCAAACACGGACAGTGTCGGATAAAGGTTTTTGCCCAAGCCCTGCGGCATGTAGGCAATGCGTGGCCCGACGTCGCGGCGCTGGCGCCCACTTCGCATATCGGCCCCGAGCGTTTCAACGCGGCCATTCTGGACCTTGCGCGCGCCGGCGACCAGCGAGAGCAAGGTCGATTTTCCAACGCCGTCCGGCCCGATCAGGCCGACGATGCGGCCAGCTTGAAAATCGAGCGTCACATCGTCCAAGGCGCGCGTCTTGCCGAAGACGTGGCTGACGCCTCGCAGGCAGGCAATGACGGCGGCCGGGTCCGGCGACGCCTCGTCCGTCATTCGAGAAGTCCCGTGGTCAGATGTTCGGGCCATTCGGCGGCCGGGTCGAGCCGCACATAAGCGACGCCGGGGAGGCCCGGCTTCACATAGTCTGAATATTTTTGCACGAGTCCGGGGGCGATGCGCACGCGCACGCGAAACATAAGCTCCTGCCGCTCATCGGCCGTTTCCACCGTTCTCGGTGTGAACTGGGCCATATCGGAAATGAAGGATACCGTGGCGGGCACCACGACACCCGGCGCGGTGTCGAGCACGATGCGCGCGGGCGCCCCCAGCCGCAATCGTCCCGCCTCCACTGTCGGCAGGAAGAACGTCATGTAGACGTCACCCAGGTCGATCAGGTTGAGCACCCGCCCGCCGCCCGCGACGACTTCGCCGGGCTGAGCGACGCGATACTGGACGCGGCCGCCGCGCGGCGCACGTAGATCACTGTCACCGATGTCCGCCTCGATCCGCTGGAGGGTAGCGCGGGCCGCGTCCAGTATCGAGCGGGCGCCGATCACCTGATTGCGGGCCGTGGCGATCGCCGCATCCACCGAAGCGAGCTGCGCGCGCGCCGCCTCCAACGCGGCGCTGGCGCCGTCTACCTGGGCGCTGTCATCGTCGCGCTCCTGTATCGCGGTCGCGCCCTCTCTGGACAGGGTCTCGGATCGGGCCAGACGCCTGCGCGCCGCATTAAGCTCCGCCTCGCGCTGCCGCACGACCGCGAAGGCCGAGGCTCGTTCGCTCTGGCGCTGCACGACCTGGCTTTGCGCCACCAGCACTGAGTTGCGCGCCTGCGCGAGTTGCGCCTCGGCCTCGGCGCGCTGGGCAGAGAGGATATCGACCTCCATATGGGCGACCACCTGTCCCGCCTTCACCATCTGCCCTTCCTCGGCGACGATGTCGCGAATCCGGCCCGGCGACTTGGCGGACACGTCGATCTCCACCGCCTCGACCCGCCCGTTGCCGCTGACGATCCCTTCCGGGAGCCCCGATGGTCTCAGCGCGGTCCACATCAGGAAGGCCGCAACGGCGAGCGCCAGGACGGCCCCACCGCGCACGATCCAGGTCTTCGGCGGCTTCTTCATGGGTTTACTATCCTGCGTGCAGCGGTCGTGGACGCGTCCTGATAAGAGAAGCCGCCGCCGAGGGCGGAATAAAGCGCGACGACGCTTGCCAGCTCGGCTCGGCGCAGTTGCACCAGCGCCTGCTCGGTCTCAAACAGATCGCGTTGGGCATCGAGCACTTCGAGGTAGGACGACCGCCCGTTGTCGAAGCTCAGCTGCGCCAGCCGCGCGCGTTCGGTCAGCGCAGCCAGCATCTCGCGGGTGGTCTCGATCTGCAGAGTCAGCTGGCGCCGGCGGACGAGCGCGTCCGACACGTCTCGAAAGGCGCGCTGGATCGTTTGCTCATATTCGGCCACAGCGAGATCGCGCCGTGCGAGGGCGACGTCGAGCGTTCTCTTGAGGCGGCCCGCGGTGAAAATCGGCAGCGTGATCGTAGGGGTGAAGGTCCATGCTTCGCTTCCACCTCGGAACAGGCCATCCAACTCGCTGCTCGCGGTGCCATAGGCACCGGTCAAGTTGATGTTGGGCAAAAAGGCAGACCGCGCTGCGCCGATGTTGGCGTTGGCCGCTTTCAGCCGATGCTCCGCACCGATGATGTCCGGACGGTCAAGTAGCAAATCTGAGGGGAGGCCAATCGGCAACACCATGCTGGGCGCCGCCGCGGCGAGGTGGGGGGGCTCGGGCGCGATCTGGACGGGTCGTCCGACCAGCAGGGCGAGCGCGTTGCGGTTCACCTCGCGATCCTGATCGAGCGCATGCAACGCATTGCGCGCCTGCGCGAGCAGGGTCTGTGCCTGCGTCATGTCGAGCTTCGATCCGGACCCCACTTCGTATCGCCGGCGCATGATGCGCAGTGCTTCTTCGCGGGTCTGGATCGTCCGACGGGCGAGCGCGGCGCGCTCTCCATATTCACACTCGAGGAGATAGCCGTTCGCGACTTGGGCGACGAGGTCAGTCGCCACTGCACGGCGCGCTTCCTCACTCGATAAATATTGCTCACGCCCCGCATCGCGCAGGTTGCGTAGCCTTCCCCAGAAATCGATCTCCCAGCCGGCGCTCATCTGCGCGCTCATCTGCCGAATATCGATCGTCTGCGGGCCAATGCCGGGAAGATTAAACAAGGACCGGCCACGCGTTCCGGTGCCGACCGCATCGAGCGTGGGGTAGAGGGCAGCCCCCTCGATCCGCCATGCCGCGCGCGCCTCGGCCACGCGCGCGGCATGGCGGATCGAGG
>Ga0209815_1002202_pt1 | contig 12052 bp, 10 predicted proteins | sample CoawatmetaG00DNA_FD_187507 | JGI IMG/M metagenome (GOLD analysis project Ga0209815, IMG submission 187507) | Marine microbial communities from the West Antarctic Peninsula - Coastal water metaG002-DNA (SPAdes) (version 2) | ecosystem: Environmental > Aquatic > Marine > Coastal ...
CTCCATTACCACACAATGGATGTCGTCCACCGAAAAAAAGAAGAGTTTAATTTATTTATATTAAGATAAAAATATGGCAAGATATACAGGCCCAACATCAAGAATTGCAAGAAGATTTGGAGAACCAATTTTTGGACCAGATAAAGCATTAGCTAAAAAAGCTTACGGACCAGGACAGCACGGTAACCAAAGAAGGAGAGGTAAACAATCCGAATATGGTGTGCAATTAATGGAAAAACAAAAAGCTAAGTTTACTTATGGTATTTTAGAGAAACAATTTTCTAATTTATTTAAGGAAGCACTTAGAAGAAAAGGAGTTACTGGTGAAAATTTATTACAAATGTGTGAATTACGTTTGGATAATGTTGTGTACCGTTTAGGTATTGCACCAACAAGAAGAGGAGCTCGTCAGTTAGTTACTCACAAACATATTACTGTGAATGGTGAAAATGTAAACATTCCTTCATATGCTTTAAAAGTAGGTGATGTTGTTTCAGTACGTGCACGTTCAAAATCTTTAGAAACAATCACTAATTCAATTACTTCTAGCTCTAATGAATCAGAATGGTTACAATGGAATGGAGAAACTCAATTAGGTAAAGTAGTTTCTGCACCTGAAAGAATTCAGATTCCTGAAAACATTAAGGAGCAGTTAATTGTAGAATTATACTCTAAATAAGAATATTAAAAAATAAAAAACATGCAAATCTTAGATTTTCAAAAGCCAGATGAGGTAGTAATGATTAATGAAGCTGCTAACCAAGGAGACTTTGAGTTTCGTCCGTTAGAGCCAGGTTATGGTTTAACTGTAGGTAATGCTTTAAGAAGAGTTTTATTATCTTCTTTAGAAGGATATGCTATTACATCAATCAAAATCACAGGAGTTGATCATGAATTTTCTACTATTCAAGGTGTTGTACAAGATATTACTGAAATTATCTTGAACCTTAAGCAAGTAAGATTTAAGCAACAAATTGAAACTGTTGAGTCAGAAGTTGCAACTTTAAAAGTTAGCAAAACGGATGTAATTACTGCTGCTAATTTGGCAAGTAGTTTATCTAACTTTCAAGTATTAAATCCAGAGCAGGTTATTTGTGAATTGGATAAGAAAGTAACATTTGAAATGCAATTTACTATTGCTAAGGGTAGAGGATATGTACCAGCTGAAGCGAATGAAATAGAAGATGCTCCAATAGGAACAATTGCTATTGATTCTATCTTTACTCCAATCAAAAATGTAAATTATAATATTGAGGATTACAGAGTTGGTCAAAAAACTGATTTTGAAAAGTTAAACTTAAATATTACTACTGACGGTTCAATTGAACCAAAACAAGCTTTGACTGAAGCGTCTAAAATCTTAATCCAACACTTTATGTTATTCTCTGACGAAAAAATCAGTTTAGAAGAAGATATCGTGGAAGAATTTGATGAGGATACTTTACACATGCGTCAGTTATTAAAAACTGAACTTACTGAGTTTGGTTTATCAGTTAGAGCATTAAACTGCTTAAAAACTGCAGAAGTATTTACATTAGGTGAATTAGTTTCTTTCAAAAAATCTGATATGTTAAAATTTAGAAACTTTGGTAAGAAATCACTTTCAGAATTAGAAGATTTAATAGAGGAAAAAGGATTGACTTTCGGTTTTGACACTGAGAAGTATAATTTAGATAACGAATAAGAAAAATGAGACACGGAAAGAAATTTAACCATTTAAGTAGAAAAGCTGCTCATAGAAAGGCAATGCTTGCTAATATGGCATGTTCATTAATTGAACACAAAAGAATTAAAACTACTTTAGCGAAAGCAAAAGCATTAAGAGTATATGTTGAACCTTTGATTACAAAATCAAAAGACGACACTACACATTCAAGAAGAACTGTATTTTCATACTTGAAGCAAAAGCAAGCAATTACTGAGCTATTCAGTGATGTTGCTACTAAAATTGCTGACAGACCAGGAGGATACACTAGAATCTTAAAATTAAGCAACCGTTTGGGAGATAATGCACAAATGGCATTTATTGAGTTGGTTGACTATAATGAAGAGTATACTACTGATAAGCCTAAGCGTAAAAAAGCAAGAAGAGCTAAATCTAAGAAAGTTGAGGATGTTGCTCATGCTGTTGAAGAAGCAGTTGTTGTTGTTGAAGATGCTCCAGTAGTTGAAGAAACTCCTGTAGTAACAGAAACTAAAGAAAAGACTAATAACTCTGAAGAAAAAGAAGAAAAAGGAGAGTAGTAAATAACTTCTTTTTAATATTTTAAAAAAGGGTAAAGCTTAGGTTTTATCCTTTTTTTATAAATAAATTTGAGGATGAAATACAATAAGAAAAAACCTGCAGTTTTATTATTAGCAGATGGTACAATTTTTCACGGAAAGGCTGTTGGTATTGACGGTGTTGCTACTGGTGAATTATGTTTTAATACAGGTATGACTGGCTATCAAGAGGTATTCACTGATCCTTCTTATTTTGGACAGTTAATGATCACTACAAATGCTCATATTGGTAATTATGGAGTTCATAATAATGAAGCAGAATCATCAGACATGAAAATTGCAGGATTGATCTGTAAGAATTTCAATACTGGTTTTTCTCGTCATGGTGGTGATGGTGACTTACAAGATTATTTTATAAAGCAAAATAAGGTTGTAATCACTGATGTTGACACTAGAGCTGTTGTAAGACATATCCGTGATAAAGGAGCCATGAATGCAATTGTATCTACTGGAACTACTGATATCGATGAATTAGCATCATTATTGGCTAAAGTACCTTCTATGGTAGGATTAGAATTATCATCTTCAGTTTGTACGAAAACGCCTTATTTTGTAGGTGATGAAAATGCAGCTATTAAAGTTGCTGTCTTGGATTTGGGAGTTAAGCGTAATATCTTAACTTGTTTGTCTGATAGAGATTGTTATCTACAGGTTTTTCCAATGCATACTTCATATGAAGAAATGAATGCTTGGAATCCTGATGGTTTCTTTTTGTCAAATGGGCCTGGAGATCCTTCAGCAATGCCAAGTGTAATTGAAGAAGTTAGAAAAATAACAGCTGATGGGAAATCTGTATTTGGAATTTGTTTAGGACATCAGGCTTTAGCACTTTCAGAAGGAATAGCTACATACAAAATGCACAACGGACATAGAGGGATAAATCATCCTGTGTTAAATTTAAGTACTAAAAAAGCAGAGGTTACTTCACAGAACCATGGTTTTGGAATTTCAGAAGAGGATATAAAGAATAACCCTAATATTGAGATAACTCATGTTAACTTAAATGATGATACTATTGAGGGAATTAAATTTAAAAATAAGAATTGTTTTTCAGTACAGTATCACCCAGAATCATCACCAGGGCCTCATGATTCAAGATACTTATTTGATGAATTTGTAACTAATATTAAAAGCTATAAAAACTAAATAGAATGGGAAGAATAGTAGATATACATGCTCGTCAAATCTTAGATTCTAGAGGGAATCCAACTATTGAAGCAGAGGTGTTAACTGAAAATGGAGTGATGGGGAGGGCAGCTGTACCTTCAGGAGCTTCAACAGGTAAACATGAAGCTGTTGAGTTAAGAGATGGCGATAAAGGAACTTATTTAGGGTTGGGTGTTTTAAAAGCAGTGCAAAATATTAAAACAGCTATTAATGAAGAATTAAAAGGTGTTTATGTTTCTCAACAAGCGTTGATTGATCAGAAAATGATTGATTTGGATGGTACACTAAATAAAGCGAATTTAGGAGCGAATGCTATGCTAGCTGTTTCTTTGGCCTGTGCCAAAGCTGCTGCTGAGGAAAGCGGACAAACTCTTTATAATTATATTGGAGGGGTGAGTGCACGAGAGTTACCTATTCCAATGATGAATATCTTAAATGGTGGTTCGCATGCTGATAATAGTATCGACTTTCAGGAATTTATGGTAATGCCAGTTGGTGCTACTTCATTTGCTGAAGCTTTGCAAATGGGTACAGAAGTATTTCATCATTTAAAAGCGGAATTACAAGCTCAAGGACATTCAACAAATGTAGGGGATGAAGGTGGTTTTGCACCAAACTTAGGTTCTAATGAAGAGGCAATTCAAGTTGTATTAAAAGCAATTGAATCTGCAGGATATACGCCTGGATTAGATATGTATATTGCTATAGATGCTGCAGCATCAGAATTTTATAATGCTGATGAAAATGTATATCATTTTCATCAGTCGACAGGAGAGAAGTTAACCCCAGAAGAAATGGTGAATTTTTGGGCAGACTGGTCAGAAAAATATCCAATTTTATCTATTGAGGACGGTTTAGATGAAGATGATTGGGAGGGATGGAAAAGTTTAACGGATAAAATTGGAGATAAAGTTCAGTTAGTTGGTGATGATTTGTTTGTAACAAATGTGGATCGTCTAGCTAGAGGAATTGAAAATAATATTGCCAACTCTATTTTGATTAAGGTAAACCAAATTGGAACTTTAACGGAAACGATTAATGCGGTACAAATGGCACAAAAGTCTTCTTATACTTCTGTGATGAGTCACAGGTCAGGTGAAACTGAAGATACTACTATTGCTGACTTAGCAGTAGCTTTAAATTGTGGTCAGATTAAAACTGGTTCTGCTTCTCGTTCTGATAGAATGGCTAAATACAATCAACTATTAAGGATTGAGGAAATGTTGGGAGATCAAGCAATTTATAAAGGAAAAGATTTTAAGTTTATTAAAAAATAAACAATTATATTAGCAGGATTAAATAAAAAAGAGGAAATGGGAAAGAAAGCAGAATTACATTATGAAGGGGAAGTATATGAAATTCCAGTTGTTACTGGAACAGAAAATGAAAATGCACTTGATATAAGTAAATTAAGAGGGCAATCGGGACTAATTACTTTAGATAGAGGATTTAAAAATACCGGTTCTACTGAAAGTGCAATTACTTTCTTAAACGGAGAAGAAGGGATTTTAAGATATAGAGGTTATTCTATTGAAGAGTTAGCCGAAAAATCTTCTTTCTTAGAAGTGTCATTCTTGCTAATTTATGGTGAATTACCAAATAAAACTGAGTTAGATAAGTTCACTAAAGATATTTCAGAGCATTCATTAGTTCATGAAGATGTAAAATCAATCTTAGATGGTTATCCTTCTAAGGCACACCCAATGGGAGTTCTTTCTTCCTTAGTTTCAGCTTTAACTGCTTTTTATCCAAAATCTTTAGATCCTAACCGATCGAAAGAGCACATTAATGGTACGATTATTCGTTTTATTGCTAAGCTTCCAACCTTGGCTGCTTGGAGTTTTAAGAACAGAATGCGTCAGCCAATTATGTATCCTAAAAATAAGTTAAATTATACTTCAAATTTCTTACACATGATGTTTGGATTGCCTACTCAGGATACTGAGATCAATCCTATTGTTTCAAAAGCGCTTGATAAATTATTAATTTTACATGCTGATCATGAACAAAATTGTTCAGCTTCAACAGTAAGAATTGTAGGTTCTTCTCATGCAAGTTTATATGCATCTGTTTCTGCTGGAATTGCCGCACTTTGGGGTCCATTGCATGGTGGAGCTAATCAAGCTGTAATTGAGATGCTTGAGGAAATTAAAGCAGATGGTGGAGATGTAGATAAGTATGTTGCTAAAGCAAAAGATAAATCTGATCCATTCCGTTTAATGGGCTTTGGACACAGGGTATATAAAAACTTTGATCCGAGAGCAACCATTATTAAAAAGGCCGCTGATGATGTGTTAAATGAATTAGGGATTGAGGATCCTGTATTGGATATCGCTATGAAATTGGAGAGGGTGGCATTGGAAGATGAATACTTTAAAGCAAGAGGATTATATCCTAATGTTGATTTCTACTCAGGAATTATTTACAGAGCCTTAGGGATTCCTACGGATATGTTTACGGTAATGTTTGCTATTGGTAGATTGCCAGGTTGGATAGCACAATGGAAAGAAATGAGAGAGAATAATGAGCCAATTGGAAGGCCAAGACAAGTATATATTGGTGCTACAGAAAGAGGCTATGTAAGTATGGAAAACAGATAATTTTCTGTTCAGATATTAGAATAAAAAACTCGGCTATTAGCTGAGTTTTTTTACTTTTGAGCATGGCTTACAAATCCTTACAGCAATGCATTTCAAAACTTGATAAGAGAGGAGAAATCCTTAAAATCACCAAAGAAATTGATCCTAATTTGGAAATGGCATCTGTGCAATTGGATGAATTTGCAAAAGCAGGTAAGGCAATTCTTTTTGAAAATATAAAGGGAAGTAAATTTAGGGCGACTTCCAATTTATTTGGAACTTTAGCTAGAAGCAAGTTTATGTTTCGTGATACCATAGACAAGGTAAAACAATTGATTGACCTTAAAACAGATCCTTCTGTAGCTTTAAAGAATCCTGCTAAAGCTATTTATGCTGCTTTGCATGCTATTTACGCTATTCCACTAAAGGTAAGGTTTCCCAGTAGTTTTCACGAAATACAAATAGAAGATATTCCTCAAGTAAAATGTTGGAAGGAGGATGGAGGCGCTTTTATTACTTTGCCCCAAGTGTATTCTGAAGATATTGAAAATCCTGGAATTATGAATTCTAATTTAGGAATGTATAGAGTTCAACTTTCTGGTAATGATTATATTCCCAATAAAGAAATAGGAATGCATTACCAGATTCATAGAGGTATTGGAGTGCATCAGAAAAATGCTAATCAAAAAGGTGAACCTTTAAAGGTTTCAATTTTTGTAGGAGGACCACCTGCACATACTTTTGCTGCTGTTATGCCTTTGCCAGAGGGAATGTCAGAAATTGCATTTGCAGGAATATTAGGGGGGAGAAATTTTCGGTATGCTAAAAAAGATGGCTATACCATTTCAGCAGATGCTGATTTTGTTATTTGTGGTGAGTTACACCATAATGATGTGAAGCCTGAAGGGCCTTTTGGGGACCATTTGGGCTATTATAGTTTAACACATGATTTTCCTGTTTTGAAAGTGAAAAAGGTGTATGCCAAAGAAAATGCCATTTGGCCTTTTACAGTTGTAGGCCGACCTCCTCAAGAAGATTCTCAGTTTGGAGCTCTAATACATTCAATTACTGGAAAAGCAATTGAAAAAGAAATTCCGGGACTGAAGGCTGTTAATGCAGTTGATGAGGCTGGAGTTCATCCTTTATTATTGGCTGTTGGGTCTGAAAGATATACTCCTTACAATCCTACCAAAAAACCACAAGAATTATTAACTATTGCTAATCATATACTGGGGACAGGGCAAATGTCCTTAGCGAAATATATTTTTATTTGTGATGAAGAAAATGCACCTGATGTAAATGATGAAAAGGCTTATTTTACACATTTTCTAGAAAGAGTAAATTGGAAAAGGGATTTGCATTTTCAGACTAAAACTACTATTGATACTTTGGACTATAGTGGAGATGGGCTGAATGAAGGTTCGAAAGTTGTAATTGCAGCAGCCGGTGAAATCAAAATAACATTAGCAGAAAGCGTACCAATTATAGAATTATCTGCAGGATTCTCAAATTCAAAATTAGTAAGTAATGGAAACTTAGTGCTTGAAGGGAAAGGAGAAATTAAAGAGTTAATTATTAGTTTGGAAAAACAGAATTTAGAAGGAATAGCATTGATTACTTTAGTGGATAATGCCACATTTACATCTGAAAATTTCTCTAATTGGTTGTGGGTTACCTTTACGCGTTCCAACCCAGCAAACGATATTTATGGTTTAAATACAGAACATAAAAACAAACACTTTTCGTGTTCTATTCCAATTATTGATGCTAGAATAAAAGGACATCATGCTCCTATTTTGGAGCGTTAGTTTTATGCTCTGGCCTCTTAAAATTCTTTTTGTTATTCCAATGTTTTTTATTCTTGTTTCTAGTTGCTATTTTATATTCTGGTCCTGCCTCAAATCCTTTTGGTAAATCCAATTTTGGCACTTCTTTTTCAATTAGTTTTTCAATATCCAAAAAGTTTCTGATTTGTCTTTGGTTAATGAAAGTAATAGCTTCTCCCGTTCTATCTGCTCTGGCAGTACGCCCAATTCTATGTACATAATCCTCTGCATCATGAGGGACTTCATAGTTAATTACTAATCCAATTTCCTTAATGTCAATCCCTCTTGACAAGATATCAGTAGCTACTAAAATTCTAATTTTTCTATTCTTAAAGTCACGGATAGTGTCTTCTCTTTGGTGCTGATCCAATCCTGAGTGCATATCACTTGCACGCATTCCTGCTTTGTTAAGGGTTTGTTTAATCTCTTTTACACTTTTTATACTAGAAGCGAAAATCAGAACGTGACTTAAGTCTTTTCCTTTTTCTCTAAGTATCTCTCTTACTAATTTTACTTTTTGGTTATCATTCACCATGTATGCAGATTGCGTAATTCCAGCCGCTGGTTTTGATATCGCTAAACTTATACTTTCAGGTTCTTTTAGTAAGGTATTTGCAAGAGTCCTGATTTTTGGTGGCATAGTTGCTGAAAATAACAAGTTCTGTCTTTTTTCAGGCAATCTTTTTGCAATGGTCATTATATCATCATAAAAACCCATATCCAACATTCTGTCAGCTTCATCAAGGATGAAGTGTTCTACTCCTGAAGTATCAAAATAATTAAATTTTAAGTGAGCCATTAGCCTTCCTGGAGTACAAATTATAATATCTGTTCCATTTACTAATGCTTGTTTCTGATTTTCAAATTCTGTTCCTGTCCCTCCTCCATAAATTGGGTAGGAGGATGAGTTTGTAAAGTAAGAAAATCCTTCAATTTGCATGTCAATTTGCTTTGCTAGCTCTCTAGTAGGCGCAACAATAATTGCTTTTACTTTATTTGTTTGCTTTACTTTTGTGAGTTTATCTAGAATAGGTAAAACAAAAGCAGCTGTTTTTCCAGTTCCTGTTTGTGCACAAGCAATTAGATCTTTTCCGTTTTGTATTATAGGTATTGCTTGTTCTTGTACAGGTGTTGCTTTTTCAAATCCCATCATGTCAAGCCCTTCTTGAAGTTCGTTTCCGAACTTAAATGTCGTAAAATTCATGTTGTAAAGATAGTAAAAGCTTTACTCTAAAATGAATTTCAGAATTCTCATTTTAATTTCTGTAAATGGAGTGTATTTTATATTAGGTTCTAGCCAAGTGGTTTTGTGTAAAATGCTTTTGTAGTGTGTAAAAGTATCAAAACCTGCTTTAGAATTGTAAGAACCAATTCCACTAGCGCCTACTCCTCCAAAAGGTAAATTGGGATTAGATATTTGAACTATGGATTCATTAATTGCTCCACCTCCAAAGGATATTTCATTTAGTATTTTCTTGATTATATTTTTGTTTTTGGAGTAAACATAAAGGGAGAGTGGCTTTTCTTTCTCTTTTATTTTGTTGATTACACCCTCTAAATTTGCAAAGGCAATGACAGGAAGTATTGGTCCGAAAATTTCATCTTCCATTATGAAATCCTCAAAATTTATGTTGTGCAAAAGGGTAGGGGCAATGCTTCTGTTTTCATTATTTGTTTGTCCTCCATAGTAAACTTTTTGAGTAGGAATAAGTTTTTCTAGTCGATTATAATTTTGCTCATTAACAATTTGAACATAGTTTTCCTGAACCTCTTTGATATTTGGATAAGCATTTTCTATTTCCTTCTTCAAAGCGAGTAATAATTGATCTTTAATTTTCTCTTCTACTAACAGGTAATCAGGAGCAATACAAGTTTGTCCTGCGTTAAGGAATTTTGCCCAAACAATTCTTTTAGCTGTTATCTTAATGTTACAGTCTGCTAAAACAAAAGTTGGACTTTTTCCTCCTAACTCTAGAGTTACAGGAGTTAGACTTTCAGCAGCAGCTTTGTAAATTATTTTTCCGACACTAGTACTGCCAGTAAAAAATATCTTATCCCATTTTTCTTTTAGTAATTCTGTAGTTGTTTTTACTCCTCCCTCAATTACTGTAAGATAATTTGAGTTAAAATTTGAATTGATTATTTCGGCTAATATTTTGCTCGTATTTTTTGGGATTTCAGATGGTTTTATCACTACTGTATTTCCTGCAGCTAATGCTGAAATAGTTGGAGTAAGTGCAAGTTGGTAAGGGTAATTCCAAGCTGAAATAACTAAAACAGTTCCTAAAGGTTCTGGAATGATATAACTTTTTGCTGGCAAGTTTGCGAGATTGGTACGAACTCTTTTTTGCTTACTCCATTTTTTTAGGTTACGAATTGCATCATTTAGTTCTCTATAAATAATAGAAATTTCGGTTAGATAAGTTTCAAATTTTGATTTTTTAAAATCAGTGTAAATTGCAGTATATAGCTCTTGCTCATTTTCTTTTAGTACGCTTTTTAATTTTTTTAACGTTTCAATTCTGAGACTAACCTTCTTTGTGGAGTTAGAATTGAAGAATTTTTTTTGCTGATTTACAATTTTAGGTGTATCCATTTTTCAAAGATAATATAATTATTTATGGCTTTTAAAATCATTCATGATTTAGTGATTAATTTTAGTGATATAAAAACAATGTTTATTTGTTTTTGATTTTACTTATAGCTCTTTCCGCAATCGCAGTGATTGACAAGGAAGGGTTAACACCTGGATTTGCAGAAATCATAGAGCCATCTATTATTAGTAAGTTATCATACCCAAAAACTAAATTATTTTTATTTATTACTCCTTCATTCCTATTTTCTCCCATAACTGACCCTCCAAAGCCACTTCCTATAATTATGTAATCGTATTCTTTCAAATTAGTTACTGATTAAAAACAATATTTATTTTCTTCAATTATTTTTGATGCAATACTTCTTCTCATTTCTTTAGGGTTAATGGTATATCCTTTTGTGAATCGTTTTAATCCCATTAACAACATTCTTTGTTCATCCCCTTCTGCAAATGATAATATTACTTCTTCTCCTGATTGGTTGCAGTTTTTAATTGCTTGATACAAGAATAATTTACTCATAGTAATTTGATGTTCTGCTGCCTGTTCTCCATTTTTAGTAGCTAGTTTTTCAGCTCTTAAAATTGAAGATTCTGCAGTATATACTTCAATAATCATATCCGCCAAGTTTATCAACACTTCTTGTTCTCTCTCAATGGTCATTGCAAAATGTTGTGCTGCTTTTCCTGCACACATCAAAATTGCTTTTTTTATTTTTTTAATATGTTCTTTCTCTAATGCAAAAAGGATACTATCATCAGCTTTATCATAAGAGGGGATGCTCATTAAATCTTCCGCAACTTTCATTGCAGGACCCATAATGTCTAGCTCTCCTTTCATAGCTTTTTTAAGTATCATGCCTACTAACAACATTCTATTTATCTCGTTTGTTCCTTCATATATTCTTGCAATTCTTGCATCACGATATGCTGCTTCCATTGGTGCGTCTGCCGAATACCCCATTCCTCCATAAATTTGGATTCCTTCATCCGAACAGAATTGTATCGTTTCCGAACCTAATACTTTTACGATTGAACATTCAATAGCATATTCTTCAATTCCTTTTAAGTGTGCTTGTTGATGATCCATTCCTTCTGCTTCTAATCTTAAAATATTTTTTTCAATCTCGCTTCCTGCACGATAAGTTGCTGATTCCACCGCAAAAGTTCTTACTGCCATATCAGCTAGTTTATGCTTTATAGCTCCAAATTTAGAAATAGGAATTCCAAACTGTATACGCTCATTAGCATAGTTAGTCGAAAGAGAAATTACTCTTCTGCAAGCGTCTAACACTGCTGCCGAAAGTTTAATTCTACCCACATTAAGTGCATTCATTGCAATCTTAAATCCGTTTCCTCTACCTCCTAATAAATTTTCAACAGGTACTTTAGCTTGCGTGAAAAATACTTGGCGAGTTGAAGATGAGTTTAAACCTAATTTTGATTCTTCATTACCTAAGGTAATTCCTTCCATTCCTTTTTCTAAGATAAATCCAGTAATATTTTTATCGTCTTCAATTCTTGCAAATACAATAAAGATATCCGCAAACCCTGCATTTGAAATCCACATTTTTTGCCCTGTGATAAGGTAGTGTTTTCCGTCT
>Ga0209815_1002207_pt1 | contig 12036 bp, 11 predicted proteins | sample CoawatmetaG00DNA_FD_187507 | JGI IMG/M metagenome (GOLD analysis project Ga0209815, IMG submission 187507) | Marine microbial communities from the West Antarctic Peninsula - Coastal water metaG002-DNA (SPAdes) (version 2) | ecosystem: Environmental > Aquatic > Marine > Coastal ...
TACGTCTAAGGAGGAAAAGCTTGAAGCTGAAAGAAAAATTAAAGAGTTAGTATCTAACTACGAGGTAGAGATGGAGAAAACTATAACAGATAGATGGAAGTCAGATATGGCTTCAGATTCATGGATGTCTAAAAATGTAAGACCTATGGTACTTATATTTCTAGTGGTAAGTACGGTGTTGTTGATGTTTATTGACGCAGGTGTATTATCGTTTAATGTAGAGGCTAAATGGACTGATCTATTACAATTAGTATTAATAACAGTGATCGGAGCTTATTTTGGCGGAAGATCATTAGAAAAAACAAAAAAGAAATAAAATGGGAAAATTTTTTACAGTAACAAAGAAAATAGAAATAGCAGCTTCCAAACAGCACGCCGAAGCGTTTGCCGCTGGTGACGTTATTACAGATTGGACACCGATACAAATTCCAAGAGGTTCGGCTTGTTTAAGATCTATGGCTATGTTAGTAAGGCCAAAAGGAGATGCATCTCCAACAGGACAAACAATCGCTGCTGATATTATATTTTCAAAAACAAATACTGTTTCTTTAGGAGCAGTCAACACCACCAACGTTCATGTTCCAAATCCTGATATAATTGGAGTCATAGAAATTGAAGCCGGTAACTACGCAGCTAACAGCCTTCAGAGTACAGCGGTAGCAACAACATCAACGCAGGGTGATGGAGCAGGAGCTGCTGTACCCTTGATATTAGAAGGACTTCCAACAAGTGGAGATAACGTAGGGTATGACACTGTACACGTAGCTGTTTTATGTAGGTCTGCTTTTGATATGAGAACTCTACTTAGACTTAATGATGGAAGTGGTAATATGGATGTGTCGGTTGCGGGGACTACTATAGCAGTAAACGGTAGTGGTATGGATGTCAGAGAGCATTTTGCAGCCGGTGACATTTTACATGCCCATGATGATGCTGTGATAGGTACTGTATCTAGTCTTACAGATGCTAATGATTTAGAATTAACATCGAATTTTACAGCAGACGCGTTAGCAGATGATGATTTTGTCTTCAACTTACATCCTATTACATTAGTATTAGGATTCGAAAAATAAAACAAATAAATTAACTTAAATTAAATAAAATGGCAAAGAACACAGTAAAAAAAATCAAAGAATTAAAAGGAGTTAAATCTGAAAAAGTTACAAACGAAGAATTAAACGAATTACAAAATTTGATAAATAATATTAATAGAGCTCAAATGCAGATTGGTATGCTACAAACAAACATACATCAATTACTGCATCATATAGCTGGTAAAAACGATGAGTTATCATTAATGCAATCTAACTTTAAAAAAGATTATGGTAGTGATGATATCAATATTACCGACGGAACAATTAAATATAATGAAACTAATTAGAAAAATAACTATAGGTAAAGACTACAAGAACGACGCTATGCATTATGCTGTTGGTCAAGAGGTATATGGTGGACATACTATTTGTGATATTATAGAAGAGAAAGATAAGTACTCTATATACATCAAGAAAAACAAAGACGTGTTACCATGGAAAGATTTTAACAAGAACATGGCAGTCTCCGTAGAATATAATCTAGAATACTGATGAGAGCACCTTTTGACTTTGTTATAGAGCCAAAGGGAAATAGATACAACAATACCACAAAGGTTGGGGATAAAGAACTTATCCTCAACACTGAGGTTTACAACCACCAATTTGTAAATAGAGAAGCTATTGTTAAATCTGTTCCTACAGCTTTTAAATCAGAAATACAACCAGGAGATAGTATCATAACTCATCACAACGTTTTTAGGCGTTGGCATAATGTGAGGGGTGAAGAAAAAAATAGCAGAAGTTATTTTGACGAAAAAAATTACTTTGTAAAAGAAGATCAAATATTCTTATACAAAAGATACTGGGAATGGAGAACCCCTAAGGGTTATTGCTTCGTAAAGCCCATTAAAGACAGGACGCGCTTTGGTTTTGACGAGGAAGAGTCTTGTATAGGTATAGTTAAACACACTGACGGTACTTACAAAGAAGGAGACCTAGTCGGGTTTACCCCATTTTCAACATACGAGTTTATTATAGATGGAGAGCGCTTATATAGAGTTATGACACAATTTATTACAATTAAATATGAATATCAAGGAAACGAAGAAGAGTATAATCCTAGCTGGGCAAGTAGCAGTTGAAGAACTGATTAAAGTTGCTAAAGAGGCAATTGTAGATTCGAAAGAAGATATATCAGCAGATAGACTAAAGAATGCCGCAGCTACTAAAAAACTAGCAATATTTGACGCGTTTGAAATACTTAATAGAATTCAAGAAGAAGAGAACTTGCTTGAGGGTAAGACGCTTGAAGAGACAGAGAAAAAAGTCTTTAAAGGATTTGCAGAAGGTAGATCTAAGTAATGTACAGTCAAAGTTTAGTTAAAACAGTAGAGCCTATAAAAAGAACTACCATCACTCGTATGAACCGAGGTAAGAAATGGAAGTATGGTTACAACAAAGAACACGATTTAATTGTGTTATCTCATAATGGAGTTATTGGTGAGATCATACAGATACAAGATTTAATTATAGCACTACCAAAGCCACCAAAAAAAATATATAAACATCCAAAGAGTAAATGGGTAAGACAAGAAACTCCTGAAGAGTTAGATAAAATAAAGAATATATTCGATTGGAGGGGTTATCCGGAAAATCAAAAAGAAAAATGGTACGATTATATAGACGAAGAATTTAAACGACGAGAGGAGGGGTTCTGGTTTATTAATGATGGTGAACCAACCTGGATAACTGGTACGCACTATATGTATTTACAATGGAGTAAAATTGATGTTGGAGCGCCAGATTTTAGAGAAGCAAATAGATTGTTTTATATATTCTGGGAAGCTTGTAAGGCAGATAAAAGATGTTATGGTATGTGTTACTTAAAAAATCGTAGATCTGGATTTTCTTTTATGTCGTCAGCAGAAACAGTTAACTTAGCAACTATATCAAGTGATAGTAGATATGGTATACTATCTAAAAGTGGTAATGATGCAAAAAAAATGTTTACAGATAAAGTTGTACCTATATCGATTAACTATCCGTTCTTTTTTAAACCTATACAAGATGGTATGGATCGTCCAAAATCCGAGCTTGCTTATCGTGTACCCGCTAGTAAGTTTACGAGAAAGAAGATTACGGCAAACGAAAAATTAGAAGAAATACAAGGACTAGATACTACTATAGATTGGAGAAACACTGGGGATAATAGTTATGATGGAGAAAAATTAGCTTTACTAGTTCATGACGAAAGTGGTAAATGGGAGAGACCAGATAATATACTAAACAACTGGAGAGTTACAAAAACATGTTTGAGATTAGGTAGTAGAATTGTAGGAAAATGCATGATGGGTTCAACTTCAAATGCCTTAGATAAAGGAGGAAGTAACTTTAAAAAACTATACAATGCTTCAGATGTTACCTCAAGAAATAAGAATGGACAAACAAAATCTGGTTTATATTCTCTTTTTATCCCAATGGAATGGAACTACGAAGGATTTATTGATGAATACGGATATCCAGTGTTTGATAATCCAAATAATGAAGTGCTCGATCCACAAGGTGAACTAATAGATATAGGTATAATAGAACATTGGAATAATGAAGCTGATGGATTAAAAGATGACCAAGATGGTTTAAATGAATTCTACAGACAGTTTCCAAGAACAACAGAGCACGCGTTTAGAGACGAAACAAGGAATAGTATATTTAATTTAGTTAAAATATACGATCAAATAGATTATAACGAAGAGGTAGGTAGTAGGTCAAATGTTAGTACTGGTAATTTTCAGTGGTTAAACGGGATTAAAGATTCTCAAGTTATATTTTACCCAGACTTAAAAGGTAGGTTTAAAATAAGTTGGACTCCACCAATAAACTTACAAAACAAAGTTATAGCTAAAAACGGAATTAAATATCCTGGTAACGAGCACATGGGGGCTTTTGGATGTGATAGTTATGATATTAGTGGAACGGTTGATGGTAGAGGATCCAACGGAGCGCTTCACGGATTAACCAAGTTTAGCATGGAAGACGCACCGCCTAACCAATTTTTTTTAGAATATATAGCTAGACCACAAACCGCTGAGATATTTTTTGAAGATGTTTTAATGGCTTGTATATTTTATGGAATGCCATTACTTTGTGAGAACAACAAACCTAGACTTCTGTATCACTTTAGAAGAAGAGGTTACAGAGGTTACAGTATGAATAGACCAGATAAAAAATGGAATAAGCTATCTGTTACCGAAAAAGAAATAGGTGGAATACCTAACTCGAGTGAAGATATAAAGCAAGCTCATGCAGCTGCTATTGAAATGTACATACAGAGTCACATAGGTAATTTAGGTGATGGTAACTACGGTAACTTATACTTCAATAGAACATTAAACGACTGGGCGAAGTTTGATATAAATAAAAGAACAAAGTTTGATGCTTCTATAAGTTCTGGGTTAGCTGTGATGGCTTGTAATAGGCATCTGTACACGCCAAACGCTACGATAGAAAAACAAAAAATAAATTTAAACTTTGGAAGATATCAAAACAAAGGGAATACGTCGAAATTAATTAAACAACAAGATGATTAGAAAAGGTACAAGAAATAATTTTCCTAGCCAAGTAGTTAGCGATTCAGAAAAATCAAGCGCTGAGTACGGTTTAAAAGTAGCTAAGGCTATTGAGAACGAATGGTTCAATACTGATTATGCTAGCAATAGGTTTTTAACAAATACAAATAACTTCCATAGACTACGTTTGTACGCTAGAGGAGAGCAATCAATACAGAAATATAAAGATGAGTTATCTATAAACGGTGATTTAAGTTATTTGAACTTAGATTGGAAACCAGTTCCTATTATACCTAAATTTGTAGACATTGTTGTTAACGGAATAGCGGAAAGAGTGTACGATATAAAAGCTTACTCACAAGATCCTTATGGAGTAAGTAAAAGAACGGATTACATGCAATCTATATTAGATGACATGAGAACAAAGGAGATGAGTGACTTTGCTGAGGAAAAATTTGGTATTCCTTTAAGTCAAACTAAAAAAGAAGAGTTACCAGACTCGGAAGAAGAGCTAGCTTTACATATGCAGCTTAGTTACAAGCAAGCTGTAGAGATAGCTGAAGAACAAGCATTAAACGTTTTGTTAGAAGGTAATAGATTTGATTTAGTAAAGAGAAGGTTTTATTATGATTTAACAGTTTTAGGTATTGGTGCGGTAAAAACAGGGTTTAACGAATCTCAGGGCGTTACAGTTGACTACGTTGATCCAGCAAAATTAATATATTCGTATACTGATTCGCCTTACTTTGAAGATATATATTACGTGGGAGAAGTAAAGACAATACCTTTAAACGAACTTGTAAAACAGTTTCCAAGCTTAAGTGACGAGGAGTTAGAGGAAATATCTGAAAACAACTACAAGAATTCTAATAAGTATAGTTCGGTTTCTAGCCAATACTCAGATGATGATAAAAACAAGGTAGAAATATTGTATTTCAACTACAAAACTTATAACTCTGAAGTTTACAAGATAAAACAAACAGCGGCTGGTGGAGAAAAGGCTATAGAAAAAGATGATAGTTTTAAAGCTGAAGATTCAGAATACTTCACAAGGCAATCTAGGAAAGTTGAGGTTTTATACGAGGGAGCTATGGTTCTTGGAAATGAAAAGCTTTTAAAATGGGAAATGTCTAAAAACATGATGCGTCCAAAAAGCGATTTCACTAAAGTTAAAATGAATTACTCTATAGTAGCACCAAGAATGTATAACGGTAAGATAGAGTCACTTGTAAGCAGGATAACTGGATTTGCCGACATGATACAGCTAACTCATCTAAAGCTTCAACAGGTGATGTCTAGAATGACTCCTGACGGTATATACTTAGACGCAGATGGATTAGCAGAGATTGATTTAGGTAACGGAACGAATTATAATCCACAAGAAGCGTTAAATATGTACTTTCAGACGGGATCTATAATAGGTAGAAGCTTTACTTCAGACGGTGATATGAATCCAGGCAAGATACCTATTCAAGAGATACAGTCAGGAAGTGGTGGTGCTAAAATGCAGAGTTTAATTGGTACGTATAATTACTATCTACAAATGATAAGAGATACAACCGGGTTAAACGAAGCTAGAGACGCTGCTAATCCAGATCCCAAGGCTTTAGTTGGTGTTCAAAAAATGGCAGCAGCAAATTCCAATACCGCTACTAGGCATATACTACAATCTGGTTTGTTCTTAACTTCTGAAGTATGCGAATGCTTGTCACTTAGAATATCCGACATATTAGAGTACTCTCCAACTAAAGATGCTTTTATACAACAAATAGGAGCTCATAACGTTGGTACTTTAGAAGAGTTGAGTGAATTGCATTTATACGATTTTGGTATATTTATAGAACTAGCACCTGACGAAGAAGAAAAAGCTATGCTAGAGAATAATATTCAAGTAGCAATAGGTCAACAAAGTATTGATTTAGAAGACGCTATTGATTTGAGAAATATAAGAAATCTTAAACTAGCTAATCAACTATTGAAAATTAGAAGAAAAAAGAAAGTAGAAAGAGACCAAAAGATGCAACAAGAAAACATGCAGGCCCAAGCACAGGCAAATGCTCAGCAGCAACAAGCGGCGGCTCAAGCAGAGGTTCAAAAACAACAAGCTCTCTCTCAAACAACTATTCAGCTAGAGCAAGCTAAAGCTGAATTGCAAAAAACCTCCATGGTACACGAAGCTGAAATTAAAAAACAATTAATGGATCATGAGTTTAAATTAAACATGCAGTTGAAACAAATGGAGGTTCAGGTAACTCAGGGAAAAGAAAAACAAAAAGAAGATCGTAAGGATAAAAGAACAAAAATACAAGCTACACAGCAAAGCGAGATGATAGATCAAAGGCAAAAAGAAAGTGCTCCAAAAAACTTTGAATCTTCAGGTAACGACATACTAGGGGGTTTAGGTGACTTGTCTAGCTTTGCACCTAGATAGAAACAAATTATTAACTATTATTATATTATATTATGGCAGAAAACAAAGAAACGGTCGAGGGACCAAAAGTAGATGACAACGTTGAGAAGTTATCTTTAAAGAAAAAACCTAAAAAATACGTAGACACTACGGGAGAGGTTGTTAAGCTAGACTTGAGCGCTTTAAAAGAAAAAGCAGAGGAAATAACAAAAGTAGATTTAAGTCAAAAAGCAGAAGAGATTAAAGTTCCTGAAACAAAAGAAGATTCTCCTTTATTGGAAGAGATAGTAAGCGAAGAAGTTGAAGAGGTTGTGGAACTTAAAGAACCTATTAAAGCTCCTGAAGAACCAAAAGTTGAACTACCAGAAAACATAATGAAGATGGTTGATTTCATGAAAGACACTGGTGGTGATATTCAGGACTACGTTAAACTGAATAAAGATTACTCTGATTTAGATAATCACACTTTATTGAAAGAGTATTACAAAACAACAAAACCTCATTTAGAGCAAGATGAAATAGATTTTTTAATGGAAGATCAATTCTCATACGATGCGGATGTAGATGATGAGACAGATATAAGAAGAAAAAAACTAGCGCTTAAAGAGCAAGTTGCCAGCGCTAAAACTGAGTTAGACAGTCTAAAATCTAAATATTACGAAGACATCAAAATGGGTTCAAAGCTTACGAGTGAGCAACAGAATGCAATTGATTCTTTTCACAGATACACAGCGGAGTCAGAAAAAACGCAAAAGAATGAAAAAAAAGCGGGAGATCATTTCTTAAATAAAACTAACGAAGTTTTTAACGATGGGTTCAAAGGTTTTGAATACAATGTCGGAGATAAGAAGTATAGGTTTAACGTGAAAGATGCTAAACAAGTAAAGACCACTCAAAGCGATCTAAATAATTTTGTCAAGAAGTTCTTGAATAAAAATAATGAAATGGAGGATGCTAAGGGTTATCATAAATCTTTATTTACAGCGATGAATTCTGATGCTATCGCTAATCACTTTTATGAACAAGGTAAAGCTGATGCTTTAAAAAACAGTATGGCTAAATCTAAAAACATTGACATGAATCCTAGGCAAGCTCACTCCGGTGAGATTGAAACAGGTGGAATGAAATACAAAGTGCTAGGTGATACTTCTACTGATTTCAAATTTAAAATTAAAAAGAAAAACAAATAACAATTTAAAAAAAACAAATTATGGCAATTACTTCAAACGTCGCTCCAGCGGCAGCGCCTAACAAGCAGACATTAGCTACGGCTTATATCGACTTTACAGATACAGGTTCTGCAAGCGCAAACTGGGCACAACAATATTTACCAGACCTAATGGAAAAAGAGGCTGAGATTTTTGGAAACAGAACTATCTCAGGATTTCTTTCACAAGTTGGGGCTGAAGAGTCTATGACATCTGACCAAGTAGTTTGGTCTGAGCAGTCAAGATTACACTTATCGTACACAGCTACATTGGCAGGTTCAAACGGTTTAACATTAGTAGCTACTCACGACGCTGACGGCGTTGCTGTAGGAACTACTGCACCTTACACTGATGGTGAGCATGGTATGAGAGCTGGTGATATGTTATTAGTAGCTGATGCTGATAAAACAGTTAAAGCTTACGTTTCAGCTATTGACTCAACTGGTACTGTTTCTATTCAACCTTACGGAGCTGCAACTATGACTGCTGCTGGTATCGCAAACGGTGCTGTTAAAGTTTTAGTATTTGGTTCTGAATACTCTAAAGGAGGTACAGGTAGAGATGGAGCTAACAAAGCTAACTTTAAGTCTTACACTAACAAACCAATCATATTGAAAGATAAATATGAGATATCAGGATCTGATACTTCTGCTATTGGTTGGGTTGAAGTTTCTGGTGAAGACGGGCAAAACGGTTACTTATGGTACTTAAAAGCTGAAGGTGATACTAGAGCTAGATTTACTGATTACTTAGAAATGGCAATGATTGAATCAGAAAAAGCTGCTGGTGATGGTCTTACTGACTTAGCTGCTTTATCTCACGGTGGTACTGGTGGTGCTGTTACAGGTACTGAAGGTTTATTTGCTGCTATTGAAGCAAGAGGTAACGAAACTACTGGTGTGACTGGTGTTAATCCTGCAACTGATTTAGCTGAGTTCGATGCTATGTTAGCTGAGTTCGACAAAAACGGTGCTATTGAAGAAAACATGATGTTTGTAAATAGAGCAACAGCTCTAGCAATGGATGACATGTTAGCTTCTATGAATTCTTACGGAGCTGGAGGTACTTCTTATGGAGTGTTTGACAACGAAGAAGATATGGCTTTAAATTTAGGTTTCTCTGGTTTCAGAAGAGGTTCTTACGACTTCTATAAGTCTGACTGGAAATACTTAAACGATAGTGCTACTAGAGGACTTATAAACGCTGAGAACACTGTTGGTGCTATCAGAGGTGTTGTAATACCTGCTGGTGTTTCTTCTGTGTATGACCAAAACTTAGGAAAAAATCTTAAGAGACCATTCTTACACGTTAGATACAGAGCTTCTCAAACAGACAATAGAAAAATGAAGACTTGGACTACTGGTTCAGTTGGAACAACTACTTCTGATTTAGACGCGATGGAAGTACACTACTTATCTGAAAGATGTTTAGTTGTACAAGGTGCTAATAACTTCATGTTAATGAACTAAGCATTTATTATATTAAAGACCGGGGCTTCGGCCTCGGCCTTTTATTTTTATTAATTTATATTATATTATATTATGGCAAAGAAAAAAGAAACAAAAAAAGCTGTTGCACAGCTAAACGTAATGGAAAAACCGTTACCAAAAAAAGATAATTGGGTAGTTAAAGACAGAGTGTATACCTTAAAAGACAATAGAATGCCTTTGAGTAAATCTATTAGATCTGCAAACCTTTATTGGTTTGATGAAGAATTAGGATACGAAAGAGAAATAAAATATTGCGAGAATCAAAGAACTCCGTTTACAGATGAAATGAAAGGAGATCAAAGACTATCTCATATTATTTTTAGAAGCGGACAGTTGTTTGTTCCAAAAAACAAAGTAACATTACAGAAGTTTTTATCTCTGTATCACCCACATAGAAACAAAGTTTACGAAGAACAAAACCTTGAAAAGAGAGCAGACAATCAATTAGATTGGTTAGAGTTTGAAATAGCTGCTTTAAATGCCGCGCAATCACTAGACATAGATATGATGGAAGCTGTTATGCGCGTAGAGATTGGTTCTAACGTAACAAAGATGAGTTCTAGCGAACTTAAAAGAGATTTACTACTATTTGCTAAAAGAGAGCCTCAACTGTTCTTAGAGTTAGTTACAGACGAAAACATACAACTAAGAAATATAGCTGTTAAAGCTTGCGAGCTTAACATTGTAGAGTTGTCTCAAGATCAAAGAAGTTTTTCTTGGAAAAGTACTGGTAGAAAATTAATGACAGTACCATTTGACGAAAACCCTTATTCAGCTTTAGCTGCTTGGTTTAAAACAGATGAAGGTGTTGAAGTTTTTTCTCAGATAGAAAAAAGATTAAAATAATAATCAACTTGTAGATGCAGTCGCTCTACGGGGCGATTGCAAATACATAAATAAAAAATATGGCGATAAGTATAGACACAGTACATCAAAGAGTTCAAGCTCTTGCTAATAAAGAACAAAGAGGATACATAACTCCTCAAGAATTTAATTTATTTGCCAACCAAGCTCAGTTAGATATATTTGAGCAATACTTCTATGACATTAATCAATTTAGAAGAATACCTGGTAACGATAGTGAGTATTCTGATATGTTAGATATGTTAGAAGAAAAAATATCGCATTTTGAAAAGTTTAAAGTAGCTACATCAGCAATGTCTGGTAATCAAGCTACCTTACCAACAGATACGTATAGATTAGGAACGGTTTTTTCTTCAGTACTAGGATACGACGTGGAGGTAGAGAAAGTGGGTAAAAAAGAACTAGAATATATGTTGAGACAAAAACTAACGTCTCCAGTAAATAAACGACCTGTTTACACAAGGAAATCTAACACACTGTTAAAATTATTTCCTTCTTCTCCATCAAGTTCTTATTCAACAAGTAATATTACATGTAACTATATAGCTAAACCATCTAAAGCTGTTTGGGGATACGCTGTTATAAACGAACAAGCTTTGTACAACGCTACTACAAGTACTAACTTTGAGTTACATGATTCAGAAGAAACTACTTTAGTTATGAAAATACTAGAACTTTCAGGTGTAACAATAAAACAACCTGACCTTGTTCAGTTTGCCGCTCAAGAAGACCTACAGAAAACACAACTAGAAAAACAATAATAAATGGCTACTAATTACCTATTAACAGAATCACAAGAAAATTATTACGATGCTACTGATGTGAATTACGGTAGTTATCAATTTATAGATTTATCAGATATTATAAATAACTTTATAGTAGCATACGTAGGAGAGGATAAAATTATATCAAAAATCAAAAGAGTTGACGTTGCTTTTCACGCACAGAGAGCGTTACAAGAATTAAGCTATGACACACTGAAATCTATAAAATCACAAGAAATAGAAATACCACCATCGTTGTTAATGACGCTACCTCAAGATTACGTTAACTATGTTAAGTTAAGTTATAGTGATAGTGGTGGTATCGAACACATTTTATACCCTGCGTCTAAAACTTCAAATCCTTATGCTATATCTCAAGCTGCAGACGGTTCGTACGCTAACGATGGTACTAACCTAACGGAACAAGATGCTACCAACCATTTGTCAGATACTTGGACAAGTTTTAAATCTACTAACTCAACTGCCAACTCAGGTACTAGCACAGCGGACGACCATGATTCTGATGTTCACAACTTTGCAGTTGGACAAAGATATGGTATTGATCCTCAGTTTGCACAGGGTAACGGTTCTTTTTTTATAGACGAACTACAAGGTAGAGTACATTTTGGTTCAGCTATGAACGGTAAGACAATTATACTAAAATACATTAGTGATAGTTTAGGAACTGAAGAAGAGATGA
>Ga0209815_1002211_pt1 | contig 12023 bp, 14 predicted proteins | sample CoawatmetaG00DNA_FD_187507 | JGI IMG/M metagenome (GOLD analysis project Ga0209815, IMG submission 187507) | Marine microbial communities from the West Antarctic Peninsula - Coastal water metaG002-DNA (SPAdes) (version 2) | ecosystem: Environmental > Aquatic > Marine > Coastal ...
TAAAGTATTGGCTCCAAAAGCAATAACATGCCTATCTTGATCAGACACTAATATTTGTTTAGCAACAGTCGGTGTATTACTAGCACCAGTTTCGGTGGATATTTCTACGGCTCTTGTGGATAACCCATCAGACTTATCCCAATAAAAAATTGCACCATTTCTTGCATTAATTAATAAATCTTCTCCAAAATTATCATGCGTCCAAACTCTAAGTTCATTGGAAACAGTAACCACGGCTGCTTGACCCCAACCTACAAAATCATCAGAAGCGTTTGCATTTCCAAAAACTAATCTAACAAGAGTGTTATCATCATGAGCTACGGCAGTTGTTCCGCTATGACCTCTAGTTACATTTAAAGTATCATCGTCTGTATCTCCAGCAACTAGCATAAGTTCATTATCAACTAATACTATATCTCCAGCCGTTGTTATACCTGTTTCATCATCGACATCAACAGCAGTTTCACTATTATCTAAAGCTTCATTTAATTGTGTTTGCAAAGCAGTCGTTGTCATACCACCCCATAGTCCTGCACCCCAACCAGTTCCACTTGTTCCAGATGCAGTTCCCGTGTTTACTTGATAAACACCATCGACACCCGAACCACCTGTTCCTGTGTCAGAACTGTTTGCTGTTGCACTGGCTAAAAAAGTAAATGTTGAAGCATTGGCAACAGATACTATTTGGTGTTCTTGGTTTAAAACTGCCGCAGTAATAGCACCACCTAAAGAAGCCGCATCCGATATTGTAACAAAATCTCCTGCAACGGCTCCATGAGAATCATCAGTAGCTGTTATCGTAGCAGAACCATTAGTAGCAGAAAAAAGGATACCGTTAGTAGTTGTTGCTCTATTAGGAGTGATATCATTAAAGGTACCTCCTTCTTCTATATAATATTTAAGATTGGTGCCAACACCTAGATAGTCAGAACTATCTAAAGCAACCCAATTATGTAGACTACGAGCCGTTCCTAAATAAGTGTTTAAATTTGCCTTGACCCATCCACCAATTTTTTCTGGAAAGCCTAGTCGAAAGCGTACTTTATCACTATCCACAAAGCCACCTTCATTACTGTAAGATGTTATGTCAGATACTATTCCTGGCTTAAATTTTAATGAAGTAAAAGGCATTGGTTATCCTTAATTATCAAAACAAGTAACATAAGCTATGTCACAATCACTAGATCCCCTTTGAGAAGATTCAGAAGGTGTAGCAGCAAAATGTTGAATCTGAACAGTTCCTGCAGCTTGAGCTCTAACAGTTACCTCTCCTACATTCCTATTAGTGCCATCATCATCTCCTGTTGTAACATTTACAGCATAGTTTGCATCTCCAAGATTAGTATTAATTGCTATTGTAAAATCACCAACACTATTATCGGTAATACCACTAGTGTTTAAAGAATCAGTTATAGCAGCCGTACCTCGTACAGCTACTTTTGACCACATACCAACAATACCTATTGCCGAAGCAAGCATTGAAGCCTCAACTGCATTTGCAGCTATTGTAACAGCTCCCGTATTAGCAATGGTAATGTCACCACTTACTGCAACTTCTTGATAACTTGTGCCATCTGCAACTAGTATTTTAGTAGATGTTACATCTGGCATAATTAACTGAGCACCTAATGTTACATTGCCAGTTACACCTAGCGTTCCTCCAACCGAACCATTACCTCCGACCGAACCATTACCTGTAACAGTTAAATTGTCTGCAACAGTGGTTTCTGAGGTTGTGTGACCTATTGTTACCGCAATCCCCGAAGTCTCAGTAGCTAATTTTAAAGCTCCTGTTGAATTTGAAATAAGTGAATTTGTGCCATCATGTTGTATTTGTAAATCAGAGCCAGCTCCTAACTTTATAATATCGTCATCACCCATGTTTAAATGAGTGGCTAATGTTGTTTCTCCAGTTACACCAAGAGTTCCACTTACAGTTGCATTACCTGTAACAGTAGCGTTATCAGCTATTGTGGTTTCTGAGGTTGTGTGTCCAATAGTTACGGCTATACCAGATGTTTCAGTAGCAATCTTTAATGCACCTGTTTTATTTGCAATAAAACTATTTGTTCCATCATGATACAATTGCATATCATCACTAGCACCAAGTTCTAAAGTATCATCAGTTCCCGCTGTTCCTGCGTCACCAAACTTAATTAATTTACCATTGACATCTAAGTTACCACCTAACTGTGGAGAAGTGTCATTTAAAACATCAGTTGAAACTTTTGCAACAATAGCATCTGATCCACCACCATCAGCATAAACCCATGCCGTTTCACTGTTTAATATGGTTGCGTTAGCTCCCGTACCTTGAGAAAGAATTACGTTATATGGACCAGAACTACCAGAATCTGTTGTTGAATTTACAGCTAAATAAAGTTTAGCTTGGTCATTCGGGGATATTGTTACAGTATTATTGGCACCTAAAGCACCCGTAAATACTAAAACTTTATAGCCACCATCAGACAATGTACCGTCAGTCGTGGTTAAAGTGTGTGTTGTTCCAGATAAACCAACAGCTCCAACACCATTAATAGCTCGATCAATAATGTCTAAGTTGTTGTTGGTTGTAGTACCCCAGGTTCCAGCTTGTTCACCATTGGTTATTTTTTCTACACCTGAATTTATTGTATATGTACTTGCCATTTGTTTATCCTATATTATTCTAGTGCTTATATCAACCCAACTCTCATCACCAGATGGTGATATAGTTGCCCATGTTTCTGTTCCAGAGGGCGATACATCTGTCCAGGACTCAGGGTTTACAATATTAATAACTCTCCAATGCTCTCTAGCATTAATCTTTACATCATTAAAAGCTGTTTGTGAAAATGCAAAACCACCAAATAACATTAAGAGAAATCCTCGTTTTCTTGTTCTAGTTCTTTTCTTAACTCTTTTATTCTATGCTTTAATGTGCTTATTGTAGTGTATATATGACCTTTTCCCGCATCGGCAGTTTGCGTCTTTAAATAGTCTACTTCATCCATAAGTGCTAGTAAATGAGTTAGTTTTGAATTTTTCATTAGTCTGCATCCTCTATAGAGTTGCCATCTATCTTTACCCATTCAAGGATTTCTTGGTAGTGTCGGTTGGCTGTGTCTAGTGGTACAGACATAACTTTCCCGTCTATTGTGGCTGTTATAGAATCATTTTCGTTATTTATTGCTACATACTTTGCATTGCTAATATTCATAGTTACCCCTATAATTCTGAATCTGCTGTGTATTGAAATAGCATTTCTACTGCTTCTCCAGCATCTAAACTTGAAGCACCTGCTGTTCCAATCCTAGACCTGTTAACTCCAGTATTAGAACTTCTGATTGCTATATTATCTGCTCTACCTACTCCTGCTTCTGCATAACTAAGTTTTCCAGAGTTTCCAGCAGAATCATAAAAAACTAAAGTTGGTGTGGCTCTTTTTGGTTTTTGCCAATGAATCATAGCGGCATCATTGTTTCCTACAGAACTAGCACTTGCTGCCATTCCTATTACACCATAGATGTTAGGTCCTGCTGTACTGTCTTCAGCTACACCATAAGCAGAACTTTTTTCATAATATCTTAAACACAAATCAAATTCTTCCCCAAATGACCTATTCTCAAATGGTGTGGCTACAGAGCCTACTTCCATTTGTATTCCTGTTATAAAAAATGTACGAGATGTAGCGTCAAAGAAAGATGTTGCGTTATCTCCAAGTCTTTGATTAACTGTTTCGTGCCACGCATTGTCTGTATGACTTCCACCTGTGTAAGTTGAACCACCATGTAAATTAAAATTTAAACTCATAGAAACAGCATTATCATCATCATATGGACTAGACCCATCATCTGCATCAGCCGCAAAGGTTCTTACAATTCTTACCCAATCTGTTGTTACAGAAAATTCATGTGAATTAAAACGAGTGTTATCCCTATCGTGCATCTCAACAGAATAAGTTGCTGCTGCATTACCCTTTACATAAAAAGATACAGTAACTTCTTTAGCAGAAGCTACACCTTTATTCATTTGTTGTAAATCCTGACCTTCAAGTTTAGTTTGAAATTGTAATAACTCTCCTGCTGCAATAGATGTATCTGCTGTGGTACAAGTAAGTTTTGTAGAATTAGCTATACCATCAGGTCCATCAGAAATTTGATTCATAGTAAATCGCCCAGCAGAAGTTGCTCCTACACTTATTGTCCATCTATCAAGTGTTTGATACCCACCACTTGCACCTAATCCTGTAACTTGAGTTGCTCTTTGTGCCACTTGCATACCACCATTTATGACGATATTCCGTCTGCCGCCAATCTGTCCACTAGTTACGGCTTCACCTATCTTCGCTAGTTCTGCTGCTTTTGTCATTTATTATCCTTCTAACGCTGTAATTCTAGCTTCTAATTCTAATATGGTTTTTACGAGTAAAGGTACAAGTTTGCTCTGGTCTATGCCTTGATATACTGGGTTATCATCATCATCTACCTCATTGTGTGTACCAGTAATAGCTTGTGGAACAACAGCTTGAACTTCGTGAGCCAAGAAACCTTCAACAGTTAAATCACCACCTATAAAATTAAACTTACATGGTTTAAGTTTTTTTAATTCAGTAGTTGCATCAAAACTATATGAAACATTTTCTTTTAATCTATAATCTGAACTTGTGTTATATGCTACTGCACTGTTGTTATTATTAGTAATAGCACCTCTTGATGTACCACCAGTATGAAAGTTTATGAAAGCAGCACCATTGCCACTTGCAGTATCGTTTATACAAAATCCGTTATCAGCAGCAGAACTAAAATCCACAGACACTCTACCATTACTTAGTGATGCAGTTCTACTGATACACACATCACCATTTCCTAAAATTCTAAAGTATTGATTAGAACCGTCATGGTCTTGCACATCAAAGGCTTGGTCTGCTGTAGTTGTTCCTGCTTTTATTAATAAACCTTTGCTCGCATCATTAGTGGCTTCTGCATTGTGAATTAGTGCAGCAAAAACATTATCACCACTTACTCCAGAGCCATCAGTTGATGTAACTACTGTTAGAGGATTTGATGGGGTTGCAGTGCCAATACCAACTCTGTTTGCACCACCATCTACAAAAAGAGCATTTGCACTAGCATTTGATTCTACTCTAAGGTCTATGTCTGCACTACCCTCGTTAAATACTGCTTCAGTTGCGTTGAACTCTAATCTTTGAGCATTACCACCGTTAATAATAGAATCAAATCTTAAAAGTGCATCTTCTGTACCATTTGTAACATCTGCGGCTTTAACAAACATTGCGGCATATTGAGTTTTTTCATCTGCATCATTTTCACCTTGAAATCTTAATCTACCTAAAATATCGCCATCATCAGGACTTGCTGAATTTCTATGCAAATCAATTTCTGGTCCAGAGTTTGCATCTGCATCAGTAGATATAATAGTTAATTGTGCAGTATTGTCAGCAGTAGTTATTGTAGCACCAGCACTTGATGTAATTGCACCTGTAACTGCAAGAGTACCTGCAGCAGTTAAGTTACCATCAAACGTACCACCTGCCGATTTACTTACTGTATCTGCTACACTAAATACGTCATAAATAACAATCTCAACAAGATCATCTAATGAAGCACCTTGCCCTAAAACAATAGCTGTGCCACTAGTTGCTGTATAATCTGCTTCACCTAACTTTACACCATTTTGATATACATCAACAAAAGTGCTATCAGTATAACTTAAAGTTGCACCTTCTGTTCCTGCACCACTAAACGAGGTTTGGTTTGCGGTAGCCGTGTATGTATGTTTTCTTCTGACCCCATTAAAAGGGCTGACTCCAATATAGGGCATTTGTTATCCTTCTAACGCTGTTACTTTAGTTTCTAATGTTTCTATCTTTGTTATAAGTTGTTGTATAATAGAAACATACATAGCATCTTTTTGTCCTAGCTTAGATGTCTTTGCCATTCTTGCTTTATACTCTAAATCACCAACTGATGCTTTTGCATCTCCAATACTTTTGCCATTAGGTATAGAGTCACCTTCTTTATAAACTGGTATGGTAGAATTTTCTGTATACAGTATATCTTTATCTTCAAGGTATTGATAATCATCACTATCTGCTTGTACCTCTATTTCATCAATCCAATAGTCATCTACTGTTTCTATATCTTGAGCAACAAACCCTCTGACACCAGACTTATTGCCATGAAGTGTTGGTTGTTTCCAATCAAATGTTTTAGTTTTAAGTGCCTTAAATTTAGTTAAGTTGTAAGTAAAATCTGAAATATTTTCTTTTAATCTGTTATCGGAGTTTGATGCAATAGAGGTATCTGTAGCAGTTAAATCACCATTTGCAGCAACCCTAAACTTTTCAGATATCTCACCATCACTATTACTTGCTGAGCTATCAACATTCGTACTTGTTCTAATAACAAATGCACCCGGAGCGTTAGCATTATCAGTTCTGACACAACCAATACCTGCCATAATTCCTGCATTGTTTTCATTTCTCCAATCAATTCTAAATTGTTGTAAAACAGTACCATCATTACTTACTGATTGAGCTTCAAGTCTTCCATTACTTTTTAATCTAAAATATTCACTAACACTCGAAGCACCATCTTTCGTACAACTAAAAGATAACTTTCCAGGCATATCATTATCACCAGGAGTTCCATCAACTTGGGCTTTGATTTCTGCAGCCTGTGTAAACTCGTTACCATCTGCAGCCATAAAAGCTATAGTACCAATCCCATCGCCATCTTGTAAAATTGTATAGCTATTTGTATCAGTACCTCTTGTTGCAGCTAAATGAAGTAACGCACCACCACCACCTACTGATGTGTGACGAGTTACTTGTGCAGCACCTTTTACTCCACTACCTGAAATATTTAAACTAGGAGTAACATTATTTTTGTTGGAGGGTACATTAACTGTACCTATACCTACTGCATCTGACCCACCATTTACAAATAACATATTAGCGTTGCCATTTGATTCAACACGAAAGTCTACGTCTGCACTAGCTTCATTGATTGTAACTGCACCATCAAGATCGGCTGATTTTACTGTGCCTAATCCATTGCCTATTACTTTTGTTAATGCCATCTAGTTCTCCTATGCGTAAGGGCTATCGCCTAATACATCTGTATCCCAAGCTGATTTCAATGCACCTATGTTTGCAGCATTAGTAATTGCTGAAGCGGCAGGAGCATTTCTTAATGCTGTCTTGGCATTTTTAGCAGTAGTCTGGTCATCAGAACTATCTGCTTCCAAAGCCATCATGTAAGCTACATCTTGTTCAGCAAGTAGAGGTGCTCTAACTTCTCTAATCTTGTTTTTAAATATAACTTTTGCTGCTGCTAGATCTTCAGTTATAGTTGATCCACTTAACGACCAAGCGTTTCTGAATAATCTGTCTGAAGGAACAGTTGCGTCTGCTGATGCTATGCTGTTCCCATCTTTATCTATTATGTTTGTCATTTAAGCCACCTGTTGTTGTTGTATGGTTAATTCTTCATTAATCTTCCAAGCGTTCCGCCACACTCTAGTGCTAGGAAGCTGACTCTTTGTGCATATAACCATTCTAGGCTTGTTTGCTTTATCCCAATTTTTCCAAACGTGCATTGGCAAGTCTTTCATAATTAAATATTCTATAGCTCGTTTTTCCGTCATTGCCTCAATGGGCTTTGTGTTGTGAAGCAAATACCCTCTTGTATGTTTTTTAAAATCTGGTTTTGCCTCATCCTTCTTTAACTCCCAGTATGCCTCAACTGGAGGTAAAATACCACCCTGCAATGCACAAGCCATCCAATTAGGGTCAGGGTGCGTAACTTTTGCAGGTTCATCTGGTGTCTCTGGGTCTTCCCATACAACACAGTATTCTGATCGAACCATCTCTAGCTTTTCTTTTGCCCAACACAGTCTATCCCATAGATGTGTGCCTTGAAATTCTGGTGTGGTTATTGTCATGCGAGGTCTCCAAATACTGTACTTGCACCATTTTGATTAAGATCTGCAAATGCTACTGCCGAAGCTGTTTGTTTTTTAATACTAAATCCATAACCTGTTGTTGCTTGAGTAACAGCATCATTAATATTTACAACAAAAACTCCACCACCATCTTGTTTGTCATCGCCTCCAAAAACTGTATTATAAGTTGTACCACTCATAGCAGAAGTAAATACTGGAGCTGCTTTGCCAGTAGCTGAGTCTGTAACTGAACTTGTATTAAATGAATCTGAAACAGACATACCTGCTCCTGATACTCTGCTCCATTGCTTCGCCAACCCTTGTGCAATGTTAGTCGTAACTGCACCACCTTCACTTTTTACAGTTGAGCCTGTGTTTCCTAAAGCTGTAGCTCCAGTTAAGGTAGTTGCACCTGTAACTCCAAAAGTTCCTCCAACTGTAGCATTACCTGTAGAAGCAAAAGTTCCTCCAACTGTAGCATTACCTGTAGAAGCAAGAGTTGTACTAAATGTACCACTTGTTGCACTCAAAGCACTTGTTGCAGGATGAGTAACTGTACCTATTGTGGTAAACAAATAATACACAAATATATTATTTCCAGAATTACTAGAGGGTGCAGCCGTAAATGTTAATGTTGTACCACTACTAACTGCATAAGCTACTGACGGTTCTTGGACAACACCATCTACTGATACTAATATATCTTCGTCAGCACCTACTGAATTTTCTAATGTAAAAGCAACAGTTGAACCATCACCAGAATAAACTGAAGCTGCTTTAGTTGCTGTAAATCTATCAACTGCTGGATTACCAATATAAGGCATTATACATCAATCTCCATTATACTTAATGTACCACTTAGTTTATCAGCTACGCTACAGTCTATCGTAATTTGGTCAGTCGTTTCTAATACATATTTATTACCAGCCATAAGTTCTAATGCACCACCTACAGGTATAGGTGCATTTTTTACAATTACACTTGTTCCGTTTGCTGTGTTGTTTGTCACTGCTCTATTTGATGTATCACTAACTAAGTTTACTGTAGCGGTAACTTGAGCAGTGTGTATGTTTGCTAATGTTAAACCAAGAACAATAGCTGTTTTACTACTAGCTACTGTATACATTACATACGGAGTTCCAGCAGAAGCTGGCTCGGCTGCAAAATTAACTATTTTAAATGTATTCGCCATGTCTTCTCCTAATTATCCTAATGCAATAGCAAGTGCTGTGGCATTATCATCTGTTACTGCTGTTAATACACTAACGTCCATTCGTTTTAAAGTTCCACCATCACTTACAAATAACTCATCATCTAATGCTAACCCAGAAGTTAAAGCCGTTTGACCAGATATAGCATTGTTGTTTAGCATAGAACCTTCGACTGAAGTTGCAGCGATTGTAACTGCTCCAGCATTTGTCATAGTTACATCGCCAGATAAAGCAGCAGCCGTAAATCCAGTGCCATCACCAATCAATATTTGTGTGGTTGTAAGTGCTTTAGCAGAAACAACACCAGAACTATTAGCATCTCTTACTAAAACTGTATTTGCAGCTTGATTAGCTATCTTTGCTAAAGTTACATTAGCGTCTGCAATGTGTTCAGTATCTATACTTCCTGCGGCATAATGCTCAGAGTTTATAACATCGTCTGCTATTTTAGCAGCTGTGATTGCATCTGCCGCTATTAGTCCTGTAGTAATCTGCAAATTAGCAATATGAGCCGTATCAATAGAAGCATCTGTATAGTGTTCTGAATCTATGGCATCGTCTGCTATTTTATCGCCATTAACAGCATCTGCCGCTATTAGTCCTGTAGTAATTTGTAAGTTTGCTATGTGAGCAGTGTCTATAGAAGCATCAACGTACTGATCACTATCTATTGAGTTATCTGCCATCTTAGCAACAGTAATCTGAGAATCTGCAATGTGAGCCGTATCTATTGATCCATCCGTGTAGTGTTCTGAATCTATAGCATTATCTGGTATTTTCGCAGAAGTAACAGCATCGGCTGCTATTAATGCCGTTGTGATTTGTAGATTAGCAATGTGAGCTGTGTCAATAGATGCGTCAACGTATTGGTCACTATCTACGGAGTTATCTGACATATGAGCAAGGTCAATAGATCCATCTGTATAATGTTCAGAGTCTATGGCGTTATCTGGTATCTTCGCAGAAGTAACGGCATCTGCCGCAATCAAAGCCGTTGTGATTTGTAGATTAGCAATGTGAGCCGTATCTATACTACCGTCTGTGTAGTGTTCAGAGTTTATAGCGTTGTCCACTATCTTAGCACCAGTAATAGCATCGGCTTGGATATCGGCTGTTTCTATTGTATTATTAGGGAAAAGAGGAACGGCTGTAAAAGTAGCGACACCTGTAACACCTAATGTTCCACCAACTGTTGTATTGCCAGCTACGGCTAGTGTAGTTGCCATATCGACTGCTCCGTCAATATCAACAACATCAAGATTAGAAGTTCCATCAATATCTATATTACCAGATATATCTAAAGAGGTGCCTGTTAGAACTCCTGTAACATCTAATGTTCCACCAATAGTAGCATTATTAGTAATAGGCATATTACCACTTGCATCAAGAAACACGGCTTTTTCTGCTGGTTGTGTGCAGAAAATACTTCTAATTCCATTTGCCCAACTTACGGCAGAATCACTATTAGAAGACTGTAAAATAGTTCTACTTAATGTGGTACCAGATAAAGTATATTCACCTATACCTATTTCAAAATCTACACCATCCGTACAACAATAATAAGTGGTATTTCCGTTACCTATGGTAGCAAAAGTTTCAAAACCAGTTTCAGCACCAGCTAATGTATATGCACCAGTGCCTGTTGTTGTGGTAGTTTCTCTAATTCTATCTGCTAAAACTAATGCCATTCGTTAAGTCCTCGGTCTTGAAGGTAAGCCCCTTCTATAGGCATCGTGATTTTCTCTTGCTTCTCCAAGATCCTTCAACCTAGATAGCCCATCCATAAATCTTTTTTCGTAAAGAGCAATTATATCTGGCTCGCCTTTCATAAAAATATACGCTTCTAATAAGGCTCCGTAAAGAAGTACATTAGGTGCATTATCACTTATCCAGGTTGTATTAGACCCAGAATCCACTAGGCTTGTCGGTCTATAAAAATAGTGTAATTCAACTGTATACGCTGAATTAGGTGTAGGGGCTAGTAAAAAATGATCTACGCTAAACACAGCATAGTATCTCGGTACACCTGTTGTTGAAGCGTTTGGTGTATACTCTCTTAAAAAGTTTACATCTTTTTGTAATAAAAAGTTTTCAGAACCACTAGTTGTTATTTGTAAAGAAAACACAGCTAGTAAATCATCTGGAACAGATAAAAACTGATCAGAAGGAGTCATAGCTGAAGTAACATTCTTTCTAAAATATTCTAGATCTATAGATTCAAATATTCTGTCTTCGGCTGCTTTAATAAAATTAGGTAGATTAGTTACAAACGTGGATTCTGTGTTGTCTGTGTAATCTTGAATAGCTGTCTTTAATGTTGCAAATGTAAAACTCATTTATGTCCCCAATGTAACTGGACCAGCCGTGGATATTCCACCACCACCTTGTACTCCACCTGTTGTTGCCGTGCCACTACTAGCAGAAAAAGTATATCTGTTATCATCAATTTTAGTTATTGTGTAACCACTAGAGTTTTCAAGTATAGTTTTTGTAAAACCATCAAACCCCGATACGTTTCTAAATCGAACAGTATCACTTGTTGACCTACCATGAGATGGTTCCAAAACTGTTATCACTGCACTACTAGTTGTACTAGTAAATGCATTTAACCCAAGAAGATTCTCTACGGTCACTTCTGTGCGACTTGTAACTCTTGGTTGATACAAGGCTGTCGGATCAGGTCCAGGATGATTAGGTTGTAACTGTGGGTGTTTAGCCTCGTATTCATCAGGACCTACTTTCAAACCATTCCATTCGGTTTTCATTTCTCGCAAGCGATAACGAAATCCAGAACGATCTGAAAAACCCCATGCTTTTTTTCCTGTTGCATACTTTGCCATATCAGTAACTATAATACGTCATACT
>Ga0209815_1002213_pt1 | contig 12019 bp, 8 predicted proteins | sample CoawatmetaG00DNA_FD_187507 | JGI IMG/M metagenome (GOLD analysis project Ga0209815, IMG submission 187507) | Marine microbial communities from the West Antarctic Peninsula - Coastal water metaG002-DNA (SPAdes) (version 2) | ecosystem: Environmental > Aquatic > Marine > Coastal ...
GCGGTTAACCCGGTGGGTCAACAGGGACCTCCCACGGACGCCGCCGCCAGCACACCTGACGGTGCGCGTCGTCGTCCGTGGGCCCCTCCTATCGACTACCGGGATAACCGCCTGACTACCGAAAGGTGGGGTCAATATTGGGCGCCGATAGGGGGTCAGTTTTGCGCGCCGGTTGACATCGTGATGATGGGGTCCCTCGTAATTTCCCCAGCACAGGTGCATGCGCACGCGATCGGCGGGGACATCCCGAAGGGCGTGGTTCAACACCTCGATTAGCAGCGCGACCTCCGCGCGGAACGCCGATGCCTCCATCGGCGGCAGGTTCATATGGCGACCGGCAGCAAGGTCCGGGCAGTCGATCTGGAGGATCAGGCCGGCGCCGACGATCGCATCATATTCCGTCTTGATCGCTTCGGCGAGGGCATAGAGATACGCCTCCCGCGTGTCGTAATACTGGTTCGGCATGTAGGCTGCCATGATGCCCGGTGATGGCGCGTTCATGAAGCCTTCTTCGGCACCCGAACCCGCGAGCGCCGCCTGAAGATTGGCGATGTCGGCCCGCAGCGCATCCGTCTCGAGATAGGATACCGGACCGACACAGGCCGGCGTCTTAATCTCGAGCTTCATCCGCTTCGCGAATTCGGGGAAGTCCATGATGTCCGAGATGGCGAGCATCTGGTCGCTGCCGGTAAGACCGGTCATGCGCTGACGGGCGTAAGTCGAATAGGCATATTTGCTCATTTCGCCGTCATCGATCACGGTGATGCCCATGTCGCGCTGACGCTGGACGGCCCATTTGACCGCGTCGGAGACCTCCGCCGGCATCGTGGCGGCCTCCTCCTCGCTGAGGACGCCCATCTCCTGCTTGAGCAGCTTCTCCTCCAGAGCTTTCGGACGAGGGAGACTGCCGACATGGGTGGTCAGGATGAAATCGGTGCTGGTCTTCATGATGATCTCCGAACTGCTGAACTGGGCTGAGGTCAGAAGTGGCGCGTGAGGCTGACGCCAAAGCGCCGCGGCTCACCGATGCTAAGGCTGCCATAAGTGACGTCGCGCTCGACCAGCGGGTTGTTGTGGGTGACGTAGAATTTGTCGGTCAGGTTGCGCAGATAGGCTGCCACCCGCCAGTTACCGTCCGAAGACTCCAGGCTCGCCATGAGGTTGACGAGACCATAGGTCGGCTGCGCGACCGTCTCCTTGTTGGTGAAATCGAAATAGACCTTGGTCTGCCAGGAATAGGACGCTGACAGCGTTGCATTCCAGTCGCTGCCGATGGCGGTGCTATAATCCGCGCCGGCGCTGAACTGCCAGTCCGGCGCACGAACCAGGCGGTTACCGGAATAGTCCTGCACGCCGCGCTCGGGATAAACGGGATCGGCGCTGAGCAGACGCCCGTAGCGGCCGTGGAGCCAGTTCCCCGAGAAGCTGAGCCGCAGTGTGTTGGTGACCCGTGCGTCCAGCTCCAGCTCGGCGCCCTTGACGGCCGCGGTGTCCGCATTGACGACCCGCCCGATGATATCGCCGCTCGAGACCGAGGCCTGGGACTGCTGCAGCCCCTTGTAGCGCATGTAGAAGCCAGTCAGCGCCCCGGTCAGTCGACCGTCGAACAGGCTGCCCTTGATGCCGGCTTCGTAGTTCCAGGCCGTTTCCGGATCGAACTGGTTGATCGGCGCCGAATAGGTGACATAGCCGCCCGATTTGAAGCCCTTCGAGACCGTCGCGTAGACCGTGAGGTCTTTCGATAGCGTGAAATCGATCGTGAAGCGCGGCGTGACGTCATCCCAGGTCGTGTTGGCCTGATTCTGCACGATGGAGCCGAACACGTTCAAGGTGGCATCATATTTCTTGCGATCATGCGTGTAGCGCGCGCCGGCGCTGACCCGAAGGTTCGGCAGAAGTTTCAGGCGCAGCTGGGCATAGCCGGAAATCGACTCAAGTCGCTGATTGGCGCGATAGTCGATGGCGTCCACCGGAATGCTGTCGAATGGAATGCCGAACTGGTTGGCGCCCTTGAGATGATTGCTGACATACAGCCCGCCCGCGATGAGTTCGAGCCGGTCGCTGATGTCGGAGACGACGGTCAGCTCCTGCGAGAACTGGTCGATGTCGAATCCCGGAAGCGTTGCCTTGGGATTCCACACGAAGAGCGGCAGCGACGAGCCATCCGGATCCCAGCGCGAGAAATTTTCGAGCTTCAGATAGCCGGTGAGAGAAGTGATCGATGTGCTTGGCGAGACTGCCCACTTCAGGCGAAGCGAGGGCTGGTAGCGGCGCAGATTAAAGGATCCGCTCTCGTCCATCGCGACGGTCTTGTCGGACCAGCTGAACGGGATCGCGCCGAAGGCTTCGGTGAGCGACGGCTTGTCGGATCGGATCCGGATATTGTCGGCCAGCGTGAAGGTCGTGGATCGGTCCCTCACGACATCGAGGATCGCTAGCGCTTCGAAATCGTCAGTCGGCCTGGCCAGGACAGTCGCCCGGAACTGGAGCTTGTCGGTTTGTCCTAGCCTCGTATCGAGGAGCGTGTTGCGCAACCAGCCATTGTCGCGATCCGAACGGATTGCGAGACGCGCCATCACCTTGTCGCCGGCGATCGGGCCGCTCAGATAGCCCTCTACCGCGAGACGCTCATAGTTGCCGATCGTTGCGGTCAACGCGCCTTCGAAATTCGGTGTCGGCTCGTTGGAGTAGACATTGACCGCACCGGCAATGGCATTACGCCCCGCAATGGTGCCCTGCGGGCCGCGCAGCACCTCGACGCGCGAGACGTCGAACAGGTCGAGGTTCATGCTGTTCTGGCTCGTATTGACGATACCGTCCTGCGAGACCGCGACCGCCGGCTCGGCAGCCAATTGATAGAGCTGCGCGCCGATGCCGCGGATCGACACGAATTGCGTGGCGCCGATCTTGAAGCCGGCCTGCATGCTGGGCGAAATGCGCTGAATATCCTCGATGCTGGTGATCTGCTTCTGCTGCAGTGTCGCCGGTGCATAAGCGGAAATCGCCATGGGAATGTCGCGGACGGTCGAGGAGCGCTTCTCGGCCGTGACGACAATCTCTCCGACATCCTCAGCCGCAGAATCGTCGGCTGGCGAGACAGATTGCGCCACGGCAGGAGCAGAAGTCCCCGCTACCGCGATCACGGAAAGCGCAGATCGAGCGAGCAGGCACCGGAGATGGCGTGAAGGATAGAACAACATTCCAAAATTCTTTCGAACAGGCGCAGCAGCACGCACCCCGGGCTGCCGACGTGATTGGGCGACAGCCGGGAAGCCGACTGCGTTGCGGTGAAATTGGGCGGAACGATCGTACAGTTTGCGGTGACCGCGCTAGGATCGAGCGCTCCGGTTCACCGATCCGATCGCACCAGCTTACGGGTCAGCTGCGGCGCCCGGCGGCCCGAAGCGCTGTCGAAAATCTTCCAGATCGAAGGCTATATCGTCGAGGCGCAGGAATTCCTCAGCGGGCATGCCGGGATGCTCTTTCCCATACCATTCGGCGTAGCGCGGCAGATCGGGTGCAAAACCCTTATAGTGGGTCGAATAAGCCCGAAGGTACAAGGTCGGCATGGCCGCAGCGAGATCGAACCGCAACAGCCGCAGCCACCCGTCGCCGATGCCGTCGATCACTCTCGCGGAAGAGCCGGTATCCTTGAGCGACTGCTTGCGGCCCTGATAATTGACCAGGAATTGGTAAACCTTGTGCCCGTGCTGGTTGAGGTCGATCCGGTGTCTCACGCCGTGGAAATGGCCATTGAGGGTCATCAGGATCTGGTCATGCCGCGAGATGAAGCGCTCCCACAGCCGCGCCGGACCAAAACGTCGGCTGTCCCGCAGCGTCATGTCCAAATAGACGATGGACGCGCGCTCGCCTTCTTCATTGAGAAACTCGTGGATGGAGACGATCGTCGGAAGGCCGGGGTAAGCATTGATGACGCCGTCAGCCCAGGCAAGCGTCTCCTCATTCGGGCACATTTCCAGGCCCAGATGAAGGAAGCGATAGCCGCCCGCGCTGAAGATCTGCGCCGAGCTGCATCCCTCGTCATGGAATGACACGTACCAGGCCTTTCCATCGAAGAACGGCGATGAGGCGCCGAATATGTTCTTCCAGTTCGCGAGCCCCGAGACCTGAAGGCCGCCAATCCCTTCGACCTTGTTGCCCTTGATACCTCCGCCAATTTCCGCCGGAAACTCGTGGTCCGTCCACAGATGATCATAATCGTGATTTCCCGGGATCACGCAGAACGGCAAACGATCGGCGATGATGTTCCAGGCAGCGCGAGCGGCGGGCATCTCGATCGAGAGCAACTGTTCAGGCGATGCAGGGAGCAAATCCTCGATCACCGGATTGCCGATCGCCCTCATGCCTCGGTCGAGACTGAGCTGGTCGGGCTCCGCAATGCTCGGATGCTGCCAATTGTCGCCAAGACCTGACACGAAGGCGATCTCGCCGCCCGCGCTCCGGGCATTGCGCGCAATATAGGCCATCATATCGTACAGCATCTCGCGCGTGTCGAAGGGGAAGCCGCCTTCGCGCTGGTTGCGATGACTCACATAATTTTGCGTGTCGGACACGACCGCGATGGAGAAGGGCGCGCCGGCGGCATCGGAAAGCATCTCATCAAATCCTCGGGCTGACAGCCACGCGGCCATCGAGTCGTTAACGGAACGACCGTACAGTTACGATTCAATCGCGGCATTTTTGTTACGAGAAGCAATCGCAGCCTCACCGAGCTTAAAATTCGGCGAAAAACTTTACGAGACCCGCGCAAGCCCCTATCTCGACATCAATCGTGAGCGAGTGCCGATCGGGAACGATCGTACATTGACAGAAGCAGGAGTGGTAGTTGGGTTCCGCGGCACCGGTCAATTCACCCGAGCAGACGACACGCCTTCGCGAGGCGGCTCTGGATTATGCTTGCCAGGAAGGTCTGGCTGTTGAGTTGCACTGAGAAGTGACCCGGGAGGGTTATAAGTTTTCACTGAGAATTGACCCATGTTTTCCTCGCCCCTGGCTGACAGTCAGGAGGCATCGGAGTGATCGACATGGACCTACTCAGTGTGATCCGCCGCTGGCATTTTCGGCAAGGCATCCCCATTCGCGAGATCCGGCGGCGGACTGGATTATCGCGCAACACGATCCGCAAATATCTGCGCGATGACGCGGTGGAGCCGACGTTCAAGGTTCCCAAACGGCCGAGCAAGCTTGATCAGTTTGCAGAAAAACTGACGACGTGGCTGCGGGTGGAATCTGGCAAGTCGCGCAAACAGAAGCGAACAGCCAAGCAGCTACATGCAGATCTGGTTAAGCTGGGCTACGAGGGATCATACAGCCGTGTTGCCGCCTTCGCCCGCTCGTGGAAGACCGAACGCCAATATGAAAAGCAAACCAGTGGGCGCGGCACATTCGTACCGCTGATCTTCCAGCCCGGTGAGGCCTTTCAGTTCGATTGGAGTGAAGATTACGCCCTTCTGAATGGCCGGCCTACCAAGCTGCAGGTGGCCCATACCAAGCTCTCCCACAGTCGGGCGTTCATCACGCGAGCCTATCTGCTGCAAACGCACGAGATGTTGTTCGACGCACTGACGCAGGCCTTCCGGGTGCTGGGCGGCGTGCCTCAGCGTGGAATATTCGACAATATGAAGACGGCTGTAGACCGGATCGGCCAGGGCAAAGTCCGACAGGTCAATGCGCGGTTCGCTGCCATGGCCAGCCACTACCTGTTCGAAACGGATTTTTGCAATCCGGCCTCAGGCTGGGAGAAAGGTCAGGTCGAGAAAAACGTTCAGGATGCGCGTCGACGGTTATGGCAGCCAATGCCCAACTTCCCAGATCTTGATGCCCTCAATGCCTGGTTGGAAGAGCGGTGCATCGCACAATGGGGAGAAATCCAGCATGGCGTCCTCCCCGGCACAGTTGCCGATGTGCACGCCGTTGAGATTATCAGCCTGATGCCGATGGGGCGGGCCTTCGATGGCTTTGTCGAACATACCAAGCGCGTGTCGCCGACCTGCCTGATCGCGTTCGAGCGCAATCGCTATAGCGTTCCTGCATCCTTTGCGAACCGGCCAGTGAGCCTGCGGGTCTATCCTGATCGGTTGGTCATCGCGGCCGAGGGGCAAATCTTGTGCGAGCACAACCGGATTATCGACCGTTCTCACCAGAAGCCGGGGCAGACGATCTATGACTGGCGGCACTATCTGGCAGTTGTTCAGCGCAAGCCTGGCGCTTTGCGCAATGGGGCGCCATTCCTCGAAATGCCCGAAGCCTTCCGGCAACTGCAGGGGCATCTGCTCAAGCGGCTCGGTGGTGACAGGGAGATGGTCGAAATCCTCGCCCTTGTTCTACAGCATAACGAACAGGCTGTGCTCAGCGCCGTCGAACTGGCCCTCGAAGCTGGGGTGCCGACCAAAACCCACATCCTCAATGTTCTGCACCGCCTGATCGATGGCAAGGCTCCACCGGCATCCCCAATCGATGCCCCGCAGGCCCTGCGCCTCGCCCAGGAGCCTGTTGCCGATGTCGAACGCTACGACACGCTGAGGGCGTTACGCCATGCGTCATGATCCGGCCAGCGCCGCTGTGGTTGTCATGCTACGTGGCCTCAAAATGTATGGCATGGCGCAAGCCGCTGGTGATCTGATCGAGCAGGGCGCGCCAGCCTTTGATGCTGCCGTTCCGATCCTCTCACAGCTTCTCAAGGCGGAGATGTCCGAGCGGGAGGTCAGGTCCATTGCTTACCAGATCAAGGCAGCCCGGTTCCCGGCCTACAAGGATCTGGCAGGCTTCGACTTTGCCGTCAGTGAGGTCAACGAGGCGCTCGTGCGTCAACTTCACCGTGGTGACTTTATGGATAGCGCCGACAACGTCGTACTGATCGGCGGACCAGGCACCGGCAAAAGCCACATCGCGACGGCTTTGGGCGTCCAGGCGGTTGAGCATCACCGCAAAAAGATCCGCTTCTTCTCCACCGTCGATCTGGTCAATGCGTTGGAGCAGGAAAAGGCCGCAAACAGAGCGGGCCAGTTGGCCGAGCGTCTGTTGCGCCTCGACCTCGTCATCCTTGATGAGCTGGGATATCTACCCTTCAGCCCTTCAGGCGGGGCCATGCTGTTCCATCTGCTCAGCAAACTCTATGAGCGGACCAGCGTTGTTATCACCACCAACCTGAGCTTCAGCGAGTGGTCCAGTATCTTTGGCGATGCCAAAATGACCACCGCCCTGCTGGATCGCCTCACGCATCATTGCCATATCCTTGAAACCGGCAATGACAGCTTCCGCTTCAGAGCCAGTTCCGCCGCCCCAAAATCCAGAAAGGACAAATCACCCGCTTGACCCTGCTCGTCGCAGGCAGTACATCATCCACGCCCACCCGGGTCACTTCTCAATGAAAATCCCGGGTCACTTCTCAATGAAAATCCCGGGTCACTTCTCAATGAAAATCCCGGGTCACTTCTCAGTGCAACTCAACACTGATAACCCATTGCGAGCAGAGCGGACAGAGAGGAAGTCGACATGAACGAGCAGCTTTTCAAGTTATCGCCATCCAACGTGACGGTGGAAGCGGGTTTGTCGACCGGCCCGGTATCGGTCGAATCCTATATCTCGCCCGAACATTATGCGCGGGAAAAGGAGCAGGTGTTCCGTCGCGCCTGGCTGCTGCTGGGCCGGGAGGAGGAAATCCCAAATGCGGGGGACTTCGTCACCCGCGACATCGATGTCTGCGATGCGAATGTCCTGATCACGCGCTCCAAGGGAGGCCATGTGCGGGCCTTCCACAATGTCTGCTCGCATCGTGGCAGCCATGTCGTCCTCAAGCCATCAGGCAATGCCGGGAAGTTCGTCTGTCCTTATCACAATTGGACCTACAAGAACGACGGCAGCTTGGTCGGCGTGCCCGATGAGTCCTCCTTCTTCAATTTCGACAAGAAGAACTGCGGACTTACCCCGATCGCAGCCGAGGTCTGGGAAGGATGGGTCTTCATCAACCTGTCGCCCGAGCCGCAGGTTTCGTTGCGAGAGTTTCTGGGTCCGCTCGCTGACCTGATGGCGGGCATACCATATCCCGCCGCAGGCCATCCGATCGTCATCCAGGCCGATATCGATGCCAACTGGAAGGCGATCTGCGATGCCTTCCTTGAGACCTATCACATCCCCGTGCTCCACGCCGAGACGATCGGGACGACCTACGCCTCTCCCGAAAACCCGTTCGCGCACCTGCTCGATGCGCGGATGCTCGGCGCGCACAGGCTGCTATCGGCCTATGGCAACGCAAATTATGCTGCCAAGCCATCGAACAAGGTCGAACGGCTGGGGCAGGATACGCATAGCACCGCGAGCGTGACCTCGTGCAGCAACGATCCTGCCTTGGTTAGCTTTCTCGAGCATCCGGCGGTCAATCCCACCAAATCGACGAGTTGGGCGCAGGACGCCTACCATGTCTTTCCGCACGTCCTTATCGACTTCGGGCCGGGCGGTTTCTGGACACATAATTTCTGGCCGACGTCGCACAAGACCACGCGGTATGAATCGCGCTGCTACGTGCCGCCTGCGGCGACCGTTGCCGAACGCTTCCGGCAGGAGCTTTTCATCAGCCGGGCCGTCGAGGTGTTGCTCGAGGATCTGGCCAATGTCGCCCGTACCCAGAAAGGCATGCAATCGCGCGCAAAGGGCTTCATGTATCTGCAGGAAAATGAGGTCGCCATTCGCCATCTCCATTCAACCCTCGATAAATGGGTGAAGGCGAGCACCGTGCGGGAGGCGCTGGCATGACCGACGCGAAGATCGCGACCACCCTGCCCGCCGGGTTCAAGGATCTCGAGCCGCTGGTGGACCGTTGGGCGGGGCGAACCATCGAGGCGCGCACCAAGGCGCGCTGCGAAGCTTCGATGGAAGACATCATGCTCCTTTACGACGTCATGGTCGAGCGCGCGCCAGCGATACTCGATTATCTCAAACCTTTTCCGCTGGATGCGATCGAAGGCGAGAACGCGACGCTTTTCTGCCTGCTGCTATCGCTAGGACAAGCGTCGATGGCGGTGGAGGTTCACGGGCAGCCGCAAGCTCCCAACACGCCATTCCCGCATGGCATCCGCGTGCTGAGCGGCGTCGCGCCGTTCGGCTGAGGCACAAAGTTTTTCGGGAGGCAATCGGATGACATCCGGCAAGGTCATTATCAGCTGCGCGATAACGGGCGCGATCCATACACCGTCAATGTCGCCATTCCTGCCTGCGTGGCGACAACTACGATGGCCGGTTGAGCGGCAACTATGATGGCCGGTAGGATCGGTTGTCTGGGCTGATCGTAGGGAGGGGCGTAGCCCTGACCGGAGAGCGGACCAGACAACCGATGGCGATCTTTTTCCCCTTCTTTTGGGGGGCTGATCGGGGCTGTGGCGGGCGGTGGTATCGGAACACTCATCGAACAACGAGCGATGGGTTTGCGATGCCGGGCCACCACATTTCCGATCAGCAGGTATTTCTCTTCATGACCCATCGTCGCCAACACACCCAGGCCGTCGCGGCTGCCAAGGCCGGTATCAGCGAGCGCAGCGCACGCCGGATCGAGAACGATCCGCAGCTTCCGTCCCAGAAGAAGAAGGAGCGCCACTGGCGCACCCGCGCCGATCCGCTCGAGCCATTCTGGCCACGCGTCGAGGAGTTGCTCCAGATCGACGGTATCATTGCCGTCACGGTCTTCGAGACGCTCCAGGACGAGTTCGGCGAGGATGCTGTTCCCGATGCGATACGACGAACACTTGAACGCCGGATCGCCCGCTGGCGGGCACTGCACGGCGGCGAGAAGGAGATCTTCTTCCCGCAGCATCATGAGCCCGGTCGGCAGGGCCTGTCGGATTTCACGGTATGCGACAGTCTCAAGGTCACCGTTGCCGGCGAGACCCTGGCCTATCGCCTTTACCACTTCCGCTTGGCGGCGAGTGGCTGGGAGCATGCGGCTGTCGTGCTGGGCGGGGAGAGCTTTGCCGCCCTTTCGGAGCACCTGCAGGATGCCTTGTGGAAGCTGGGCGGCGCGCCGGCCGAACACCGCAGCGATTCCCTGTCAGCCGCCTACAAAAACCTCGACGCCGATGCGCAGCGGGATTTTACCCGAAGCTATGACGAGCTGTGCCGTCATTACGGCATGCTCGCTACCCGCAACAACCGCGGCGAGGCGCACGAGAACGGATCGATCGAAGGTCCGCATGCCCATCTCAAGCGACGGCTCGATCAGGCCTTACGCCGGCGGGGAAGCCGCGATTTCGTCAGCATCGAGGCCTGGCGCGAGTTCGTTGAGGCGCAGGTCGCCAGACAGAACCGGCGGCATGCTGCGCGCATCGATGCAGAACGCAGGGTACTCAAGGCGCTGCCCGCAAGGCGAACCACCGATTTCGCCATGGTCACCGTCGATGTCACCCGCAACGGCACCGTCGCCATCGATCGGGTTACCTATTCGGTGCCTTCCCGCCTCGTCGGACGGCGCCTCAACGCGCATCTCTTTGACGATCGCATCGAGCTCTTCCTCGGTCCGGACAGGGTAATGTCCACGCCGCGTGTGCGGATCAGTCATCCCCACCGGGGGCATAGCATCGATTTCCGGCACATGATCGGTAACCTGCGCCGCAAGCCCGGTGCACTGCGCAACCTCGTCTACCGCGAAGCCCTGTTCCCCGATCACGCCTACCGGCGGGCCTGGCAAGCCTTCGATGCCCAACTCGATGGACGGCAGGCCTGCCGCGATGCCGTCGCGCTGCTCGATATCGCCGCCAGGGGCGACTGTGTCGACGTGCTGGCCCGGCGGATCGATGAGGCTCTCGACAGCGGGCGCTTGCCCGATGTCGATGCGCTCAGGGACGAGTTCCTGCCAACCGCAAGATCGCAGCGCGATGTCGCTATCCCGCCACCCGATCTGCACAGCTACAACAGCTTGATCGCCAGCGGGGAGGTGCACTGATGACCCGCACCAAGGATCAGGCCGCCGCCGTACTGCCTACCCTGCTGAAGGCCTTGCGCCTGCCGAGCATCAACCGCAACTGGAAGCGCCTCACCGACACCGCCGATCGCGATGGCTGGCCGGCCGCCAACCTGCTGGCCTCGCTTCTCGAGATCGAGATGGCTGATCGCTCCTCCCGGCGCATCCAGCGCCATCGCGACCAGTCCGGCTTGCCCGCAGGCAAGACCTTCGCCACCTTCGATTTCGACGCCGCCCCCGGCATCCGCAAACCGCACCTCTTGTCCCTCGCCGCCGGTGACGACTGGATCGAGAACGGCGGCAACCTGCTGCTGTTCGGCCAGAGCGGGACCGGCAAGACGCACGCAGTTGCCGCCATTGGCCATGCCCTCATCGACACGGGGCGGCGCGTCCTGTTCTGCTCCACCACCGACATGGTCCAGAAGCTCCAGTCCGCGCGCCGCGACCTCAGCCTGCCCGCCATGCTCGACAAGCTCGACAAGTTCGATCTCATCGTGCTCGACGATCTGTCCTACGTCCGCAAGGACCAGGTCGAGACCAGCGCCTTGTTCGAGCTCATCGCCCACCGCTACGAACGCCACTCGCTCGCCATTACCGCCAACCAGCCATTTTCGGCATGGGACAACGTCTTCCCTGATCCCGCTATGACTGTCGCCGCGATCGACCGCCTCGTGCACCACTCGACCATCATCGAGATGAACGGCGAAAGCTACCGCAAACGTTCCGCCGTCGCCCGTATCAACGCCGGCGATTACGACCCGCCGAATGGCGCCCCGGACCGGCCATCATAATTGTCGCTGGCTTCGCGCTCGGGAGCACCCTTGCTGAGGCAACGGGTAATTGTCGCCAGCGGCAATTACATGCCAACCATCCCATGCGCTTCAGACCCTCGCTTCCGGCCAGCGTCAGCGACAATTACCCAGCGTCGTAATTGTCGCTCGACGGTTGCTCCCCGCAACAGCAAATGGTAGCCAGAATTCACCAACCGGCGCGGCCACCTATCGGCCATCATAATTGACGCCGACCGGACTCCGTAATCGTCGCGCTACA
>Ga0209815_1002216_pt1 | contig 12014 bp, 5 predicted proteins | sample CoawatmetaG00DNA_FD_187507 | JGI IMG/M metagenome (GOLD analysis project Ga0209815, IMG submission 187507) | Marine microbial communities from the West Antarctic Peninsula - Coastal water metaG002-DNA (SPAdes) (version 2) | ecosystem: Environmental > Aquatic > Marine > Coastal ...
AAAGGTGAAACCTCTCCTATATTGGGTCCTGATGGTGAAGACTTGTCTTTAAGCCGCCGTGTAGATGTTTCTATTAAGACCCGCCACCTAAAAGACTAACGGCTTTGAGAAGGCGGTGTTAGGTGGCGCCGTTTCTCTTTTTTATACACCCTAATGTACAGTGAATCTACGAGTCTCAAACTGCATACTAATTTCTTGTGTAAGCTCATAACTCAGAAATCTTCTTAAACTATGCGTGTTACGGTGAGCATCAATAGATGCTTGGTGCTGGACACAATGGTTATGATTAAACAAAGGACAAAATCATGCTGACTACCTCCCCAAGAAACTCTTTTAAATATATAGTGCTCACTATGGTGGTGTTGCTGACCAGCGTCAGTGCTACAGCGATGACGATTCAAGGGAAGGTCAAGGTTCTAGATTACAAAGAATCAAAAGGACAGCCAAAACAGTGCCTTGAATTGCCAGCAGAGCTCGACTCAACACAGCAATATTATGGGGACTTTGTTCGCTTGGAAGCGACACAAAATGGGGGCTCTAGCGCATACGCCCCGCAACCCAACGCCCTTACAACAAACTCAAATATACTGTGCTTTAATGAACTTCGTTATGGGCATCAGTATCGAGTCACTTTTCGGGAAGGTTTTCCCTTGGCGGGCGGTGATACCTTCTGGCATGACAAAAGTTCTGCGTTATATACATTTTCTATACCAGACTTAGACCCGAGTATTAAGTTTCAAGGAAATAGCTTGGTGCTGCCTACCATTGGCGGCCCTAAAGTACCTTTGGTACTTACCAATACAGGCGAGTTTAGCCTAAAAGTCTATCGTCTATCGGAGTCTCAAATTCAAGCCAGCCTTGGACTGAAAGGGCTGAGATTACTTGATCAAAACGACATAAATGGCTTGCAGGAATCTGCGCACCTAGCGGCAGAACAAGATTTTTCTGTCACGATATCTAAAAACAAACCCACCACGTTCAACCTAGACTTAGCCGAATTAGTGGATACGCAAAAAGCGGGTATTTATGTTTTGGTGGTGGAATCTGATGATATTGATTTACGCTACTGGGATGACCGGCCCACGCAATATGTAATGTTTACAGATGTTGGCCTTTCTACCTATCGCGGGATTGATGGCTTGCGTGTTTATGCCCGTTCTTACGCAACGGCAGACCCCCTTGTAGGCACTCAAATTGAGCTGATTGCCAAAAACCAAGAAGTCCTACAAACCCTCACTACCAATGCCCAAGGTTATGTGCAGTTTTCCTTACCCATGATCAATGGCTACGCTGGATTAAAACCCGTTGAAGTGCGAGCGCGCAGTATGGATGGGCTGGGGAGTTACTTGGATCTTACAGGCAAACAGATGGATCTTGCAGATAGGCCTGTATCGGGTGCTGATCCTCTGGTTTTATTTAATGCTTATTTGTTTACCGAGCGGGGTGTGTATCGACCAGGCGAAGATGTGGTGCTCAGCGGCCTTGTTCGTAACAAAGAACTAACGGCGCCTATTAAAGTACCCCTAACCCTAAAAATTCTCAACGCTCAAGGGAAAGAGCAAATTAGCCGTTTAGTTGGGCACCTAGAACAAGGCGGTTTGCAGTATCGCTTTACCGTGCCTAGCTCCTCTAAAACAGGGCAATGGTCGGCCAAGTTGTATTTAAATATAGATGATGACCCCATAGGTAGTGTGGATTTTAGCGTAGAAGACTATGTGCCAGAAACGCTGGAAGCCAAGCTTACTAGCAAACTGTTGGGCTATACGGATGATGCCATGGACATCATTCTGCAAAGTGATTTTTTATATGGAGCACCTGCTGCAGATTTAGCAGTCAGCGCGTCTGTGAGCTTTGTGCCACAGCGCCGAGTGTTTAGTGATTGGAGCCAATACGTGTTTGGCCACTATGGCGAAAAAGCGATCCAAAAAACCATTAAAGCAAACAATACAGATGCTTCTGGCCAGACGGTGCTCACACTTCCGGCGGGCCTACTCAAACACACCAATCCAAATCAAACCCGTGTGCTCAAGGTTACCGCAGGTGTTACGGAGCCCAGTGGCCGAGAGGTAAGAGCACGCTTAACATTGCCTGTGCTTAACTATGATTCGTGGGTGGGAGTTCGCGTTAAAAATGAACGTAATGGGTTTGATCGTAATGAGAACATTGCCTTTAACCTGATTAATATTCATTCAGACACATCAACGGTTAAGCAGGGCCAGGTGAGCTACAAAATTATCGAAGAAGACTGGGATTACCACTGGTATTACAGCAACCGCTGGCGCTATACCATTAACCGTTTCGATAAAAGCACCGTGGCTAATGGAAATTTGATCACCGATGACGATGGCATTGCTCGCTTAGATGTAGGCCAGCAATCATGGGGCCGCTATCGTCTAGAAGTGACCGACTTGAACAGTGGTCAATCCACACAACTGCGTTACCGCGTTGGTTGGTGGAATGCTGCAGGTAGCCAGTCTGCATTACCGGATCAGGTGAAAATGGCCCTTAGCCAAACCCAAGCCACGGTGGGTGAACAGGTCACACTACATATTAAACCGCCCTATGCTGGCAAGTTACATTTGCTTATTGCTAACGAAACTATTTTAGAAGAACGCCTGTTAGATATTCCAGCTCAAGGAATTGAACTGGCCATTGATGTAGAAAAAACCTTTGGCCCAGATGTTTATATAATGGCCAATGTGTATCGGCCTGGTCATCAAGGTGCTGGGCCAGCGCGAGCAGTGGGTATAAGTCATCTAACGGTATCACAGCCTCAACTTGTTGCTAATGTGCAGATCATTGCACCTGAAAAAATAGAACCCAATCAAACAGTTCATATTGAAGTTCAAACCAACCTACCTAAAGGCAGCCGAGTTGTTCTAGCGGCGGTGGATGAGGGTATTTTGCAACTAACGCGTTATGCCTCACCAGATCCAAGGGCCTATTTCTTAGCTAAACGCCGCTTAGGCTTAGGGATCATGGATTTGTACGGGCACTTAATTCAACATCAAGATGGTGAAAGCTTGAGCGTTCACTTTGGTGGTGATGCAGAGGCAGCGGGTGGTTCTGACGTAGCCCCACTAAGCACCTTTGTAAAACCCGTGGCTTTAGTGAGTGACCTAGCACCTGTTGATGCACAGGGCAAGGTGACCATTACCTTAGACTTACCCCAGTTCAACGGCCGGTTACGCTTGATGGCAGTCTCCTTCAACGACCAACGTATGGGTTCTGCCACTGAGAATATGATTGTTAGGGATCCGGTTGTGGTCCAGCCCGTTATGCCGCGTTTTATGTCCGTGGGCGATCAAGCCCAGGTTGCCGTCAGTTTGCATAACTTAGAGTTGCCACAGGGGCAGTTCACCCTTGATTGGGATGCCACAGAGAACTTCGAATTGTCCGATTACAAGCAGTACATTAATTTGGCAACGGACGAACGTGCCAACTTAGGTATTCAGGTGACTGCTCAAACTGCCCAGCCAGGGCGGGTAGGCCTCACCCTAACAAGGCCAGATGGTGTTAAACAGTATTACCATTGGGACCTTACAGCCATCACCAATCGATTTATTGAACAGTATGAAAGCAGTATTTTCTTAGCATCAGGTAGCCGAGGCACTATTGGCAGTGATGTAGGTGATTTAACGCCAGAATCTCGCAAAATAAATGTGCGAGTCACAGACAGACCTTTATTGGCAACAGATTGGATCTCACAAAGTTTAAGCCGCTACCCATTCGGGTGCTTAGAGCAAACCACTTCCAAAGCCTGGCCGGTATTGTATGTGAGCAATAGTGATGCGAGCTGGAGCAAGAGTGAACGAGAGAAGCACATTACTAAGGCCATTAACCACATTAGCCAAATGCAGCTTAACAGCGGTGCTTTCAGCCTTTGGCGTGGTGGTAATCGCCCTGAGCCATGGTTATCGATGCATGCGATGGAGTTTTTACAAGAGGCCAAAGCCAAAGGCTACGAAGTGCCAGAAAACCTGCTGATTAACGGTATGAATTATGTAGAAAACTTAGACGTAGATTCCATGTCTGTTAGAGCCTATGCCATCTACTTACGCACTAAATATGGCAACGCAGATCCGGGCGAAGCACGTTATTTAGCGTCCAAGTTGTCGAGTAAGGATTTTGGCGTGCAAAGCCAGGTTCATTTGGCCGCAACATTCGGTTTGCTAGGTGATGTCCTGCGTGAACAGCATATTTTAAGTGAAGTTGGCAGTGTTAATGAAAGTTCTTGGAACAGGTACGATTACCGAAGCCAGATACGTGATCAAGCTCTGTTTAGTTATTACGTACTTAATAGTGATGTCATTGGCCAAGATTTCAAATCCAAAGTCATCCAGAAGTTAGAAGGCTTGTATCAGGATGCGAAGAGAGAGCGTTACATCAGCACCCAAGAAAAAGGCTGGTTATTACGCTTAGCAAGTTTAAATAAAGACGCTAAGCCTTTATCAGAAAATCTGCCTATTAGCCTGGATTTTAAAGATGCGCAGCTTAAAGACCTAAGTGCCTATTTAACAAGCCAGTCATCTTGGACCAGTGCTAAAAACACGAGTACTGAGGACATGTATATTAAAGTGAGCTCATCGGGGGTCAATAAGGACCTTACAGGTGATTTTGCCAACGACATGGCAATAACTACGCAGTATAAAAACCTGGTAACAGGCAAGGAAATAGAGCTTAGCAAGGTTAATCAAGGCACCGATATTATGGTGGTGCATAAGATAGAAATTGATAGCAAACTAAAAAATGACATGGAGCTATCTATCGAAGCGCCAGTACCTGCTGGTTTTGAACTGGAAAACCCCAGGCTCAGTAGTGGTCGTAAACTAGTAAGCAAGGTTAAGCGGCTAAAGCCTAGTTTTGAAGAATACCGGGACGACCGTTACCTAGCCGCCTGGTCATTGAACCGTGGTTACCGAAGCAGTGGCATTAGAGACAATGTGTTCTATGTTGCTTATGTGATACGTGCGGTTACGCCAGGAAGTTATTTAGTACCAGCTATCTCCATTGAAGACATGTACCAGCCTATTTACCGTGCTAATACGGCTGAAAGTCATGTTGTTGTGATCGCAAAATAATGACCAAGGCACGGCAATGGTTCATTGCCTTAGCTGGCTTAGGGGTGTTATCCCTAGGCTGGCTATTTGGCTACAGTGGCCCCATTGACCAGAGCCGATTAACTTATGCCAGTTATGTGACCGATGCTCAGGGGGAGTTGCTGCATGTGCTAATGGCTGATGACGAACGTTATCGGTTAAAAACACAACCACAGGATGTAGACAGTGCTTTTTTAGACCTGCTCATGGCCTACGAAGACCAACGATACTATGAGCATCATGGTGTGGATTGGCTAGCCATGAGCCGAGCTGCATGGCAGTTAGCAACTCGTGGGCATATTGTGTCTGGCGGCTCTACGCTCACCATGCAAGCCATACGCTTAATGGAGCCCAAGCCACGCACCTTGTGGAGTAAACTAGATCAAATGCGCAAGGCCATTGCCATTGAGCGCAGCCATAACAAAGATCAAATCCTTTCGCTTTACCTGTCTCTTGCGCCATACGGCAGTAATATTGAAGGCGTGCAGATGGCCAGCTTAAGCTGGTTTGGTAAGTGGGCAAACGAACTTACACCGGCAGAATCTGCGCTGTTGGTGGCGTTACCGCAGTCACCAGAACGCAGGCGCCCAGACCGCTTTCCACTAAGGGCCGATGAAGCTCGAGCATTAGTGTTAGAGCGGGCCCTGAACAAACGTATTATTGATCGGAATTACCTCACAACAGCACTGCTGTCGCCTTTGCCCCAGCGTATTAAAACCATGCCTAAAATGGCACCCCACTTAGCTTATCGTTTAAGGGCTGAAGGCAATTTTCAAGCCCAAACAACCCTTAACTTTGAATACCAGGCCACTTTAAATACCATTGCCAAGCTAACCAAATTACAGCCCCACACCAACATGGCCATACTTTTAGCCCATGCAAAAACAGGCGAGATTGAAGCCTATGTGGGTTCTCAAAGCTATACTGATTTTAGTCAGTTTGGCGCTGTAGATTACAGCCAAGCCATTCGCTCACCAGGTTCTACACTTAAACCGTTTATCTATGCCCAAGCCGCCAGTGAACAGCTTATTCACCTTAATGGCATGATTAAAGATGAACGCATTAACATTAATGGCTACCAGCCACAAAACCTAAGTCGGCGTTTCTACGGCGACATTACCATTGGTGAAGCATTACAGCGCTCTCTTAATATTCCTGCAGTTAAAGTGTTACATAAATTGGGCCCAGAACGGTTTAAAAGCAAACTGGCTCAAACTCAAATCCCATTGCGCCACGGAGAAGGTTTGCCCATTGCCTTGGGCGGGGCAGGCCTCACCCTGCATGAATTAGTGAGCCTTTATACTGCCCTAGGAAATGGAGGCAAGGTGACGAAAATTAGCGCATCACCAGTGGCTGCAATCAAAGCAAGAGAAGAAGCACAGCCTCTTTTTGGTGCAGCAGAAATCGCTCAAATTAATCACCTGCTCAGCAATAACACGGCTGGTGCAGGTAGATTACATGGGCGCATTACACGCCAAGCTATTGCTTACAAAACAGGCACAGGCCCAGGGGGTAGTGATGCGTGGGCTGTCGGCACCAATGGTGATTATGTCGTAGGTATTTGGATAGGCTCGCCAACCGGTGATTACCTAGCCAAGAACACAGGCTTAGGAAAAGCTGTGCCAGTGATGAATAAGGTATTTGATGGGTTGCCAGTAGGGCAGTTGGCACAACAAGCGCCACAGTCAGCTCCAGAAGCATTGGTTAGTGCAGATAAGGCTAACACTGAACTAGTTGTGCGCTTTCCAGTAGATAATAGTGTGATTGAAGGGCGAGCTGCAGGCATTCCCATTCCTATTGTGTTGGAGAATGCACAATACCCAGTGTTAGTTTTGGTTAACGGCCAAGAAAGTCTATGGATTCAGGCAGCAGGCTCAGCAAACGTGACTTTGCACCAAGTTGGAACATACCAACTTAGTTTAGTTGATCGTGACGGTGAATCGGCAAGTGTTAACTTTGCATATAAGTAATTAATGCCATTGAATAGGCTTTCTAAGATTGAAAATATTGTTCGGTCTTTACTTATTAATCTAGTTTTTGGCGGAGACTTCAACACAGATTCTTAGCCCTTTTAACTACCGATCTAAAAATCATGGCGAAAGGTCAACATGTTTGTTTAGAGCGGGTCTGAAAATTATAATTGGCTTATGCACATATGAAGAGAAAATATTTTATATATCTCGATGATATTTATAAAATGACGCCTTTTACTGGGTAATCCCCCCGGATACACAACATGTAAATCAGCTTCAATATCAAATAAATAAATTTAGTAGAAAGTCTGTGTTTTCTAAAATCCTGAGCATATTATTTGTCCAGTATAATCGCCCCCCACCTTAACTAAGTCAGCGGCATCTAACGAATTCTCATCGTTACCATTAGGCTCCGTATGAAATTCGACGCTATTTAGTCCTAGAGCTTGCTGCCCAACTGTTCCTTTAATAGCAAAGTTGATGTTTTGAAGACCTTCGCCGACTAGAGCTGCTGTATTAACACCTACAACCAATCCATATTCGTTTAACAGCGGACCACCGGAATTACCTGGCTGGATGGGCGCTGTAAATTGAAAAAAGTCAGGGTCCGATTTATAACCAACCATTGCTGAAATATTTCCCTTGGTTACCTTTAAATCGTCGCCTAGTACATCCCCCAAAGGAAAGCCCAACGCTACGACGTCTTCGCCAGATCGCATTTGCTCACTGAAAATCGCATAGGAAGGCGTAATAAGATTGTTAGATTTCAAGATCGCCAAGTCCATTTCATCGTCTTTCCACATCAACACCATAGAGTAGTTAACGCCATGTATGTTGAAGAATATATCTTTACATTGGTTTACCACATGCTCATTTGTCAAAACGTTGCCATGTTCATTCACCACAAAACCAGTACCAGATTTACTCGAGTTGGGTGGTGGTTCAGATTGTGGAACTGTACTTTTCACCGTCTTTTCGTTGTCCATGAATTTACAGTTATCTTTCAGAGCAATTAACTGGCTCAACTCAACTTTAGCCTCTAAGGCCTGAGCGGATTTTAAATCAGTCCACTGGACAATACTCAGTCCATCTTTGTTTCCAAGGTCAATTTTATATGATGTTGGCCCCTCTCTAGGGAAACTTGTATAACACCACTGATAAGAGGGAAAAGTACTTTTTGAGTTTTCAAACTTCAATCCAGTAACTACGTTATGAAATCCATCTTTGTTAACCTCAACAGTACGAAAAATACTGAAATCGTTCACAACACCCAATTCGACAGGTATTTCAATAGGAATATAAACTGGCTTTTCAATATATACAGGCTTCTCGATAATTTTTGATAAGTTTTTATCTGGGACTGTGATAATTGTCGTTCGTTCTGATGTAGCCGAGTCTGAATCTAGGAATGTTTTGTACAACAGCCAAACAGCTCCAGAGGATAGGAGTATAAAGAGACCGACTCCAACGAGCAAAAAGTAAACTCTTTTTGATCGGAGTAAAGCGATTCTTTCAAGTCCTAAAATGGTGATCAGCTTATTTCGAGAAACTAGCTCATCAATGTGCGAATTAACAGCATCATAATTATTTACAATGTAGCTAGCGCTCTCTTTTTCGTTTTCAGAATGGGACATCAGAATCAGACCTCCAACTTATTTTTTTGAGTTGTTGATCAAATCAGGATCATCAGAATAGACAGGAACATGAACTATTTCCTTTTTTATGACCTCAACCACCACTTCCTTCAGCACCACTTTATCAACTGGGATTTCTTTCGTGATATGAACAATTTTTTCGATCTCTTTTTCGATAATTCTTTCAATTATTTTTGGTTGCCTTTGACGCTTTCGCATGTCAACTAAGAGCCTCCTTAACGTAGCTGACAAAGAGCTGTTCCCTTTCACACTGGTTTGTTTAGGGTCTTTGACAACCTCGCTTGCTAGGGCAAGCAAAATGCCGGTTATTGCGATTACCATCGCTAAACTACCAAACCAAATCTTACCCACCAAGTCTACAGTTCCTCTAGGCACATCTGCAGCCGTTGCAGCATCAGGAGCAAACATCATGGCTATACGGTAAACCTGGTTGTCTGACGCCTTAACATTGATAATCGATTTATAAACTGCAGCTTGGTCAGCTAAGTTGCTCAGTTCCAATTCGTGCCCAGCTATAACTTTCTCCCTCTCGTCCACCACAATAAATTGGTTGTCTCGCGCCACACTTATTTTATCTAAACTCAGATTATACTGCGACTGAATTTTTTCCCTCTCTCCAGCAAGGCGATTCCGCTCTTTGTCTATATCAGCCTTATTCAAACCTATTTTCTCTAACAAAAAATCACGCTTTTTGGCTAACTTAGAATTATTTCGGTCCATTTCTATCGAATAATCACTCATGAGCTTTTCACTTTTAGAGTCGTACTTTATCGATATGCTAGATACTGCAGAATTTAATTTCGACAAGTTGTCTTCAACAACAGATCCAGTGCTAAATTCTAGAAGTCTATTTTGAGCACCACTCTCTATTTTCTGTGCTCTTTCTAAGAGTTGTTGCGCCTCTGTCACAATTAGATTTTGTTCTTTTCTAATTCTTGACACATTATAGAATTTCGAATCTTTTATAGCCTTGGCTCTTGTGATTTTTGCCCTGTCTAACTCTTTTCTAGATCTGCCTACTTCACTTACGGCTCTTTTCAACTCATTATCAATCACCTTCCTTTTGTCAGCAGCATCCAATTTGACTTGTTCTTGCCCAACATTTAAAGCAAGTTTTGAAGCATTAATTTCTTCGCTTTTACTTTGTTGTAATTTGGCTAGTCCGGAATCTTTCTCTTTAATTAGCTGATCCCGTTTTTCATTTAAATCGTCAATTTCTGCTTGTATTGCAGCGGACACAGTCGTTGTATTAGCAAGAGATTGGGCTGATTGGAGAGCTCCAAACTCAGACTCTCGGTTGAATGTGAAAATTTTATTTTGGCGATCAAACTCCAAAATAACTAGCTCACGTGTTATACCCTTGGCTTTTTCTATTTTGGTTGTAACAACCTCGACTCTAGTGTCCAAAGCCTCTAGCTTTTCTCTAACAGCAGACACTTGATAGTTGAGATTATTATAGTTTCTTTCAAAACCATTTAAAGCAGTCTCAAACGTGATTCCAGCCAAAAATAGCAGCATGAGAAAGAATAGAAACCTCCAAAATATCTGCCGTGTCGCATAAACAGCCTGTGCTACTGGGATTTTAGCTAGCTCTACGACTGATACCATAAGGAACGGAAGAGCAGCAATAACAACGTTAGTTGCATTGGTCACAACTCTATCATCCCCAGTTATCTCTAGATTTTTATTGTATGTATCAATGCCCACCATCACACTTATAGCAAGCCCTGTGAGTACTGCAAAACCCTCAATAAGCCAGGCGAATCTAATTAAAACTTTTGAAATTTTCTCATTAGCTGTATTGCTTGAGATAGTAATATTCTGTTCCATTCATATAGCCTTTGGCGGTTTTACCCGTATTTCGAATGTTGTTTTATAACGGAAATATATATGGTATTTAATACCAGCTATCTTCCACTACATCATCACTGCATAAGTAATCTGATACGAACTGCCCAGTACTGATGGATCGACAGCGATATTGGCTGCTACCAGGCAAATAGTCCCAGTCATCATCGTCACTGGAAGTGCCCATATAGGTAGCTCCAGATGGGTATCCCGAACCTCCACCTCCACTTTTTGCAACTTCATAAAGTAGTGCTGCACCAATAGCTAATCCAATTGTTTTCCCGACGTCAAACTCTTCTCCATCTTTACCAGAGTAAACATCTCCTTTAGCCGAACAACCCATGAGGGATATTAATAAAACCGTCACTAATACTCGTTTGTACATAAAATCATTCCTGGCTGTAAAATAATTGGTCCGGTTATTCTGTGAAATACCTGAGGTATCTGCTTATTAGGTATGGGGTAGTTGAGATTACTCCACATGAAATTACGCACAACGCTAGAACAATCAACGGGAATTTACAAATATGCATCAATGCTCTTTTGACAATATCATTATACATCTAGGAATATTTCTGAGTTTTACTATTACAATAGCAAAGGTAATAAACAACCAATGCATTTTCTAAAGTGAGAGCTATACTAAAAAGGTGGTAACCACGGAGCGGCCTTATGAGCACACAAACCAATATTACCCTTTCCGACATTCGTACGATGATCCTGTGCGATTTCCCCTATCTACTGAAGAGGTCGGCCATCTTTATTATGATGGAAAGGTGTTAATAAAAGCCCCGAAGAAGCTTAGGTTTGGTATTTAGTGGCTCAATGTGCTGTAAACTATCGTCAAGGGCGAGGCAGATTTATACTAGGGCGCTTCAGCATTAAAGAGGAACATGTGGTGTTGAGAAATAGGGCATTTATTGCGATATTCTTAATAGGGTTGATTGGTGCATCCACTAACTCATGGGCACACGGTGGACGACTAAACTCTGAGGGCTGCCACAATGACACCAAAGCTGGAACATATCATTGCCACCGTCCCAGCATCAAGTCCAAAGCTAGTCAGAGTAGTGCATCTGTTAGCTATAACCGAGACAACTGGAAGTTTCGCTCATCAGCATCACCAGTATCAAGCTCTGTTTTGGGTTGGTACACAGGGATAGATGGTAGTGCGACTGATGTAGACCATGTGGTGGCATTAAAAGATGCCTATCTATCAGGAGGGCAGGGCTGGACCAGTTCTCAAAAGCGAGCTTTCGCAAATGATCCGTTAAATCACGTTGCCTCAGTACCTTATATCAATCGTACTTTGAAGAACGCGTACCTGCCGCTCAAGTTTATAACCAAGTTGCGCAACTCTCGTTATGCTTTCGCTGATGGGAAGTGTGCAGAGTATATTGATCTTTATGTTCAAGTGAAGCTTAAGTATAGGTTAAGGT
>Ga0209815_1002219_pt1 | contig 12010 bp, 30 predicted proteins | sample CoawatmetaG00DNA_FD_187507 | JGI IMG/M metagenome (GOLD analysis project Ga0209815, IMG submission 187507) | Marine microbial communities from the West Antarctic Peninsula - Coastal water metaG002-DNA (SPAdes) (version 2) | ecosystem: Environmental > Aquatic > Marine > Coastal ...
ACAGACACAAAATAGATAGAAGCCATACTTCCAATGATCGACGATGCATTATCAAGCCCAAGTAAACTCGTAAGCACCACTCCAAAAGGATAGAGTAACATGCCCCATAGAGCGAACCAAGCCATCTTACGAGTCTGGTCACGATGTGCGTCATCATCCTCAATCTGCCTCCGTTTGTCGTCCAGCAGTAGAGCATCCCACTCAGGTTTCTCTATTGAACCGTTATTATTCTTATCTGCATCCTCAAACGATGTCATTATTCCCAGTCTCTTTTCTCTTTAGGCTTAAAAACAGAGGCAGCAGGCAGCATACCCTCTAGATACATAGATCTTTCCATACGGTCTAGAGTAATCCACTCGCCACTAGACTGATAGTAGGCTTGCCTAGTATAAAAAACAGAACTGTGTGGTATATGTACTCTTCGTAAGTACTTCTCGTCACCAGAAGCTAGTGCTTTATAAAATTCTTCTAGTACATTTTCAGAGGTATAGTACTTAACTCTTTTATTCTTAGTCATATTAAAACCAATGTAGCCCTAGTTGTACCTAAAGTACCCAACTTGTCAACATCTTTATCGTATTAAATAACGAAAGATAACGACAAAAGTATTTGTGTATAAAAGGTGGAGAAGTTTAGTACTTTTAGTAGTACTTTAAGTAATACTATTAGTACTTACTGTTAGTATAAGTATATAAGTATAGATAAGTAATAGAAGTATTACTATTAGTATTACCTCTAGTCTATACTATAAGTATTATATAGGATTACCCGCCGTTTTACAAGGGGTAGACCCCAAAATACTTTCATTTATCTTCTAAGTCGTTGTCTTATAACGAAAGAAATATATATTCTTAGGGTATTGACCCAGGTTCTGGTAGTTTCTTACTGGCAGCTGATCACGAATTGTTACAAAGGCTGTAACATTACGTTACTATTCTGGCCCATCTGTTAACCTACTTCTAGAATTGTGGTTAACAAGCCTAAAATACTCCCCGCTGGCACTGTGCATGTATATAGTACTACGCCACCCCCCATGGCCCTTGCCCCCCTCTACTTTTATTTGTCTCTTTACGCCTGGAACAAACCGTGAACATCGATAGTAACATATAGTTTAATACTAAATCATTTATTCTAAAAGTAGTTTAACGTTAAACTATATTCTGTGAGAATAGTTTAGTATTAAATTAGTTTTACCGTTTGGTATTACTATTTATGTTTGAATTGCGTCGGGAATTAATAGAGCAAGTATACTTTAAGAATAGTCGGGCAGTAATATTCTAAGTAAAAACTAGCCTATTAATTTAATGGGGTGGGGTGGTTGCCTGCTCTATTAGTCTTTAATCTTTTTTATTGTTAATTTATTTTCGTTGTTTATTCCCTTGTTTATATAGTCCTATTAATTTAATTTGGTAAAATGTTATCTTTTTTGTTATTTATCTCTTGAAGTATTTGAATATTGAAATTATGTAGTTGGTTATAGAAATTAATTTGAGGGATTAAATAAAATGTCAAAATGGAATAGAGATTTACCAGCAATAGAGAAAAAAGAGGCAGAGCGATTTAAAGCTTATTTAAAATCTTTTGATAAATCTTTCGCCAATATGACAGCAAGACTTGAAGCAATAACTATAGCTCAGCTTTTAAAAGAAGCAAAACGCAAAGGGATTAAATAAAATGTCTTCAACTAAGAATAGAAAGTCTTATTACTCAAATATTATTAAAGTATTTTTGCAAGCTAACGATGAGGAATTACAACACGGGTTAACGTGGTATTCCGATGCACAAGGCGAAGCACAATCCATAGCGGATAAGTATCAATTGCCATTGCATATCGTTATAGGTGTATTGGCGGCATTAAGCCCTACTAATGACTGGTATAAAAACAATATACGCAATGGCGATGATATGTGTCGGATATTTACACAAGGCGGTTATGTTGAAGACACAAGGCCAAGCACATATAAAACAATGCGCGACAAGGCGTGGCATATACTGCAATCAATGCCCCATGATCTTAATGGCGTAGTGTTTATTCTTAATGGCCCTAAAATATCAGACTTTGCACAATGCATTGCAGGTGAAGATATATGTGTAATTGACGGGCATGCATGGTGTATAGCTAATAATGATAGGCGAACTATGCAGGAAGTGCCTAACATAGGCAAAAAACTTAGGGCTGAATTACAGCAAGCTTATAGCAAAGCTGGTAAAAAGCACGGGTTAACAGCGTATCAGATGCAAGCTGTCACATGGGTAGCATGGCGTCGCATACATGGGGTGGGATAAATGCAAAATATTAGTTTAGGTTTAGGTAATCGCGGCCACAGATTAAGCATCTCACAAGGTGTTGGCAGTGGGTCAGCTAAGGGGCATTGCGTTGAAGTAGCATTGCTAGACGGCACAGATCAATTTGTAAACACTGGCAGGTGGTGGTGGAATGCCCCATCTGAGCAAGTAGACGATGAAATATTTGACGATGTATTAGCATACGTGAAAGCATCTGATTTAGACGGCGTAATATTAGCGGCCAAAGAATGGATAATTAAAAATGTATAGTATAATTATAGGACTGTTAGGCGTAGTTTGCGCGTGGATATTACTAGCATTAACTACGCTATCAATTCGTGACTTTGGGATGCATTGGAGCGCCATTATATTTGCAGCAATACTTTTAATTTTGGTATCAATATTATTTATAAAATTTGAAAGGAAGTAACATGACATTTGCACAATACTTAAGAATTGAGACAAGCTTAGGCGGCTACAGCTGTACTGATAAGCAATTCATTCAAGCTTGCCTAGATTACATTTTACCACAAGCTAAGCACCACCGTCTTTATAGGACAGCAAGGCATTTATTTATTCGTGATGGTTTGGCATACCTAAACAGATCTAGGGCAGATGCATTTGGGGCAATACATAAAAGTGAAAGTGACCTACCACCTTGTGAAGGTGAGCTACTACACGCATGGCATCTAAATGAGGTGAGCAAATTATGAGTACATTTTATTTATATCGTGGCTATGATCATGGCAGAACAACCAAAGCACTAGCTATTGTCGAGGGCATACAAGGCGCAACCAAAGCAGCCAAGAGATTGTCTAAACAATTGGGCGTCATATGTGTACGGGATTGCTTAGGCGGGTTGCGTGTAGAAATTAAAGCAAGTGGAATAGAAACAAGTATTGAGGACATGGTGCAAGCTTGTGTCGATGAATACAAAAACCAATACGGAGAAAAATAGTGTTACATGACATAAGAAAAAAGAGCTTACATTTTAGCATGGTAAACGCGAAGGATATAAGCACCTACATTTTGACGGGCTGGTATATCGATAGCACAGGTAAACGTGTAGAGGTGTGCAAGTATGGGCAAAGCTTTGAGAAAGCTGTGTCTAAGTTAATGAATAATGAACACGATATATTCGTAGATGATGCTCAATTGTTTGGTGGTTTTATGACGCCTGATTGTGATGTTACAGCAAAGGTGCGTGAACATTTAAACGAATTGGAAGAGGAACACCTCGGACAATGCTGGCATAGATTTGGAGGACATTGAGATGAATTGGAGTACTTATACAGATGATTTAAAAATACCTAAGAACTGGGACTGCACAAGCTATGGCAACGATGAACTGCCTAGCTATCAAGTTAATGGCTTTCATATCTGGATGGACAGCCACCATGTTAGTGAACGATTATCCAACGCTCAAAATATTTATGGGCTACCCTTTGACGGGACAATGGAAGATCTTGAGGCTAGGGTTAACAGCGGGGAAATAGGTTTACCTTTTCGATTTACTGTTACAGACGCACGAATTTATAATGGTGAAACTGTAGATCCATCTGATCATACTGACCAGGTTTTACTAAATACAAATGTCTTTGAAGAGGTTGCAACTTTTGTTGAGGAAGTAGAAAAATGAGAGTATTAAATCTATATGCTGGGCTAGGTGGTAACAGAAAAAAATGGAAGGACTGCGAGGTTACAGCTGTTGAATATGATCCTAGAATAGCTGGTGTCTACTCTGATAACAATCCAGCTGATCAAGTGGTGATAGGTGACGCACATAAATACCTATTAGAAAATCATGAGAGGTTTGATTTCATTTGGTCAAGCCCACCATGTCAAAGTCATAGTAGAATGATAAGGTCAGGACAGAATAGAAAGCCTCGCTACCCTGACATGAAATTGTACGAAGAGATTGTTTTTTTACAGCATAATTCTAAAGCACTGTGGTTAGTAGAAAATGTAATACCTTTTTACAAGCCACTAGTAGAGCCAACTCAAAAGGCTGGTAGACATTTATTTTGGGCCAACTTTAATTTTGAAGTTGACGAAATAAAAAGTCCTAAAAACTTTATTAATATGCAAAACGCAGAAGGATCTAGTAAACTAAAAGAATGGTTAGGCATATCTTACGAAGGCAACATATACTATGAAGGCAACCATGACCCTGCACAAGTGCTAAGAAATGCAGTGCATCCTGATGTGGGTAAACAGATAATGAAACAAGTAATGGAGTTATTGTAATGAACAATGAAGACACAAAGAAGGCAATGCTTATAGAGTTAAGTAAGTACACTGAGATCCCAAAGGATAAGGAGGAGGACGTTCTTAATCTTTTATTCTCTGCCTTTAAGGAAGTGGTAGAGGATCTGGAAGCTAAGCGACTAGAAGAATTTGATAGGGCTACAGATGATGCCATCAGAGACAGACTAGAAACAGAAGGAGTAGTATAATGAACGATGCATATGAGAAACATTTCGGACAGATAATAGGCTGTAAGATTGTAGACTTTTACATGGAGGATGAAGACGATCTAAACCCTTGGCCTGTGCTAGTAATCCAACAACCCAACAGTGCAGGTGGTCAAAAGTATAAGCTTGTACTGTCACAGGATGAGGAAGGTAATGGAGGTGGCTTCGCATTCATCGAGGAAGTCGTAGAGGCACAGGAAAAGCTAAGGAAAATGCGTAAGGTATATGAAGCTCAAAAGAAAAGGGAGGCAGCATAATGTTAGACGTAAACCAACACCTTAATAATGTCGTGTTACCTGTGGGTGAGCATCACACTTTATCCATAGCGCAGTACTCAGCGGATACTTTCTGTGAGGTCGCACTCTATGAACGCAAGACAAGTAGAAGAGTGCAACTGCCTCGACTGTATAAGGACAGTGATGCCGTATCTTATACGACTGATAACTTCCACTATGTAAGGGCTGAGGATCTGGCTGAGATAATAAGCACAGCAACTGAGTACGTGGAGAAAAACAAATGAAGCTATACACTAACAGCAAAGGGCAGTGGTGCGGTACTCAAGCTGATGCCCGTAAACAATTCCGCAAGGACAGACGGGAGGTAGAAGTGCCAGTAGATAAGGCTAATCTTATGGCCTTCCTAAATGATCATAGGGTGGGTGCTACCACAGAAGAACAAGGTGAGCCTCTCGCCAGGATTTCTTCACCCAAGCCTGAGATCCTATCACCACAGGCATCAAGCTGGGTGTCGTGGGCATTAGAGAAGCTTCAGCATAACGATAGGGATGAGGCTGAAGCTATGCTGATCAAAGGTTTAACAATTCAATATGAACAGATGAAGGGATAAATAAAATGGAACTACAAGATATATTTAACAAAGCACACAAGCATTTTGCTAGTATGACTGAGCCTTCAATAGAAGCTGAAGACGGAAACCAATGTGCCTATCGTGGTGCGGATGGTAACAAGTGTGTAGTGGGTGCGTTTATACCTGATGAACTCTATGATGAGAGCTTGGAAGGTGATGCTTTAGAAATTGAGCATGATACTAATTACACTTTGGAGTTTGGTTATAATGATAACAGAGTAACAGAAATCTTAGCAAAAACTTTTGGGCAGAAGACACTGACTAATGAACAGTATATACTACTGGCTAATCTACAGAGAACACACGATAAGAACGCAATGGATTGGGAGAACTATGAGAAAAAGGATGGTGTTCCGTGGTATGACTTCATCAGGCCAGCTATACTCAGCTGTGCTCATGACTTTAAATTAGAAATAGGAGAAACAAAATGAAACTTGATATAACACAGAAACAATTAGAATTTATTATGGATGAATGCAAAAAAAGTTTAGAGTTCGGTGACTACTTTGATGCCTATGATCACGAATTGTGCGGGCTAGACACAAACACAACCTTGTATCTTGTTGCTGTAACAACCCTGCTACATAACTGTGTCACACTGAAGGAGACTAATAAGTGATGAGGTTCTTTAGGGGTAAGTACATAGTCTATAACAAGAAAGGTTTTGTAGTTATCATTACCCACCTAAAGAATATTGCGTGGAACTATCTCCAAGATAAAGATAAGAGAGGAAAAAAGAAATGAACAACATACTACTATACCCAGAGAAGCTAATTAAGTTAGGACTTACGATAGACGAACTGTCCTGCTTACAAGAGGTACTGCACACCGACATCTTACTGTCTCATAACGAACCCATTGAGTTATCATGTGTAGAAACGATGGAGTATTATCTAACCAGAGCAAAGGTTCTACAAAAGGTAGAGGTAAGCATAGTAATTAACTCAGAGAAGGATGCATAATGAGAAGCACTAACACATCGAGTCATGCCAAATCTAAATCATTTGGTGCAATGGGTAAGAAAGCCCCCAGGTTTATCAGTCAGGGACTAATAGTTCATGATGCCAGTAAACCAAAGAGCAGCCGACTAAACAAGAAACCTAAAGCCTTAAGAGGGAGAGTATAGATGACACGTACCAATGAAAAATTAGCTGAGAAGATTGCTAAAGAAACAGCAGAAGACATACGCCCACAGTGGCAGATTGATCGTGAAAAGAGAGAGTTGGAGTATGATAATGCTGCACACTTCTTAAAGGATGAGCAAATAGAAACACTAAAGTTTGTTATGAAAGCTATACAAGATGCAGACTTTATGCTTCACGAATCTTATGAGCTAGGCACAGAAGAAATGAAATCTATTGACAGGTCGGAGTGGAGATTACGTGTAGCATTTCCTGAGCTATACAAACATATTCACAATGAAAGGATGGGGTTCGATGACTTCAATGATGAATAGATACTTTGTCAAAGACATCCGCAGACTAACCAACACAATGTCTGGCAACCCTAGGTTTAAACTTATCGTAGCCGACAGCCAAGGTAGCACCATGACTATGCATACCAAACCCAACGCTAACTTTAGCTATACAGTTAGCACAACCTGGAAGGATAGGATGATAGAAGCAGAGACACATAAGACTAAAAGAATCACAATGGTTGATGATGCCAAAGTATCGGAGGTATTCTAGCTGTGCTGGGCATAGTGGCGATAGTAATAAACGTATTAGTCTTTGTGCTTATTTTGTTACTAGCTAAATAAATTTTAGGTCTACCCCTTGACGAATAGTTTTGGATACCTAACTAAAAGAATACTAATAGTATTACTTAAAGTATTTTATCATCTCTAATAAGAATAAGATACTAACAGTAGTACTATTAGTATACACTAACACCGTTGCTTTCGTTATTAAAATACTAGGAGTATTACTATGAGTACCAAAGAAACCTTTGACGTAGCTGCTATGATTGAGGATTTGTTTGACCAGATACATGACCTCCAAGACTTTATAAGTTACATCGGTGTAGACGAACAAGACTTTATAAAATGGCAGACAGAAAGAGACAACATAACTTATCACTAGGAGGAATAACAAATGTTAATATATAGAAACAGTCCAGTAACAGGCCGCATAAATTGTATGTCTATAGACGTAACCCAAGATCAGCTTAATGACTGGGAGAGTGGCACTCTAATTCAGAACGCTATGCCTTCACACTTAAGTGCTGACGAGAGAGAGTTTATAATGACTGGGATTATGGCTAGTGAGTGGGATAGTTTACATGATTGATGTAGAAATGTGGGCTATTAAAGATACTAGAGAAGATAAATTAATTGTAACTAAATTTGGTAGGTCTACATGGAAACGTAAGATGAATCCTAATTCAGTTAATATTGTAGGTTACAATAGATATGATTTTGATTGGACAACTATGCCCCCAATTAAAACAGAAAATTCTAAGTACAAGATGTTAAAACCTATTCGAATTAAAGTAACGGAGATTTTAGATGATTGAAGTAACATACATAAATCACATGGGTAATGACCTGTCAGTGGTTAATGCTGCAAGGGTTAGCTTTGCTAAAGAATCCAAATGGGATGACTACGACAGTGAGAAAGATCAGTATGTCTTGAAGGACAAAGACAGGAAGTTAGTCCACTACTTAGCTGAGCATAAGCACCTCTCACCATTCGGACATTGCTTTGCATCCTTCGTTGTCAAGGCTCCAATCTTTGTGGCTAGGCAGTTGGTTAAGCACAAGTTCCTGCGCTGGAATGAGATCAGCCGTAGGTATGTAGACACTAAGCCTGAGTTCTATGAGCCTGACGAGTGGCGTGGCAAGGCAGAAGATAAGAAGCAGGGTAGTGATGGTGTTACTTATCCTGATCCTGATATATCTAATTTTTGCAATCACACTGCATTACGTAGTTACAACGAGTTATTAGAACATGGGGTATGCCCAGAGCAGGCCAGGATGGTCTTGCCGCAGTCTGTTATGACAGAATGGTACTGGTCAGGGAGCTTGGATGCTTTCGCTGCCATGTGTAATCTTAGGTGTGCAGGTGATACACAGTTAGAGACTAGGCTAGTAGCAAATCAAATATGTGACAGCATGAAAGAACTATTTCCTACATCCTGGTTTGCATTAAGACTGGAGAAGTAGATGATTAGTGCAGCTTTAATGTGCTTGGCTATGAATGTATACCATGAGGCACGTAGTGAAGAAAGTATTCTTGGTCAGTACGCAGTGGGCCATGTCGTAATCAATAGGGTACACAGTAGTAAATGGCCTGATGATGTATGTTCTGTAGTGCATCAAGGTTTAAACAAAGGTAAGCATAGGTGTCAGTTCAGTTGGTACTGTGATGGTAAGTCAGACAAACCACACGAAGAATTAGCATGGGCTAGATCATTAATAGTTGCTGATAACATACTGTCAGGTAAGGTTCCTGATGTTAGCCGTGGCTCAACACACTACCATGCCTTGTACGTTAAACCGTACTGGTCTAAGTTACTAGAGAAGACGATGATCTACGGGTCACATAAATTTTATAAATAGGAGAGAGAACAATGACTAAGATAGAACTTGCAGGGATTGTCGGAGGCGTCATAGGTTTTGCACTAGGTATACTAGCTACATATCTTTTCTTAGCCTTGTTTAGTTTGGATGTTAGAATCTTTTTTGTTTAGAGGAGAAGGCTATGAGATACGCAGTAAAGTTTGAGATAGAACGAGATGAGTGGGTCTATGCGTCAGGAGAAAATCCTTTCACAGCTAACTCACCCATACTCACCTTCGCTACACACGAGGCAGCAAGTAAGGAAGCAGGTAAGTATCACACTGGTATCGTAGTCCAGCAGGAAGGTGACCTTAGGGAGTTTGATAGGAGTGAACGAGCTAGGGCTGCTGTACGTTCCCGTGTGAATGGGAGGATGTAAATGTTTACAGTTGAATACGAATACGATGCGTCTGTGGTTATATCTATAGATGAAAAGGAAGGCTATGAAGATGTTGAGATGCACTTGTCGGAGGAGGGTACTGTTTTCTTTAGACAATACGATGAGGATCTAGATGATCATCACTTGATAGCAATTTCGTATCAACAGCTTCTTGACTTGTGGGCTTCAATGAGGCAGACTGAAGGCCTATTTAAATTAAAGATGTTAGGAGATTAACATGACACACGGCAACACAACAGTAGAAGACCTGATGAAAGAGTATGATCTAACAGGGGATGATGTTAAGCTTCTTATTGAGCAACACGTAGTCGATAAGAAGTTTGAGGAGGAGTTAGAAAAATCGTGGGATACGATGGACTTTACTACCTTTGATAAGGCAGGAGGAATATGAGTTCGGTGGTGATGATGTCAGTAGATCAACCAACACAACCCTGCCCCTACGAATCATGTGGTAGTTCAGATGCTTTCAACTACAACACAGGCGGGTACGGTAAGTGTCACTCATGTGAGCGTTCTTACCCTAGCACAGAGAAGATGTTTGACTGGGCCTTGGAGACATACCCTGTCAATAAACGTAAACCTCCAGTACAACAGCGTCAGATAGCATCAGCTACCAATGCTGGTATTAGGGGCTTAGACACTGACGTATCTGTACTGTATGGTATACAACTCCAGATGGATGCTGAAGGTGATCCAGTTAGGTATGCGTTCAAGTATCCTAATAACGTTAAGTATCGTGGCTATGATGAGAAGAAGTTCTGGACAAAGGATAAGGGTACACCACGTGAACTGTTCGGGCCTGACTTCAACGCAGGGTCAAGCAAGCGTCTGTATATAACAGAGGGTGAGTTCGATGCAGCCAGTCTGTACCAAGCCTTAGGCAAAAGCTTTCCTGTTAAGTCTATACCTAGTGCATCTATCTCTGATAAGTTTATCAAGCAGAACTTTGACTACATGAACAGCTTCACTGAGGTTGTCTATGCGGGTGAACAAGATCCTGCAGGTAAGGCAGCGGCTGAACGTCTGTATGCTTTGTTCCCTGAGAAGTTCTTCTATGTGCCTATGACTAAGCACAAGGATGCCAACGACTTCATCATGAATGGTGACCAGGATGATCTTAAGTGGTCAGGTCTTAAGCCTCAGAGGTTTAGTCCAGACAACTTCTTTGTGGGTAACTACGAGGTAGAGAAAGCTATCACGACAGAGAACCCATACGAGTACGTACCTACTGGACACTCAGGCATAGACGATAAGATACGAGGTCTAATCAAGGGTGGACTAACCTTCATCAAGGCTATGCGTGGTCAAGGTAAGACAGAACTGATACGCTACTTTGAGATAGGGCTACTCAAGCAAGACACAAAGGTAGCTATGCTACACATGGAAGAGATGAAGTCTACCACCTACCGTGCAATGGCTACCTACGAGCTAGGCTGCAATGTTCGTACTAAGGAAGACGCAAAGGAAAACGGTGTGACTGAGGATCAGGTCATACTAGCAGCTAAGATAGCTTCACAAGATGACAAGACAATAGTCTTTGAGATGCGTGGTCATGATGATCCTATGCACCTGCTCGACTATGTGCGTCTGGCTACTACAGTGTATGGTGCTGAGTTCATCTTCATTGATCACGTGCAACGTCTGGCCTATCTATCTAACGCTGGTGTTGAGGGTGCTACTAGTACGCTGACTACCTTGGGCGCACGTATGGCACAGCTTGCTAAGGAGTTAAACATTGGCGTTGTCTTTATCTCACAGGTGAATGATGATGGTCGCACTAAGTATGCTGCCTCACTTGAGGAAGAAGCAATCGTGTGTATCAAGTTGGAGCGTGACACTGAGTCAGAAGATGAGACAATACGCAACACAACTAACTTCATCGTTGACAAGAACCGCCCCTTCGCTAAGCTGGGTAAGTCAGGTAGCGTCTACTATAATCCAGACACTACCGTACTGGAGGAGGTTTCATTTCAAGTATGAAGATTGTTATTAGTGACATAGAAACTAATGCTGTCATAGGTAGTGATAAGCTTTGGCTATGCGGTGGTAAGGATGTGGACACAGGTGAGGTCTACAAGTTTGAGAACTGTCATGAAGATACTGTAGCTAAGGCTGCTGCTATTGAGTGGCACAAGTCAGTCGATTACTTTGTTGGTCACAACTTCATTCAGTTTGATGCACCTGAGATAAACAGACTGCTTCAGCCTAGGCTCATTGATCCATCTAAGGTCATTGATACTCTGTTAGTGTCACGTGTTGTGGACTACGGGATTGAGATACCTAAGGGTGCTAGGTCTCCACATAGCTTAGATGCTTGGGGTCGTAGGCTTGGGGTACACAAGGGAGACTTCCATAACTTCAGTGAGTTCTCACAGGAGATGGTTGACTACTGGTACGGTGACTTGGATACGACTGAGGCTTTGT
>Ga0209815_1002226_pt1 | contig 11996 bp, 15 predicted proteins | sample CoawatmetaG00DNA_FD_187507 | JGI IMG/M metagenome (GOLD analysis project Ga0209815, IMG submission 187507) | Marine microbial communities from the West Antarctic Peninsula - Coastal water metaG002-DNA (SPAdes) (version 2) | ecosystem: Environmental > Aquatic > Marine > Coastal ...
GGACTAAAAACATGAATAAGAACCCATACGAACTACGCGCAGATGTCTTGGCGATGGCTAAGGATTATCTGGACAAACAAAATGTACTGAATACTCAAACAGCAACAAAGCTATACGAAGTAGGTCAAAGTACCCAAGAAGACTTTCAAGCTGCTATGAAGGGCTATGACATTCAGACTCTTACAGAGACTGCAAAGGATATGTATTCTTTTGTGTCTAAGAAAGACTAATAGTGTTATGCACTCTGGTCTTTGTTACATTTGGCTATGTTTGGGTGCCAAAATATGGTAACGTATTATTTAAAAAATGTTACTATGATTGCGGCCAAACTAAAAATGGAAAGTGGTTTGACAAGATGATGGTTGGTCCCCCTGGAGCGACCTGTTCAAAGTACTTTGCAGAGACCTAAAATTAGAGCGCTTCGGCGCTCTTTTTAGTTGCCCGATTGTAATATGTGTGGTATAATAATGATAGTATAAGTTTGGAGGAAATATGGACTTTTATACGTCAGTGAATAGATATGGTAATAATATTTTGTATCGTGGGATCAGAGGTGGTAAGCGCGTTGAGCGTAAGGTTAAGTACCAACCTACTCTGTTCATTCCCACTACTAAGACAGAGGACATTAAATATAAGACGCTGACTGGTCAGCTTGTACAAGATGTACAATTTGATACTATGCGCGAAGCGTCTGACTTTGTCAAGAAGTATGACAATGTAGATAACTTTGCAGTGCACGGCATGTCTAATTACGTCACTCAGTTTATTACTGATATCTTTCCCAACAATATTACCTTTGATAAGTCTAAAGTAAATATTACATCTATAGATATTGAGGTCCATTCTGAGGATGGATTCCCCTTTGTAGCTGATGCTGCTCATCCCGTGACAGCTATTACTATGAAGAATAATATCGATAACATCTATCACGTTTGGGGATGCCATGACTATAACGCAGATGATTGTGAAGTTCAAGGAGTCGAGATACACTACATTCAGTGTGAAGATGAAGTTAGTCTCTTACTTAGTTGGCTTGGCTATTGGCAAGATCCTAGATATTGTCCCGATGTTGTTACTGGTTGGAATACCCGTCTATTTGACTTTCCATATCTTATTAATCGTGTAAAGAATATTATAGGTGGAGATGTTTACAAGAAGTTCTCTCCTTGGGGTGTAGTCGATCAACGTGAGATTGTTATTGCTGGCAGGACTAATATTGCCTATGAGATGATGGGTATTCAACAGCTTGACTACTATGACCTGTTCAAGAAGTTTGGATATAGTTATGGCACGCTCGAGTCCTATAAGTTGGACCATGTAGCATTTATTGTTCTCGGAGATCGTAAGCTATCTATTGAGGAGTTTGGATCACTACAGAACCTGTATAAGAATGACTTTCAGAAGTACATTGACTATAACATTAAAGATGTTCAGCTTATCGAGCGGCTCGAAGAGAAGATGGGTTTGATCGAACTTGCTATTACCATGGCATATCGTGGTGGTGTTAACTACTCTGAGACGTTTGGTACTACGTCAATCTGGGATTCTATTCTATATCGCAACCTGATAAAAGATAATGTTGTTGTGCCTCCTCGTATACATAAGAAGAAAGAACCTTACCCAGGAGCATATGTCAAAGATCCTATGATCGGTATGCATGAGTGGGTAACTTCTTTTGACCTTAACTCACTCTATCCAAACATCATTGTTCAGTATAATATGTCGCCCGAGACTTTGATTGAGGGTAAGTTGCCTGGTGTAAATGTTGATAGTATCATGGACGGTCAGACGTTCTACGATCGGAAATATGCTGTAGCAGCTACTGGTCAACGATTCAGCAAAGATAAGGACGGAGTCATTCCATCGATCATTAAACAATACTATGATGAGCGCCGCGCTATCAAGAATCGGATGCTAGAAGCTCAGCAGGAGTATGAGAAGAAGAAGTCTAAGAAGCTAGAGAATGAGATCAATACATTAGAGAACCAGCAGATGTCTATTAAGATTCTGATGAACTCATTGTATGGTGCTTTGGGCAATAACTACTTTCGATACTTTGATCACCGCATTGCTGAAGCTATTACTACTTCTGGTCAGCTTGCTATTAAGTGGGCAGAGCGTGCTATTAACCTAGAGATGAACAAGCTCTTGAAGACCAATGATACAGATTATGTGATTGCTATTGATACTGACTCTCTATATGTCAAGATGAAGCCTCTTGTTGATCGATTCGAACCTAGTGACCCTACTAAGTTTATTGATAAGATTACACATGATCACTTCGAAAAGATTTTGTATGTGGCATATGGAAGCTTGTCAGACATCACCAGCGCTTATGAGAATCGTATGGAGATGGCTCGTGAGGTGATTGCTGATAAAGGTATCTGGGTTGCCAAGAAGCGTTACATCTTAAACGTACACAATAATGAAGGTGTACAGTATGCTGAACCTAAGCTGAAGATGATGGGTATTGATGCTGTACGTTCCTCTACTCCTCAGGTGTGCCGTGATAAGTTTAAGGAGATCTTTAAGGTTATTATTGGTGGGTCCGAGCTAGAGACTCAGAAGTTTATTGCAGACTTCCGTAAGGAGTTTGTAAAGCTTTCCCCTGAAGCAGTCTCGTATCCGCGTGGGATATCTGATGTGGATAAGTGGCATGATCGTAAGGATATCTACAAGAAGGGAACTCCTATCCAAGCTCGTGGTGCTCTATTATACAATCGTCTTGTCAAGCAGCATAAGGTGGACAATAAGTATGAGATGATCCGAAATGGCGAGAAGGTCAAGTTTTGTTATCTGAAACAGCCTAATCCTATTAAAGAGAATGTTATTGCTTATCCCAGTGCACTTCCCAGAGAGTTTGACTTGCATCGGTTTATTGATTACGGCACAATGTATGATAAGTCATTTGTAGAACCCATCCGTAACATTCTAGATGCTGTTGGTTGGGAAGTAGAGCCTAAGGCTTCGTTGGAGGACTTCTTTGGATGAACATAGATCATTTAACATGGCCCACTGAGGGTTGGGGCTATATGCCATACCAAGAGGATGCACTAGCTGCTTTTAAGCATGTGCAAGATACAATATGTCCAAAGACCATTCTTGAGATAGGGTTTCATGTGGGACACTCTACCACATATATGCTGGAGATAATGCCTCAGTCAACTGTTCATGCAGTAGGTGTGGCAGAAGGACTGCTCAGCATAAAGCGTTTTGCTCGAGAGAGTCTAAACAAAGTATATGGTGACAGGTTTGAATGCGAGATTAGAAACTCAACTCATGTCAAAGAATTGTTTGGCCATGTTGACTTTGACTTTGCTTTTGTTGATGGTAATCACAGTGAGGTCGCTGCTACTAGAGATATTGGCAAATGTATTGATATGAAGATCCCATACTTGCTTATAGATAATTGTGAACAAGAGCAAGTTGTCAGGTCAATTGATAAGTATCCACAGCTTGACTTTATTGAAGGATTCTTGTATAATTCTACATGGAAGAATGTTTCCAAGACCCTTGAACAGAGATTATATCATGTACGCTTTAACAATATTTAATTCACCAAGATGGTGGGAAGAACAGAATAGGTTTGTCTATGATAACAAGACTCATAGACGGATAGATATATCTAATTGGAATCAATTTGTTCAGTTCTTTTTTAAGATGTCTGAAAGGAAACTAAATGGTAAGCAAGATGCAGAACTTATATCTCCGGCTGTATTTAAGCCCGATTCTACAAGAAAGAACGATAATGTATTGGAGTGGGCAGGTTGGGCTGCTGTTGATGTTGATGATTGGCTCACTGAAGGTGACCTAGAGACTACTCTTAAAGCGCGCTTTGGCAATCTTAACTACATATGTTATAGTACTGCCAGCTCTACCGTAGAGCATCCTAAGTTTAGACTCGTCTTTGAACTCAATAGACCTGTATCTAATGCACAGCTCAAACACTTCTGGTCAGCTCTCAACTCTGAGCTAGATGGCATGGGAGACAAGCAGACTAAAGACCTCTGTAGGATGTATTATATTCCAGCTGAATATGCTAACGCCCATAACTTTATATTTGATAACACTGGCAAGAGTATTAATGTTGATAGCCTTATGGACAGATGGCCATACAGCGAGAAGCTCGGAGGAACCAGCTTCCTCGATAGGCTTCCAGATGCATTCAGAGAACAAGTAATAGAGCATAGAAAATCTCAGCTAGATAACACATCGTATCATTGGTCAGGATATTCAGACTGTCCTTTCTGGCCTAAGAAGCTCGCCACAGAATATATGACAATTAATAGTACTGGTTGGTACAGACAGATGTATCGTATTATGATTGCAACAGCTGGCAATGCTATATTTAAAGAGTATCCTATCACAGCAGGTCAAATTGCAGAACTGTGTAAGCAATTTGATGCTGAACATGGTAACTGGTATGAGAATAGACCACTTGAGGTAGAAGCTAACAACGCACTGGAGTTTGCATATAAAAATGGATAAATTGACAAAAGATATGATACGGTTGGTTAAGCCTATTGATGAAGCTATTATGATGTGTGACGATCGTAATGAAGTGCTGATGTTGGCATCAATGATGCAAGTTAGATTGAAAGACATCTATGATGCGCAGATTGGCGTCGAGGGTCGCAAAGCCATGTTTAAGGATTTAATATGAGTTACGAGACACAGCCCTTCTTAGATTGTGACACTGCAAAGAAACATGATGTAGTGCGGCAAGAGATAATAACATATTACTATCGAGAAGATGGCGTCCTAGTTAAAAGTACTAAACACAGAGACTATTGTAAGGGCGAAAACGTTATTGATGGTGTTAGTAATATGCCCATTGTAAATAGGAGAACATATGGGTCTCTATAACTATAAGGAGAGTATAGAATGATAGCAGGTAAAGTGTGGGGCAATACAGAGCTCGTAGAAGCCAATGGAGCTTTAGAGTTTCATCGTATTGAAATGAACAAAGGAGGTGTTTGTTCTAAGCATCTTCACGAATTTAAATGGAATGGCTTTTACGTCGAGTCGGGTCGTATGCTTATTCGTGTATGGCAGAATGACTATGATCTAATTGATGAGACTATTCTAGAACCAGGAATGTACACTAAAGTCAAGCCTGGTGTATATCATCAGTTCGAATGTCTTGAAGATGGTGTAGCATTTGAATTATATTGGGCAGAATTTTCTCATAGCGATATTAAGAGAGAGACAGTGGGGCATGCATAGTTTTATATTTGATGTTGATGGAACACTGACTCCATCCCGCGGCCGAATTAACAAACATTTTGCGGCTTGGTTTGAACACTTTGCAACCCATAATCCTGTTTATTATGTTACTGGGTCTGATAAAGATAAGACAGTAGAGCAACTGACTTCTCCAATATACAATCTAGCTATTAGAACATATCAATGCTCTGGTAATGATGTATACGAAGGTTCAAAGAATGTATACACAGCAAATATTGATTGGGATCCTCTTACATTGGATTTCTTTCAAACTGAGTTGAATAGAAGTGAATATCCATTTCGTACTGGAGTCCACGCTGAGCACAGGCCAGGACTAATCAACTTTTCTATTTTAGGCCGCAGATCAAATAAAACCCAGCGTGCTGACTATACTAAGTGGGACAAAGAGCAAAGTGAACGAGTCCAGATCGCAGAAAGATTTAACAAACGGTTTCCACAGTATCAAGCTAGTGTAGCTGGTGAGATTGGGATTGATATTGTTGCCCGTGGAAGAAATAAATCTCAAATTATAACAGACTTCCGTAACCAAGGCGAGATACATTTCTTTGGAGATATGTGTCAACCAGGGGGAAATGATTATGAATTGGCGTTGGCAATAGATGAAATGGGTGGTATAGTACATGAAGTATGTAATTGGCAAGATACGTGGGACCAATTGAAAGGACTGTGATATGATTACAGGAATAACTGCATCTACGTTTGATCTGCTTCATGCGGGTCATGTTATGATGTTGAGAGACGCTAGTGTACAATGTGATCACTTGATATGTGCAATACAAGTCGATCCATCGTATGATAGACCAGAAAAGAATAAGCCAGTGCAGACGCTAGTTGAGAGATACACTCAGCTGGCTGCTGTTCGTTATGTGGATGAAATTATCCCCTATCAATCAGAAGAAGATTTATTAGACATTCTAAAAATGTATGATATTGATGTCCGTGTCATTGGTGCTGAATACAAAGATGAAACTTTTACCGGCCGAGCCACTTGTGCTTCACGAGGAATTGAGATATACTTTAACAAGAGAGATCACAGATTCTCTACTAGTGATCTGAGAAAGCGCGTAAAGGAAGAAGAAAATGGATAAGTTTAAACTGGGGATTGTTGGCCACGGCTTTGTGGGCAAGGCTGTTGATTACGGCTTTACCCACCCCTTTGTTGATAAGTTCTATTGTGATCCAAAGCATAACACAAATATCGATGAGTTATGTGATTGGGATCCGGTGGCAGTATTTATTTGCGCGCCAACACCCATGCGAGAAGATGGTACGGTCGATGCCACTATAGTAGAAGATGCTGTGTTAAAACTGTTACAGCACACACAATGTTTTATTGTTATCAAGTCTACCATTACGCCTCCTATCATCGAAAGAATTATGACGACAGCAAGAATGAGTGAAAAGGAACATAGGATCGTATATAATCCTGAGTTTCTAACTGAGAATAATGCACTCGAGCAATTTATTCGGATGAAGTTGCAGATATTTGGTGGTTTGCCTGTTGCTGTCGATTATGCAGAGTTCCTGTATAATCAGTTTAGCATGTGCAAGATGGAAAAGGTTATTAGGATGCCAGCCAAAGAGGCTGCATTTGTAAAGTATACTATCAATAGCTATCTGGCTACAAAGGTTACGTTCTTTAACCAGCTATATGATACGTGTATAGATTATGGTGTTTCTTATAACATGATCGTCAATGCTGTAGAAGAAGATGACAGGATTGGAAAGTCCCATAACCGTGTTCCTGGGTATGATGGTAAACGAGGCTTTGGAGGCGCTTGCTTACCAAAGGATTCTTTAGCGTTCACAAAGATAACAAAGAGCTTGACTTTATTGGAAGAAGCTATTAAGATCAATAATGACTACCGCTCACAATATGACTTAGATGATAGAGAGAAGGCAAACAATGTCGATTATGGACAAACTAAAGAAGAACAGTAAGATCAAGACGACAGATGTTCTGTCTGACTCTAAGTTCTTTAACGAACGAGACTTTACACCAACAGACGTTCCTATGGTGAACGTAGCATTGTCTGGTGATGTAGATGGAGGTCTATCAGCTGGGCTATTGGTCCTTGCTGGTCCTTCCAAGCACTTTAAAACATCCTTTGCGCTACTGATGGCTGGTGCCTACCTTAACGCGCATCCAAACGCCGTTATGTTGTTCTACGACAGTGAATTTGGCAGCCCCCAGTCATACTTCGAACAGTTTGGCATTGATCCCTCACGTGTACTTCATACACCTATTACTAACGTAGAAGAACTAAAGTTTGATATGATCGGTCAGTTAGAAGAGTTGGATCGTGCTGATGAGGTGATTATTGTTATTGACTCTATTGGTAATATGGCATCCAAGAAAGAAATGGATGATGCTATCAATGAGAAGTCGGTAGCTGATATGTCGCGTGCCAAAGCTCTCAAAGGATTGTTCCGTATGGCCACGCCTTATCTTACTATGAAGAACATTCCTTTGATTGCTGTCAATCATACTTACAAAGAGATTGGTCTGTTCCCAAAAGACATCGTTGGTGGTGGCACGGGTATTTACTATTCAGCAGATAATATCTGGATTCTTGGACGTCAGCAAGATAAGAAGGGTACAGAGATTCAAGGGTACCATTTTATTATTAACGTGGAGAAATCACGATATGTTAAAGAGAAGTCTAAGATTCCTATTACAGTTTCTTGGGAAGGTGGTGTCCGTAAGTACTCTGGCCTGCTCGATTGTGCTCTTGCTGGTGGTTATGTTACTAAGCCTTCCAATGGTTGGTATGCTGTGGTCGATACGACTACTGGAGAAATTGGACCTAAAGTACGGTACGATGGAACTAACGACAAATTATTCTGGGATCCAATCTTTGCTGAAACAGATTTTAAAGATTTCTTGAAGAAGCAATATCAAATTGGACATCAGTCTCTAGTATCGATGGACGCTATAGCGGAGATGGAACTATGATCGAGAATGAAGACTATTCATTATTGGCGAGCAATACAGACGAAGACCATTGGGACATTCGTCTGATGACAGGCGAGTTTGCAGAAACTGTAATTTCTTTTGGCAAGATTGTTGCCGGCGTCGACTGTCTCAACTTTGACTATGAAATTGTTTCTACTCCTGATCCTGAATTAAAGGTTAATGATACTCGTTTACAAACTGTTGCAGGTAGTGTATTATATTCTATAGTAGAAAGCGCAGCGGAGAAAGAGATTAATGAGCAACCTTGAACAGACGATACTTCGGAACATCTTAACGAACGAAGAGTATATGCGGAAAGTATTACCGTTCGTTAAGCCCGATTACTTTGAAGGTGTATATCGTCAATTGTTTAATGCTATCGGTATGTTTGTTGGCAAGTACAACAAACTGCCGACCAAAGAAGCGTTTCAGATTGAGATTGACGCTAGCGATAAGTTTAATGCAGATACATATCAAGCTGCACAGGAAATGCTACCAGCGATCTTTGGTAAAGAAGAGATTGATCAACAATGGCTACTAGATACTACTGAGAAGTGGTGTCAAGATAAAGCTGTATATAATGCCATTATGGAGTCTATCTCTATTATCGATGGTAAGCATCAAGATCTGACTAAGAACGCGTTGCCTGATATTTTAACCAAGGCCCTTGCTGTATCTTTTGATACTAACATTGGGCACGATTATATCGATAACGTAGAACAGCGTTACGATTTCTATCATCAACAAGAAGAAAGGATTCCCTTCGACCTCGACTATTTTAATAGAATCACAAAAGGTGGTCTCCCTCGTAAAACGCTTAACATTGCGCTTGCTGGTACTGGCGTTGGTAAGTCTCTCTTTATGTGTCACGTTGCTGCTAATGCTCTGATGCAAGGCCGTAATGTTCTATACATTACAATGGAAATGGCAGAAGAGCGGATTGCTGAACGTATTGATGCTAACTTGCTTGACATACCTATCGATCAGCTAGAGAACATTACCAAAGATACTTTTAAATCTAAGGTGGAGAATCTAGCTCGCAAGGGCAATGGCAAGTTAATCATTAAAGAGTATCCTACTGGTCAAGCTAACACATCTCACTTCAGAGCTCTATTGAATGAGCTTAAATTGAAGCGGAACTTTGTCCCAGAGATTATCTTTATCGATTACTTAAATATTTGTGGCTCAGCTCGTATGAAAGCTATGGGTGGCTCTATTAATAGTTATACATATATAAAAGCTATTGCAGAAGAGATGAGGGGACTTGCAGTTGAGTTTAACGTACCGATTGTGTCTGCAACGCAGACGACACGTGCAGGTTTTTCTAGCTCAGATCCTGGGCTTGAAGATACGAGTGAGTCTTTTGGACTACCCGCTACAGCAGACTTAATGTTTGCATTGATTGCTACCGAAGAGCTAGATGCTCAAGGTCAGATGATGGTAAAACAATTGAAGAACAGATACAATGATCCTGGCGCATACAAGCGCTTTGTGATTGGCGTTGATAGATCTAAAATGAAACTTAGAGATGTTCAAGATGCAGAAGCTAATCTAATTAACGATACTCCAGCGATGGATAATTCTAGAACAGCTGAAATGACCAATAAGTTTAAAGACTTTAAAATGGAATAATGAAGGAATCAATTAATGAAGGTTAAACTCATTGCATATACTCAGCTCAGCCACCGGATACACGCAGGCGAACTTTCAGGTGAAGGATTGGACAACATCCAAGACCTCATCGCTTATTGCGCCCGTGTCTCCAATCCATCAAACCAAGCTAACACCAAAACAACCCCAAAACTACTTGAATACCTCATCAAGCACAAACATTGGTCACCGTTTGAAATGGCAAGCGCTACAATTGAAGTTAACACGACGAGAGACATCGCTCGCCAGTTACTCCGCCACCGAAGCTTTAGCTTCCAGGAGTTCTCGCAGCGGTACGCTGATGTTAATGGCCTAGGGTCTGCATTTGAATTAAGAGAAGCTCGAATGCAGGATCCTACCAACCGGCAGAACTCAGTAAAGACGGAAGATATACATATTCAAAGGGCATGGCGCGTGCTTCAAGAAGAGGTAATTGCAAAGGCTAAGCATGCTTATGACTGGGCTATTGAAGCAGGGATTGCTAAAGAGCAAGCTCGGGCGGTTCTTCCAGAAGGCAATACAAAGTCACGACTCTATGTCAACGGTACTATTCGTTCTTGGATCCATTACTGCGATCTTCGTTGTGCTAATGGCACCCAACTAGAACATATGGAACTTGCGCGCGCAATAGCATCTGCTATTGGCGCTATCTATCCAAAGATGGTAGATTTTGCTCATGACTGAGGTAACTATTTGTAACAAAGAACTGCTTGGTACTCTTAACAGTTTTGTTGAGCAGTTCTTTGCTATTAAAGGTTACGCAGATCCCAAACATAGACAGTTTTCATCCCAAAAAGCATTGGCTGACCCCGAGTACTTTTGTAGTAAAGAATACTTGGATCAGCAGCTAAGTACTGGAGATTCACACTCTGGATTCCCAGAAGAACATATGGCCCACCCGACATCTAAAATGGTTCAGAATAATCCTGAAGCATTCACCAATTTTAGGGATAGTGTGAAACATGGGTTTGCCAAACGGATAGGAGCCCATACAAACGCTCTGTTAAACTATTACCCACCGGGTGGTTTTGTAGGATGGCATACTAACTGGAATGCTAATGCATACCAGATCTTGTTTACGTGGTCTCGTACCGGTGATGGTTACTTTAAGTACCGCAATCAAGCAACTGGTGATATCGTTACCATTCAAGATAAACCTGGCTGGCAGGCCCGTCATTATTACTTTGGCAAGCAAGATGAAATAGATTATCATTGCTGGCATGCTGCATATGCTGGATGCGATCGTATCACATTAGCATATAAGTTTGAGAACGAGAGCAAGGGGACCACAGCTGACAGTGCTGCCCGGATGTTGCGTGATGGGTTAATAGAAGAGATTGAGTCCAATGATTAAATTTTTCTACATGGGTAAGAATTTGGATAAGGGTAAAAAGTATTTTAAACCTCAAGGAGAATATACTTACCCCAACCTTGATGATGTTGCTAATAAATATAAATCTGATTTAGAATTTGATAGGGCCAAGGCACACGGTCAGCCGCAAACAGCAAGATGCCCGGGTATCAATCACTACAAGAGGGTGGGGTATGTGTTATTGAATCATAAAGAAATACGTGGTCCTGATGTGGCACTCCCAATCGCTAACAGACCAAACACTCCCCTCGTGGATACATTCCCAAACTTTCCAAACGCAACTGATTATGTTATTCACAAATATGATAGTAAGTGGAGGGCGGTTGTACCTAAGGGTTACCAATTGCTATCAATTCCAACATCCTATCACACAAACGAGTGGGCTTCGCTTCCAGGATTTATTAATCCTGAACACAGTCTTCTCCACAAAGGTATTAGAGCATGCCTAAATGCATTTCTCATTATAAAGAAAGATCAAATTATTCCTATTGGATCGCCAATAGCTCAATTCATGATATTACAAACCGCTATCCCCGAAGTATCTGTTGAGCTGCACACCAGTGATGATTTGGTAATTGAAATGCATAGCCAGCTGCTAGGGAAGTTACAGTTCGAAGATAAACAAAAATTTAAACAAGCAAAACGATCACATCTTTTTAAATCGGACGAATTGGAGGACTGAATGGGCAAGAAACTTTCTACATATTATTCTGAAAAGGGTAAAGGCAAATGCGAGATTCATGTTGACATGAAGGAAGAAATGTTCTATAT
>Ga0209815_1002242_pt1 | contig 11956 bp, 10 predicted proteins | sample CoawatmetaG00DNA_FD_187507 | JGI IMG/M metagenome (GOLD analysis project Ga0209815, IMG submission 187507) | Marine microbial communities from the West Antarctic Peninsula - Coastal water metaG002-DNA (SPAdes) (version 2) | ecosystem: Environmental > Aquatic > Marine > Coastal ...
TTAAAATACCATTCATAGACAAGCGTGCTGGGCTGCGTTTCGGCTAAAGCCACCATTTCGCCCATCAGCACTTTAAAATCGGCTACTCGCTCTGGGTGCAGCTCCAGTTCCAGTAACCAATGTATCGACGCCGATGCAGCCGCTGACCGCGGGCTGTTGTCGTCCAATGATGCCCTGTCGGCAGCGCAGCCAGTCAAGACCAGCAAACTAATTGCAATAAGGGTGAGGCGAAGTCTGTACAGCATAACTATTGATCTCTCAGTGCATGATGGTAATCGCAGGTGAGCGTCCTAGTTTATCGACGAGCACACTGCATACCAGATGACCTTAGTGCGCTCTAAAATGCATTGCAACCGGTAATTAATCTTGACCTGAATTTGTTGTCGAATTATTTCTTCGATGAATACTACAAACCGTTTGGTCCAAGCCAAGCCGCGTATTCTAGTCGCGCAAATAGGCTATGGTCGCCGAGCCACAGCAATTACTAGAACGCAGATAGAAACCAAGTATGCAAAAGAAGACCCCCCAACAGAAAAGTCACCTTATCTGAGATGGGTCAAACAGACTGCATTGAGGTCATCGCTCGTTGTCGCTGTGCGGGCCTCTTGTCACCCCGGCCTGTATCGGCTGCTTCAAAGTTATCTGGCCTCTTGCCACACTTAGAGGGCGTCACTTGGACCCGATGCTGGCTATTGGGCGCAAAGACTCGTCGAAGCGGGTGAGATTGACGCGTGGTTTAGGCACCAGAGCTGCCAAGCTCTCCAATATAACGCCTAGTTAAGAGGCATTTTAACTGCGAAGCAGCGCTTTAAAATGTCCTGCTTGCAAGCCTTGTTATGGGTTGCTACAATAAGTACATAATTACGTACATGTACAGGATTTATACTATGCAAAGCATAAGCTATACTACCGCCCGGAGCAATCTTGCCAAGACAATGGATCATGTATGTGAAGACCACGCCCCTGTTGCCATTACACGCCAAGGCGAGAGTGCTGTGGTAATGATTTCGATGGATGACTACCAAGCCTTGGAAGAAACAGCTTACCTTCTGAGAAGCCCGAAAAATACCCGAAGATTGATTGAATCGATTGCCGAGCTTGAGGATGGCAAAGGACAAGAGAAGGAACTGATTGAGTGAAATTAATTTTTGCCGAAAGCGCATGGGAAGACTATCTATATTGGCAAAAGACGGATAAAAAAACACTCAAACGCATTAATACCCTGATTAAAGATATCAAGAGAGAAGCATTTGAAGGCATTGGTAAACCGGAGCCATTAAAGCACGCTCTCTCTGGATACTGGTCTCGCCGGATTAACGATGAACATCGATTTGTTTATAAAATTCATCAAGACTCCCTTCTTATTGCCCAACTACGGTATCACTACTGAACCGGGCGCATAACGCCCTAATAACAGGCAAAAAATAGTTTGCTAAAATGTTGAGGAACGAAAACAGCAAACTGTTTTTTGTCCTTGTTTATTAGCTTGTTATATCACGCTTTCTCGAACCAAACAGTTTTATCCATAGAGCAAACCCACGATGTTGAAGCCTATACTCCCCCATTTTTGATGGGTTTTTTAATATTATTTTTCTTCCTGTTAAGGCGCGTAGTGCATCCGTGAGTGTTTGGTCATCTCCGCTAAACTTGGCTCTGATATCACTTTTCTTAACCCATGAGTTCATATTTTCCGCCATAATACTCAGGACTTGCCTGTATTCATCAGATTTGATTTTTGAATAAAAGTCATTTGCATAATAACGAGAGCCAATAGCATCAAGGGCACCATTTTCATTAAATGCCGCATCCAAAACATCATCTCCAGAGATTTCATCATCGGTATTAAAATCAAAGGCAGAATAGCCAAATTGCTGAATAAAATGAGGGTAACCTTCTGATAACTTTGATATATGATATTTTGCTTTTTCTGATATTGTGTATTGCTCTGCATTAATTCTGTTACCTTCTTCGATAGCTTTATCTATTACATAGTGCCTATCTTCCACGTTAAGCTCTTTTACAGTTAACTGCGTAAAAATTCTAATTGACGACTCATGAGAAAGAGAAAGCTTTTCTATTACTTCGGGAAGTCCAGCAACAACAAACATGACATTGTTACATCCATTTTGTTGAAGTAATTCTGTTACTGTCTTGAAAAAGTAACCAATTTGAAGATTTTCGCAAGCGTTATCGGCCTCATCAATTAGAAAAACGAATCCATCTTTTGCGGACTCCCCTTTTTCAGGGGTACTAATCCTTTTGCATGTTTCAGCTAATGAATATGCAAAGTCATCAATAATTAAGTCAATTTCATCATTAGATTCTTTTTTATCTATCCCAGAATCCATAACTTTGATTCTTTGTACAAACGACCATGTATCGCTAAGAAAGGTCCTTACTGATTCTATTTTTCCTATTTCACGACGTAATGATCTTTCAATAAGTCTCATCAGGGTAACAATATTGGTCCTATCACTTATAACTGTGTTAATTGTTATAAAGTTAAATTCACCATAATCTGTTGAAATCTCACCCTTCGCAAAATGTTTTAATATCATCATCAATGATGATTTACCAATCCCTCTTTCACCCGTAATCAAAAAATTGCTCCCATGGCCATTTTTTGTTTGGTGTAGACCTTTTCCTAGGGCGGTAATTTCTTTTATACGACCGGCAAACATACCAGTTGGCGCAGGGCTGTTTGGCTGAAATGGATTAACTTTTGACACTAAACCTCCTTGAAGCGATATAACATTTGTATAGTGCGCATGCGCACTTACACACTTTGACTGGTTCAGCTAAAGAGCCGTAACTCACTGATTTACAATATTTATTCGTCATATTTCAGGATTCCCTTCAAAGCAAAGTGCGCATGCGCATTTACACTCTTGAGTTGCGCATTAATTACCTACGGCATTTTGTAACCGATTGATTTTACGTAAGGTTATTAGAACTCTAGACCATAAGTGCGCATGCTGCATGGTGAAAGTGCGCATAATATTTGACATGCAGGCAATATACTGTATATTAATACAGTATATTTATGCGCACGGAGGAGTCTGTGCGAGTCCCTTTTTAGAGGCCCTTAAACGCGATATTCGTCTGCGGGGTTGTAGCATTCGCACTGAGAAAACCTATCTGTATTACATCCGCTGTTATATTCACTTTATTGGTAAACGTCACCCTGATCAGGCCGGTGCCTCAGAGATTAAAGCATTTTTAAGTCATTTAGCCTGCGATCGTGGTGCTTTCTGCTTAAGGTGATGAAGGACCAGCTCAATCACCTTGGGATCGTCGATGTTGGCAATGACCGTGGCTGGGCCACGGCCGTGTTCACCGACCGCAATATCGATATTGAGGACGCATTTGAGTCGGGGTATCTAGGTTATGGCTGGTTGCGCTGTGCCGGGCTCTTGCCACTCCAGCCGGTGTCGGGTACTTTAGCGGAGTATGGCTTGTTACCACACAACGCAGAAGGAGATAACGTATGCAAGACAAGGCCCCGAAAAGAACAGTCGACCTCACACGCCAGGTACTCTCTGACTCCCTGAATAAGCGGGGGCATGAGACCTTTAGCTGGGATGACATAGAGCCGATCAGCCTGCCCAACGGTGTCGTGTCCAAGATGTTTCGGGTCGGCTGTCCGATCGAGCCCTCCTCGCCCACCGTTTTTAAGGTTTACTACCCACCAGAATGTCTAATCGAAGCCCATACCCATGATTGCGATTACACGGAAATAATCCTCGAGGGCTCACAGAAAGTCGGCGCCCAATGGCTGCATGCCGGTGACATTCGTGTTGGGCTAGCCAATCGAGGTTACGGCCCCCTCCTTGCTGGCCCTCAGGGCGTGACTATTATGTTTGTATTTAAAACAGGTAACTGGCCTGCGAAGCCGATCGGCAATAACGACGGCAGCAGTCTGCATAGCGATGTCATTGCAAACAGTATACGGTGAGTCAGCGGCCTTCAGGCAGGCACAGTAGCGGCTAGGGGCATGGAAACACGAGAATCACTCAATAAACCCCACTATGAGGTCGATGCGAGCGCGGAGCCCTGATATTAATAAAAACCCTGAGGGCTCTAACGACCCGTCCTTTAAACCCATTGGAATCAATAATATGAGTAACTTCTGGCCGGTTATCGTTTTGCGGTTTGTACCACTGTTTTTTATTGTTGCGGTCAGTATCGGCATAGCTTTTTACCCTGGCGGCAACATCCATAACGCAGAGCAGACGGGCTATTCTTTGACCCACAATTTTCTCAGCGATCTAGGTGGCTATCAGTCTCGCTCTGATGAGGTAAATTTCATCTCAGCGCTCTTTTTTAATATGGCCATGTTTCTATTCGCGTCGGTGGGTATAGCGTTCTTATTTGTCGCCAAGCTATTCGGTGAGGACCGGTTGAACGCTGGGCTAGCCAAAGTTGGTTCGGTATTTTTTCTGGTAGGTACTCTTTTTTTTGCCGCAGTAGGCCTTACACCCTACGACCTGTATCTGGATTTGCATGTATTTTTTGCCGTGAATGCATTCAGACTGATGGTTCCGGGTTCGGCGCTATACCTCATTATTCTGCTGCGCAGTGAGGTGAGTAATCGCTATGCGCTGGTCAATGCCACATATCTAGCCTGCGTCGTTGCTTACGTAATATATCAGCTAGTGTCAGGCAGTGCATTGGACAGCTCTGAAGAAATGGTCAGACAGGCAAGCATGCAGAAATTAATTGTTATGGCCACGGTAATAGCTTTGTTTTCTCTAAGCTTTGCCTTTCAACGGCAGATAGATCTATTGCAGGCCCGCACTGCAAGAGACCCAACAGCCCAGTGACTGAAAAATACGCTAACGATATACATTGATAGTGAGACATATTCGTCAAATCATACTTTGCTACTCTATAATACTGTCCCTTTATGCACTCAAAAACAGGATAGCTAACCATGAAATTTGAAACTCAGGCCATTCACGCTGGCTTTAACGATGATCCCGCGACCAATGCTGTTGCTGTGCCTATTTATCAAACCACCTCCTATAGTTTTCGTGATACACAGCATGGTGCCGACCTCTTTAACTTGGCCGAAGCTGGCAATATTTACTCGCGTATTATGAATCCAACCTGTGACGTTCTAGAACAGCGTATCGCTGCCGCTGAGGGAGGCGCAGCGGCTCTATGCGTATCATCGGGCATGGCCGCGATTACAGCGGCCGTTTTCACTCTGTGCCGTGCTGGCGATAATCTCGTGAGTGTCAGCCAGCTTTACGGCGGCACTTATAACCTGTTTGCCCACACATTGCCGCAACAAGGTATTGACGTGCGCATGGCACCCGGAGACGACATAGCCGCGCTTGAGGCGCTTATAGACGACAACACCAAGGGTATCTTCTGTGAGTCTATCGGCAACCCGTCCGGCAATATCGTGGATATAGCCGCATTGTCCGAAATGGCCCATCGCCACGGTATCCCTGTAGTCGTCGACAATACCGTCGCTACCCCGTATCTCTGCAGGCCCTTTGAGCATGGAGCTGATATCGTTATTCACTCACTGACCAAGTACATTGCAGGACATGGTACGACTCTCGGGGGCGCCTTGGTTGATTCAGGAACCTTCCCATGGAAAGATAATACGCGCTTCCCCCAGTTCAACAACCCAGACCCCTCCTATCATGGTGTAATTTATGCCGACGCGTTTGATGCGCCCTTTATCGGTCGCGCCCGCGTCGTACCTCTCAGAAACATGGGTGCAGCCCTGTCTCCGTTTAATGCCTTTATGATTCTGCAGGGGCTTGAAACCTTGGCTTTGCGTATGGATCGACATGTTGAAAATGCAATGGTTGTCGCGGAGTATCTGCAAAACCATGACCAGGTCTCATGGGTGAACTATGCGGGCTTACCGTCAGATAAATATTATGAACTGGCAAAACGTATCAGCTCAGGAAAGCCTTCGTCTATTGTCAGCTTTGGCATTAAGGGCGGCGAAACCGCTGGCGGGAAGTTTATCGACGCTCTGCAGCTAATTAAGCGATTAGTGAACATCGGCGACGCCAAGTCACTCGCATGCCACCCTGCCAGTACCACCCATCGACAGCTCAATGAAGACGAGCTAGCCCGCGCCGGTGTCAGCTCAGACCTAGTGCGACTGTCTGTGGGAATTGAACATATAGACGATATTATCGCGGATATTGAGCAGTCACTAGCAGCGGCCAACTAACCGCTATTGCGGTGTCGATGCCAGATGTGGCCCTGTTGTGTGCCTTGTTTCAGTGGGTCGGATAAGAGAATCTGATCTCCAATGCCTGCCGCGAGGTGTGATGGCTCAAGTCGATAGCCACTGATGTCGAGAAATACTTAACAGTACGCATTAAAAAACCCCTATAACTTACTAAGCTATAGGGGTTTTTTAATTGGAGCGGGAAACGAGGTTCGAACTCGCGACCCCAACCTTGGCAAGGTTGTGCTCTACCGCTGAGCTATTCCCGCAGAAGCTTAATCCTTAAGCGACCTGTAAAATGGCGTCCCGTAGGGGAGTCGAACCCCTGTTACCGCCGTGAAAGGGCAGTGTCCTAGGCCTCTAGACGAACGGGACGTAGGGTGTAACTTAAGCTAGTCGTGACATCAAGGCGTATTAACTGCTAACCGGTGATGCTTAACTCTAATCATGTGCAGTGAACCTGCGCTATGACCAAAATAATTCGTCTAACCTCTTGCTGTTCTTTCACAAAAGCAAGGCGGGCATTATATCGACAGAGAGCCTGAATGCAATGATATTTGGCATAAAAAAAGAGGAAGTTTTATCCTCCCCTCAACTGAAACCGATTCACCATATGTCAAGCCATTCAACCGTTTGTGTTTATAGACGTTCTGACCGCTTTGTAAGCCTTTTAAAGTGCTTTCTTATCGACCTTTAAATGCTTTCGCATCAAATGCTAAAGTGTCCTGATCAGTGCTTAAAGTCCTTCTAAACCTTCTTGGCTCCAATGACTCTTGTCTTGCCTATTTTACCGCATGAGGAGCCTGGCGAGGCTTGTTTGGCCGCCCTCTTCTAATTAGGTCCTTATCGCGAGGCCAATTTAATAGCAATCCTCCTTTATGGCCTGTCGCCCATTTAAAAAGCGTCTTCTCTAGTGCAGAGAGCATCTTTCGTGGGGCAAACTTAACTTTTAGAAGTGATTATGCCGCACTTCTCATTGAGCCAATGCGGTGAAGACCTCCTTCTAAATTCTGAAGGTCTTTTAAACCACCAGACTTTGCATATTCTGCCGTGAGTCCAACCGTAGCAGCTTTCATGATTGCTTTAATTTCTCTCAATATTCTTTCTGAATGGATCAATTTAAGTATCTGGTATTTAGCTCCGTTTTGTTAAATATTCACCTGAATAAACTAGCCTCTTGAGCGCGCAACCAATTTTGAATCGCTGCAAATCGACCGCTCGCTTGCCTGGAGTTAACTTGCTTCTCTCTCGATTTGGCATCGCAAATATCTCTAATTGGAGATTGGTAATGATAGTTTGCTAATTCTTGCCTGGCTGATTCTAATTCAGTGCCCTTCTGACGCCTGTTTCTAACAAGGATATTGGTGTTTTCTAAGTATTGCCAATTTTACATTTTATCTCTGTCCAAGATATTTCCTATTCGCTAACCTTAGTTTTAGCGATATCTTTTTCAATCTGCAGTGAGTTTCCTTTTGCAGAAAATGCATCAATCCAAGTTTCATGAGCTTTAATGAAAACGCTTATCTTTTCGTATTTATCAACGGTTGGTATGAGTCATCCTCGGCATCATCTCGACTCTATGGCCTTCAATAAAGGCATATGTAAGCTTGTCTGAGTCTACTGCTTTCATCATTCTATTGTAGGCATACATTCTGCCTTCCAAATTATTTGTAGATTACAATTGCCAGTTTTTTTGGGCTGAATTTCCTCCATAGATTTTGCTATAAACCATGAATTTTTCCGCACTTGTGTCTTTGTATTTATCGGCATAAATTCAGTCTTTTCACTTGCTAGGTTTGACATTTATAATGCAATAATAACAGGAGACCCCGATCGACTTTTAGACGGTCAGATAAGCATATTGCACCATATAATATTAGAGACTTATAATGGCTGACAATTTTTTAGACATAATAAAAATACCCAAAATATTTATTGATTATGAGTAGAATAAGGTAGCATTAATTTACATGCTTGGTTATCAAATAGATCGAGAATTACATCAGGAGATCATGGATCCAAGACTCAGAGGCCAATCCTCCAATTTGCAACTAAAATTCGGTGAACTTACTATACTAGTGAGACTTACAGCAATAAATTTGAACTCATGATCTGTCACGCCACCATACTGCCGTTATTGCACCATATCTGAGGGGTACACAATCCCATTATCAACCATCACTACTTCCAACGGCCGTTTCTTCTCAAATGAAGTTTCCATTTCTTTTTCATATTTCGACGCCATGACGGCCGCCCAATAAAGTTAACTTCGTTTAATCATTTTTATAAGACCCATTCACATTAAACATTATTTTTGTCATTACGCGACAATATCTCACTCTCCACCATCCGCGCCACCAAACTTTCAATGTTTACTTTGGGGGACCAACCTAGTCCTCGAATTGTCTCGGAGTTACCAACCAACATAGAATATTCAGCTTGATATCCTGAACTTGTCACGTGGTGCGATTGATAAGATATTCCTACTTTTTCACAGCAAAGTTCAGCATAACGTCTGACTGAGATACCTTCACCATCAGCAAGGCAAATTTCAAAAATATCGTCCTGCCGCATAAAAATCTGAATCGCCGCTACAGCATCACCCGCCCACATCCATTCCTTAACCACGTCAGGATTTCCGATTGTAAAAGTTTCCGTTTTTCCTACCGATATATCTACTACATCCTTAACTAGCGACCTGACTACTGCTCCAGAAGGCCTAAGAGGACTCTCGTGATTAAATAAATACCCCACATAAACCTTGATACCACGTGAACGGTAGTAACGAGCAATTTGTAGAGCCTCTATTCTCGCCACTGAGTATGCTGAGCTAATTTGTAGCTCATCTTCCGCAGCTATCGGCCGCTGTTCGTTGCGAAATATCAGGCCGCTCGATGCCAGGAACACTTTAGTATTGCGTGAAAATTTATCTACAGCTTCCAAAATAGCCAAAGTGCCAGATACAATCGATCTTTGGTTTTGCAAAATAAACTCATGACGAGTAGATGACTTGGCAGCTAGATGATAGACATAATGCGGTTTTATCTCTCGAACGATATTTTCTACTTTTTCAAAATCTCCAACATCGAGTGCAGGGTAATTCGACCCACTCCGATGACTAAAACATAAAACTTCATGGCCTTGTTTTAGCAGATGTTTGTATAGAAAATGACCATCTTGCCCACCCGCACCCAGTATGATTGCCTTCATTTTTCACTTTTCCAATCTTGATTTTCTAACTCTTCCGACGCATACCTGATTACTTTTCGAGCAGATGGTCCAATATCATTACCTTCCAAAAATTGACTGTCATCTAATCCCGAGAACTTACTTATGGAGCCGAAATATTCCGCAATTTCAGCCAAAGAAATTGAATCCCGAGCACCAATCTCATACAAATCCGACGGACTGCCCAATAATCTCACTATTTCTGAACCAGCCCACTCAACGTTCACATAACCATATCGTGTGGTTGCAGAAACAAAAACTTGCCTGCCTTCAAGTATATCATGAAGAGTATCTCGCGTTCTCCCAATGCCAAACATCGGACCCAACCGCACAACGGTCCCATGCGCTGCAAGAGCGAGCAACTCACACATCCGACGATTTCTTCCGTAGCTTGTATTCATTTGAGTTCGGCAAGATAAACTAGAAATAAGAACAAGTTTTTTATCACCACAATGACTTAGTATCTCATACGTTTTGTCAACGGTAGCAGAAAAATCCTGCTCAGGATTAGATTCAGCACGGAATCTGCCAGCTGGATTAGCAGCGTGGATAATAACATCCGCTTGTTTAATCCCATCCGATAAATTACTTTCTCGAAGTATTTTGATAAGTGAATATTTAGGGATTAAGTCTATAGCTCTGCAAATTTGATAACCAACAAAGCCGTTCGCTCCGATTACTGCAATTTTTCGTTGCATGCCACTCATTTCACCTGATTCGATTTCTGCTGCTTAACAAAGGCCTTATAGCCTTGATCAAAGGGTATGAGGTCTTCATGTATGATTGGCGGAGAGCACTTATCCCATTCTTTAGTCAACATCGATATACATGTCGAGTCCGTAATCGCATGCACAGCATGCGCTGTATTTAACGGGGTGCGGAAACAAACCCCTTTACTAGCAAGCATATTTACCTCCTTTCCAGTTTTCGGATCTGTAGTAACCATCAGTACAGATCCCTCCACAATCAAAAAATACTCGGTGAATTCAGGGTGGAAGTGGTTTCCCCGAATCTTGTTTGGACTGAAATAGAGCATATTAAATTCGACAATTGGCTCTTTCGGTATCCATGTAAATATACCACCCCGCCCATCCTGAACAGTTGTAAAGTTACAGCTAGGGGATAGAATTTCAATATTGCCTAACATGTTCATAATTTTATGCTTCCGATTGCACGTGAATGATATGCGGATAAGGTAAAGGTATCACAAGTGACACGCTACGACCTTTTTCTAGAGATCGCCTAATGATTGAGACAAACGTCTCTTTATAGTAATACGGAAGGATTAGCAGATACTCTGGAAGATTCTCCATATTTAAATCTTCATCTACAATCGGTATTAGTGTTCCGGTAGTTCGCGTTCCAACTTTTTTGGAACTATTATCGAGAATCACCGGGACATCTTCAACGGTAGCCCCAATGAATTGAAGAATCATATTTCCCTTTGTGCTTGCGCCAAAGCCCCAAAGTGGTCCATGGACTTTAGATATGTGGCTAACCAAGTCTCTAAGCGAATTTCGAAGTAATTGGGCCCTCGAATTGAATCCGATTAGAGAAGCTAAAGTGTTTGTCCCGTTATTATCCTCATAAGACGCGAGGGTATTAACATCTCTATTTAAATGCTCAACCGGGAAGTGTCTTGTATCTTTAACTATAAAGACACGCATACTACCACCATAGCTTTCAACGATTTTTGCATTTGCTATTTTCAACCCGACCTGTTTAAGGAGGTATTCCAAAGACTTGAGAGAATAGTACCCTACGTGCTCATGTAGTATGTTATCCAATATGTTGTCTTCAAGCATTGTGCCAGCGTAGGTCATTTGCAGGACCCATACCGAAGCCTTATCCATGATCCTCTCAATTTCTGTAATGAAGGCAAGCGGGTCGCTCAAGTGATAAAACATTGCTACACATGTAATCAACTTAGGATTGGGAAGATTCAGAGTTTCATATGTTGCCGAATCGAACTTACTGTGAATATAGTGGTAATTATCCGAAACAACTGTTTGTGTAACGCCAGACGCGGCGTCAATATTAACCCTTGCTTTAACTTGCAGGTCAACAAGGCCAAGCATTGTCCCATCATTGCCACCAATATCTAGAATCACATCATTGGGACTCAAAGTTACGACAGATAAAGCATCATCGATGACGTCTTTCAGTATCTTTTTCATCGTTGCTGTAGTGCCACTTTCATAAGGATAGTGATCAAAAACGTACTGTAAATTATACTCACTCGACAATTGGATTAAGCAACAACTTTCATTTGTGCACCTGGATAGATTTAAACTAGTCGCCGAAAAGTCTTCTGGTAGCGGAATGTTTTCATCCACAAAAACCGCACTTGGATATTGATCTCCAATTAGGACTATGTCCTCTGATAAGGTGCTTCCGCATGAAATACACTTTTCCCTTCTTGTTCCTTTACCCAAACTCGCATCTCCTGCTATTTTTTTAAAAAAGTGCGTACGCCTAAAAACTCTAACTGCTAGCTCTCTCGCACAACGGGCAATATATAGCCAC